>Ga0180437_10007518_pt1 | contig 14116 bp, 6 predicted proteins | sample SS_ome_4_FD_132410 | JGI IMG/M metagenome (GOLD analysis project Ga0180437, IMG submission 132410) | Hypersaline lake sediment archaeal communities from the Salton Sea, California, USA - SS_3_D_1 metaG | ecosystem: Environmental > Aquatic > Non-marine Saline and Alkaline > Hypersaline > Sediment...
AGCGGCGGCGGTTCTTCAGCCGGGGGAACGCGTCGTAGTGCACACGGGGGTGTATCGCGAATGGGTCAAACCCGCCCGGGGCGGCGCGGGTCCGGACGCCATGATCTCGTATGAGGCCGCGCCGGGGGAGCAGGTGGTGGTTCTCGGTTCCGATCCGTGGACGCCGGACTGGCAGCCGAGTCTCTACTACACGCTCGGAGCAAAGGCCGCGACTTGGCAGGCCGAAATCCCGAACACGTTGTTTGAGGGGGCCAACCCCTTCGCGCTGCAGAATTTGAGCCGGCAGAGCGATCAGGAGACTTGGTTACAGTTTCCGAGCTTCGAATTGCGGCGCGGCCAGATCTTCATTGACGGTACCCAACTGATCCAGGTCAGCGACTTCGAACAGTTGGGGGAAGCGCCGGCAGCCTTTTGGGTCGAGGACAACGGGGCCGTTGTCCACGTTCGTCTGGCGGACGACGGCGCCCCGGCCGATCACGCCTTCGAAATCACGACGCGCGAACAGTTGTTCGCGCCGAAAGAACCGTTCCTCGGCTATATCCGCGTGAAGGGCTTCTCCCTGTTGCGGTGCGGCAACGGCGTGCCGATTCCGCCGCCGCAGCGGGGCCTGCTGAGTACGACGTTAGGCCACCACTGGATCATCGAGGAGTGCGAGATCGGATACGCCAACGCCATCGGCATAGATATTGCCGCGCAGACGTGGTTTTACACCATCGACCAGGCGGTCGCAGGCTATCACATCATCCGGCGCAACGTGTTCCTCCGCACGGGATGCACTGCGTGCCTATGGCTTGACAACGGCATCAAGAACACCCGCGTTACACAGAACCTATTTGCGAACACGAAGAACGTGGGCAATTTCGGCGCGGTCTTCTTCGAACTGCACGAAACCCATAACCTTATCGACAACAACATCATCATCGGCGCCGAAGGCAACGGGTTCTACGAACACGATGCGGAGAAACTGGTCTTACTAGAGAATCTGATCGCTAACGGCACCGGGAGCGCGGTGCTGCTGCGGCCGGGCGACCCGGCCCGGGGCCGCGGCCGCGGTTTTGACCAGGGGTACCGTGTCTTCGGCAATGTCCTGACGGGATTCTCGCGATACATCGCGACGCCGAACCGAACAGTTCAGTCCGACTACAACCTTTTCGGCACACGTGCATGCGGCGAGCATGACGAGCCGTTCCTGGATAGCGCCGGATTGAGTCAGCCCGGCTCGCCTATGGAACTGGATGCGTGGCGGGCCATCGGCTATGACGCCCACTCGGTGTCGGCCCCAATCGAGGCCACATTCGATGAGGACACGTTGACGTTGTCCTTGAAGGCGGAGGGACTCGAGCGATTACCCGTGTTCGACCGGTTTCCCGAGACTTTCGCGGAACTGGCGGCGACGGCGGACCTGTTGACGTGTGATTTCCTTGGACGGCCGCGCATAGCCGGCGCGTTCTCCGTGGGGCCGCTGCTCGAAATACCTCTCGACGGTACGCCAGTCAGCGTGGATCCGCGCCGAATGACGGGCCACGAGGCCTGGGTAAACGTACCCAAGCGGACGCATGCGCCGATGCGATACATCGCCAAGCTGCCGGCGCCCCGCGAGTTCGACGAAGGCTTCGAAGACCACATTGTGGGCGCGGCCCCGAGGAACGCCGCGGTGTACGGCACACAGAACGGCGCCGTGGTCGCGGTGACCGACGAAACGGCCGCAGCCGGACATCATTGCCTCAAGATGGCCGGTGTGGCTCGGCCGGAAATGCGCTGGGAACCGGAAGCGGCCTACCGGCCGTATCTCCGCGACTGCGTTGCGATATGCAGCTTTGATATGCGCCTCGAGGCCGGCGCGGTTTTGCGGCACGACTGGCGGGCTGACAGAGGGCCGCAACGCGCGGGTCCGAGCGTAGTGTTCGACGCTCAAGGAAACGTGCTTGTCGGCGGTCAGCAGCTCATCAAGGCGCCGCGCAGCACATGGTTCCACGTCGAGATCGAATGCGAAGTAGCTGAAAAGCCTGCCGGGATTTTCGTCTTGACGGTCACGCTACCGGGCCAGGAACGGAGACGATTCGAGCAACTCGCGTGCGAAACAAAGCGCTTCAACTTCTTCGACGGCGCCTGGTTTCTCATGCAGTCGGGTGCCCCGACGAAGTTGTATCTGGATAACATCCGGATAAGGGGCAAGTAGCCGCCGTTCCGGGAAGGCTTCCGTTGCACTCCCAGGATGTGAAACCGGCGGCTTCAGCGATACAGACGGTTGTCTATCGACTCAAGTGAAGAATTACCCGAGATTGTCAATTGACTGGCGGGGGCACTTGACTTACAGGGACGTATCCGAGTAGCATCGCAAATGTAATTACAGTCCTTCCTTGGGGGGATGGCGTGCCTGGATCTTGGCGAAACGAAACGAGAGGATTACGTGTGTCTAGACGTGTCTGGATGTGCGCGGTTTGGGCGTTTGTTTGGATCGCGTATGCTTTGTCCGCGGCCGGGGCGCCGACGGGATTCGTCATGCTCGAGATGAGTGACGGCGTTCGGCTCGCAACGGATTACTACCTTCCCGAGGGCGAAGGGCCGTGGCCGGTCGCGTTGACGCGCAGTACGTACGGGCGTGCGGGTGTTGTCCACGGTGTGAACCCGGATTTCGCGGTTGTGGTGCAGGATGTTCGCGGCCGGTATGACAGCGAAGGCGTGTTTGAGCCTTTTGCGAACGACGGCTGGGGCGAAAACCAGGACGGCGCGGAAACCGTAGCTTGGATTCTCGATCAGCCGTGGTGTAACGGCAAGGTCGGCACGTTCGGCGGTTCTGCGTTGGGCATCACACAAACCTTACTTGGGCCGGCTACTCAGGAAGTTACGTGCCAGGTGATGGAAGTGGCGGCATCCAATTTCTACGGGCAACTCAGCTATCAAGGCGGGGTGCTCCGGAAATCGCTGTGCGAAGGTTGGTTGTTTGTGGTCGGCGTGCCGGCATATATCGACGTGTGGAAGGCCCACCCGAGCGCCGACACGTTCTGGACCTACTACGACGCGGAGGCGCTTGCCCCCGACGTGACGGCGCCGGGATTGCATGTCGGCGGTTGGTGGGACATTTTTCAGAAGGGTACGATCGACAACTTTGTCGCACGACAATACGACGGCGGCGCCGGGGCCAAAGGAAACCAGAAACTGCTGATCCGCGCGACGTGTCACGGCCCGTTTCTGCCGGACATGCCGTTCACACTCGCGCCGAATTTCGAAGACGTGCGCGTCACGCCGTATCGCCAGGCGTTTATGGATTACTGGCTCGGGGGCATCGACAACGGCATCATGGATGAGCCGCCGGTGACCTATTATGTTGTGGGCGATGACACGGTCCACGACGGCCCGGGCTGGGAATGGCGAACGGCAGAACACTGGCCGCCGTTTCCGCCGGTTTACACTGAGTATTACTTACACGCGAACGGCACGCTGAGCACTGACCCGCCGGTTGCCTACACCGGAAGCGCAACATTCACGTACGATCCGGCGGATCCATGCCCGACATGGGGCGGGCCGAACCTCCTGGGCGAGTGGGCGGGATACACGCTGAAATGGGGGCCCTATGACCAGAGAGAAGTGAGCGGCCGTGACGATGTAGTCAGTTTCGCGACGGCGCCGCTGTCTGAACCGGTCGAGGTAACGGGTCAGGTGTCGGCGAAGCTGTATGTATCGTCCACGGCCCTTGATACCGATTTCACGGCGAAGTTGGTTGACATTTACCCGGACGGTCGTGAACTGCTTATGCTTGACGGGATCGAACGCGTGAAATACCGCGACGGGTTTGTGGAACCAGCGGCCCCGCTGGCGCCGGAGGACATTGTCGAGGTAACCGTCGACCTTTGGTACATCAGCCTCATTTTCAATGTGGGGCACCGCATCGGGGTACAGATATCCAGCAGCAACTATCCCCGGTTCGAGGTGAATCCGAATACGGGCGAAGACTTCCCCGGTACAGCGCTTCAAATCGCTGACAACACCGTTCATGCATCCACCGCGCACCCGAGCGCGCTGATCCTCCCCGTCCGCAATCCTCTTCGCGACAGCGATGAGGACGGATTGACGGACGAGTTCGAGTGGGACGAGGACCTGCGTTTTGACGATCCGGACACCGACGGCGATGGATTGCCCGACGGCTGGGAAGTGGCCCATGAGCTCGATCCAGGAAGTGCGGACGGTGACAACGGGGCTGAGGGCGACCCTGACGAGGACGGCTTCAGCAATGCCGATGAGTACGAGAACGGCACGGATCCGCGAGTTCCGGATGATCCGGGAAGCGTCGTGGATTTCCCGGATCCTGCCCTCGAGGCGGCCGTGCGCGCCGCTATCGGGAAACTTGAAGGCGACATTTTCGACAGAGACCTTGCAGGTTCAGGCTTCATCACGCTCGCAGCGACCTCGGCAGGCATATGCGACCTCTCGGGGCTGGAATACTGCACGGACCTCGGTTCGCTGAATCTGTCCAACAACGAGATAACCGACCTTGGTGCCCTTGTGTACCTCACGAACCTGAAATTCCTTTGGCTCAACGACAACGCCATCGTCGGTATCGAACCGTTGCTGCGCAACAGCGGCCTCGCCCTTGGCGACTACCTGATCCTGACCGGCAACCCGCTGAGTCAAAACGCCTTATGCGAAGACATCCCGATGCTGGCCAGTCGCGGCGTGACGGTCGAATACGATGGCGAGTGCCTGGCGGGCGGGGAGGGCGAAGGCGAAGGCGAAGGCGAGAGTGAAGGCGAAGGCGAGAGTGAAGGCGAAGGCGAGGGCGAAGGCGAAGGCGAAGGCGAGAGTGAAGGCGAAGGTGAAGGCGAGAGTGAAGGCGAAGGCGAGGGTGAGGGTGAAGGCGAAGGCGAGGGCGAAGGCGAAGGCGAGAGTGAAGGCGAAGGTGAAGGCGAGAGTGAAGGCGAGGGTGAGGGTGAAGGCGAAGGTGAAGGGTCTCCAATTGCTGTGGGATGCGGGCCGTTGGACGGTTACGTCCAAAGGATGTGTCTTCAGATAATGGAAGGGGATCTGCTGGCAATAGTCTTGCTGTTTTTCGCCCTGTCCGTTGCGGGACACAAGAAAGCTGCCCTAAGGGGGTAATCGATGACTGCACACCGACGGTATTTGCGACTGCTGTTTCTCTTGACGTTGGTGCTGGCGCCGACAGCCTATTCGGTTGGGCCACAGACCGTTATGGTCGAGATGACTGATGGAACCAAACTCGCCACCGATTACTATGTCCCCGAGGAGGGCGGCCCGGCGTTTCCGGTGATTCTCGCCCGGAGTACGTACGGGCGCGCGCTGGGCATGAAAGATGGGGAGCGCTTTAACGGCGGCGGCTACGCATTCGTGATTCAGGACGTGCGCGGCATGGGGGCTAGCGAAGGCGAGAAGAACGTGTTCTACGCCGAGGGTTGGCGCGAGAGCCAACACGACGGCGCCGATACGGTGGCGTGGATCAAGGCCCAGGAATGGTGCAACGGCAAGATCGGCACGTACGGCGGGTCGGCCCTGGGCATGACGCAGGTGCTTCTGGCGCCGGCCACGCGAGACGTGGTGTTTCAGTTCATCGAGGTGGCACCGTCAAGCTGGTACGGGCAAGTGGCCTACCAGGGCGGCGTCTTCCGAAAGAGTCCCATGGAGGGCTGGTTGACCCTGATCGGGCAGCCGCACGTCATCGACTTATACAAAAGCCATCCAACCTGCGACGCGTTCTGGACGTACTATAACGCCGAATCGAAAGCCCCGGACATCACGGCGGCGGCGTTGCACGTCGGCGGGTGGTACGACATTTTTCAGCAGGGCACGATCAATAACTTTGTTTCGCGGCAGAACAACGGCGGCCCCGGCGCGAAAGGTAATCAGAAACTCATTATGAAGTGGTCGCCCCACGGCCCGGACGTAACTCCGGATTATACGCACAATGAGAACCGGTTCGATCTCCGCGTATCCCATCAGCGGGATGCCTTGTTAGACGCGTGGCTGAAAGGCAACACGGCCGCCATCGCGGACATGCCGACGGTTTGGTACTACACGCTGGGCGATGACGCGCCCGGCGCACCCGGTATGGAATGGCGCACGGCCGACGGATGGCCACCGTTTCCCACTGTCGACACGCCGTATTTCTTGGGCAGCGACGGGCGCCTGACGCCGGACTTGACCCAGGCGGCGGCCGGCTCGCGCTCGTTTACCTACGACCCAGCGAATCCCTTTCCCACGCACGGTGGCGCGAATCTGCTGCCGACGTTGCCGTCGGGGCCCTTCGATCAACGGAAGGGGAACGAGGGCCGCAACGACGTACTGAAATTCGCAACCGAGCCGCTCGTGCAACCGGTTGAAGCGACGGGCCGCGTCCGTGCACGGCTCTACGTGTCGTCCGATGCGCCGGACACGGATTTCACGGCCAAACTGATCGATGTGTTTCCGCAAGGCGACGAACGTGAAATTCTTGTTCTAGACAACATTCAACGGGTCAAGTATCGCAACGGCTTCGAGGAACCCGCGCCGTTGTTGACGTCTGCGGACGAGGTCGTCGAGGTCGAGATCGACCTTTGGAGCATAAGCTGGGTCTTCAACACCGGACACCAGATAGGCCTGCAGATTTCGAGCAGCAACTACCCCCGGTTCGACAAAAATCCGAACACCGGCGACGACTTCCCAAGCGAAGACAACCTGCGCGTCGCGAACAACACGGTTCACTCCGGTAAAACCCATCCCAGCGCGCTGCTGCTGCCGCTCCGGGATCTCAGTGCCGATGACGACGGCAACGGACTCACCGTCCTCGAGGAGTGGGCCGCGGCCGGGAAGGCCGAGCAGGCGGACGCAGAATAGGCGGTCAACACAGCGTCAGGAGTCAGAATGTCTTCAGCCACCAGTTCCTAGCCCGTACAAATCACAGGCAGTCTACTGCAGCGCCGCATCTACGTACAATTACTGCGTTGCGCTCTGTCGGCCTGCTCGACGTACTGCATAGTACGCCTGCGCGGGCCTCGGTCGCGCGCCTTGTACTTGCAGGCATCTGCATCGCTTCGCTACAGTCGCCTGTGATTTGCCCGGGCCAGCTCTTCTTCCAGCGCTTCACGTCTTCCCTGGCGCAACTGCCAGTTTGGCAGTATGCGCGGCCAAGCTCCTGGGGTTCCGTCTTCCGGCGTTTTGCTTTCTGTCTTGCGTGTTCTCCTCGTGCCGACACGCTCTGGTGAAAGGAAGCACCGCACGGTGCTACAATGACGATGCGCCGAGGCCGGGGGTGCGTGTGAGCCTCGCCGCACGGCGCGGCTGGAAACGAGCGATGCGAACGGAATTCACCAAGCTGCTGAAACAGCTCCGCAAGAATTTCCCGGGTGCGGATCTGGATATTGTCCGGCAGGCGTACCGCGTCGCCAACAAGGCGCACCAAGGACAGAAACGTCTCACGGGCGACGCGTATATTACCCACGGTATAGCGGTGGCGCGGATTCTCGCCGGTCTGGGCCTTGACCTTACCACCATCGCGGCAGGCTTGCTGCACGATGTGCTCGAGGACACCGGCGTTACGCGCCAAGAACTCGTGGCGCAATTCGACGAAGAGATGGCGGCGTTGGTGGACGGCGTGACGAAAATCGGCGCCTTGGCCATGCCTTCTTCGAAGAGCGCCGGGATCTCTTCCGATGAGCGCAAGCAGGCCGAAAACCTTCGCAAAATGCTTATTGCGACGGCGCGCGACGCCCGCGTCATTCTGATCAAACTCGCTGATCGGCTCCACAACATGCGTACAATCGAGGTCTTGGATGCGGAACGCATCAAGCGGATTTCGCGGGAAACGTTAGACATCTACGCCCCGCTCGCCCACCGGCTGGGCATCGCCCGGTGGCGGTGGGAACTCGAGGATCACGCGTTTCATCATCTCGAGCCCGAGGAGTACAAACGCATGGCGCGGCTCGTGGCCATGAAACGGAACGAACGCGAGAAGTGGCTCAAAGAAACCGTTGCGTTTCTCGAGGCGCGGCTGGCCGAGGCCGAGGTCGACGCCCACGTCATCGGCCGCCCGAAACACCTGTTCAGCATCCATCAGAAAATGGTGCAGCAGGTCAAGGATTTCGACGAGGTCATGGACGTGCTTGCGGTGCGCATCATCGCTCAGACGGTGTCGGGCTGCTACAACGCGCTCGGCGTCGTACACCACCTGTGGACGCCGGTGCCCGGCCGGTTCAAAGACTACATCGCCATGCCCAAGATCAATATGTATCAGTCCATCCACACAACCGTTATGCGCGAGACGGGCATGGCGCTCGAAGTGCAGATCCGAACCGAGGAGATGGATCGCACCGCCCGCGAAGGCATCGCGGCGCATTGGATATACAAGTCCGGACGGGAGCGTGCCGACGGCAAGCTCGACGGGCAACTTAAGTGGCTGCGGCAAATGTACGAGTGGCTGAAAGACACCCACGCGCCCGAGGAGGTGCTCGACAACGTCCGGCGCGACTTTCGCTCGACGGAGGTCTACGTGTTTACGCCGAAAGGCGAGGTGAAGGAACTCGGTGCGGGCGCCACGCCGCTCGATTTCGCCTATTTGATCCACTCGGACGTTGGGCACCATTGCATCGGCGCCCGCGTGAACGGGCGCATGGTGCCGCTTCGGTACAACCTTCAAACCGGCGATGTGGTCGAGATTCTTACGTCCAAGAGCCAAACGCCGCATCGAGACTGGATCGACATCGTGGTAACGGGCCGGGCGCGCTCGCGCATTCGACAGAAACTCCGCGAGCTCGGCGAAATCGAGACGGCGGGCGCCAAGACTGCAGCGCCAAAGCCGCCCCAACGGCCCGCGCGCGTCACAAAACCGGCCGTGCGCCATGTCGACGAGGCCACGCGCCACAGACTTATCCGCGTCGAGGGCGCCAAAGGCGTGGCCGTCCAGTTCGCAAAATGTTGTACGCCGATGCCCGGGCATCCGGTGGTCGGCTACGTCACAAAAACGCCCGGGATTACGATTCACCGCGTCGCGTGCAGAACCCTGGCCAACAACCGACGGGACCAGAGCCGGCTTATCCAGGCGTCCTGGGAAGGCGAAGGGCACTTCGAGACGGGGATGCGCGTCGTCATCGGCCAACGTCCCAACGTGCTTGCCGATATCACCAATGCCATCCGCCCCATGAACATCAACATCAACAAGGCGCAATTTCGGCCGAAGGAAGACGGTAAAAGCTTCTTCGATTTCGTGTTCGAGGCGCAAGACGAATCGAGCATCGACCGTGTGGCCCGCACGTTGCGAACCGTCGCGGGCGTCACCGACGTAACCACCCTATCCGTGAGCGAAGTCGCCGGACCCAATTAAACCCACATAATGCAATTGAACGCGGCGAATAGCGCCAGTCTATTGAGCCACAGACACTTGCGAAAACCCTCGCCGTACCTTCTGGTATGCCTGCGGATTTCCGCAAGCACTGTTAACTCAATATCTTGGCGCTCTTCATGCACGCCGACTGCATTATGTGGGTTAAACATGATTTCATCACGGCGATTCGACGCCTAGCTCCGGGCACTAACCAGTAGAATAGGCGCGGCTGGGGCCGCCTCCTACTCCACTAATTTGACAGCGGACGGGGGTGCTTTCAACAAAGGCGTCGAGGGGACTGACGTTGCCGACGCGACGTGTGATACCGTGAGTGTAATGGCGAGTGTCGTCAGTAATCTTCCTTCACATGCTATCGGGAAGAGTATGCTTGCCGAATGCCCTCATGTTCTTCGCATCGGCGGCGTCCCGATGATCGAAAGGAACGACCGAATGCATTCAAAGCCTAGAACAGCATCTCTTCAGTAGACCTCGACCTGGGCCGGGTCGACCAGGTTATCGGCGATGGCTTGGATGAACTGCGGAGAGTATTTGCTGAAATTGGCGCCGGCCGCGTTGCGCGTCATAGAGATGACGAGTCTGTTGTCAGGGTCAACGAGAAACGCGGCGGACGAGCCGGCGCCGTGTCCGAACGTGCGCTTGCTGAGTCCTTTGGCCTCCATGAAGATTATGCCGACGCCCCACTTGAGGTCGGTATGGGGCCCGAGGATGTTCGTAAGCGGCCTGGGGAGCATTTTCTCGAAGGTTTCTTCCGAGAAGAATTGCATGTCGCCGTAGGCCCCGCGATTGAGGAGCATCTGGCCGACCTTGGCCATGTCCATGGGAATGCTGCGGGCGCCGCCGGCAGTGTCGGTGACGTCGGTATGGGCGCATCCCAACGGTGTGAACAAATGGTTCATGTAGAACTGCGGGATGGCTTCGCCGGTTACCGACTCGATCACTTTCCCGGCGAGGGCATATCCTGCACCGGTGTAAAGGTGCTCGGCGCCGACGCTGATGAAGGGGTAGGAGGCGGCCAAGGCCTCCTCGAAATCATTCATGTCATCGCGCCAGTGACCGGTAATGCCGCTGGTATGGTTATAGAGGTGGCGAATGGTTAAGGGCGTCTTGATCTCGATGCCGCGAAGCGGCGGGATGTATTTATCCACCGGTTCGTCGAGGCCGACGAGTCCCTGGTCAACGACCGTCATCATGAGTACGCCTGACAGCAACTTGGTGATCGAGGCCATGTAGCTCTTCGTCGTGAGGGTCATGGGCTTGCCGTCGCGTTCGCCGTAGGCCTTGTGCAGGAAGGCGACGCCGTTGCGCGCGATGCAGACCGCGAACGCCTCGTCGGTGTCGCCGGCCCAGGTGCGCAGCAAGGCATCGAGCTTCTTCTTCGCACCGGGCATCATGCCGGCCTCCTTTGCTGAACCTTTTCGGATCACGGGCGCCGGTGGGCCCTCGATAGGACGCGGGCATAGAAATGCTTCGGGGAATTGCGCTTCGGTGCCGTAGATCTTGCGTTTCAGCCCGACCCACCACTGGCGGTCTACGGACATGGTCGAGTCGGCCGCGGTACGGGGTCCATCGGTTGGCGCCGCTTCGTATAAGCCCGCGAAGAGCGCTCCGCTCTGGGCTGTCCGGCTCAGACTCGTTGAAAACACCATCTTGAGGTACTCGCCCAGTTCCTCCCGGTACGCTGTAGCCACGTCGGAATCAATCCCGTACGTTTCCGGCAAGGTGATTGAGGCCCCGATATCGCTGGTCCACCAGGGGGACAACTGCGCCGTGTCCGGCACGCGGCACAACGTACGGAATCGCCGGAACGGCCGGCCCCGCTCGGGAATGACCTCGACGACGGCCCCGTAGCGGCCCGGCGTCTCGGGTTGAGTCACTTCGCCGTAATCCTTGTCGTAGAACGTGGTTTTCAGGGCGTAGTTGCCGAGGAGTCCTTCCATCACGCGAGGTTTTTCAAAGTCACACTTGGGGAACTGTCCTCCGGTGAAAACGTAGGGCTTGAAGTTGATATCGGCCTGCACGAGCTGCACGGCGCGATCCTTGTCGGCGTCGGCCAGATGGATGCCGGCGATCTGTCGGCCTTCGGCGAAGAGGGCCAGGTTTTCGTAGTGCCCCCCTTTGGGCGCTAGAGGCAGGAGGAGCTTTGCCGTGGGCCGTTTCCCGTCATCGGACAGTGTGCCTGTGGCGAGTACGCGGCCGCCGTCTCTCGCTTCGATGGTCTTTCCGGACAACTCGTCGCAGGCGAGTACGCTGAGGCGGATCTGGACCGGGCCGTAGTACTCGGGCCACACTTTTGCGAGGATGTCTGGGCTGGCCGTGGTAGTCAGTCGAACGTGATGCATGCGGTTGCTGTTGTGTGAGTAGAAAAGAGGATAAAACTGTAGTTGGAACCGGCCCCTGGACGCATCCGAGTCGTTCACAAAGAGCTGGAATCCTATTGCGTCGCCTTGTTTCGGTGGCGCGGCGAAATTAGTCCAAGGCCAGCGAATCTCGAGAAGGTAGCCCGAGTTCGTCCGCGTACGTACGGCCTCGATGGCCAGCTTCTCCTTGGGTTCGGTGAACCGGAAATCGTAGAAATGATGCCGCAATTCGGGCGTTTCAGGGTCGCAGCCTGGCGCGACCGCGGTTTGGTAATAGTCAGGCCCGCCTACCTTCGGCGCCACGAACGCCTCGATCGAATCTTTCTGCCAGAGCCAACCCATGTCCTTACTCTCGACCGGTTCGTCGTCTTGCACTCTGAGGAGAAACAAGAGGCCGCTGTCGTCCCACGCCAAACGGAAACGGGCATCGAAGTCATCGGGCGGCGCCGTAGCGCGATTGACGTGGGTCAAGACATTGACCTGGAACCCTTGGCCGCCCCAATCGGCGGGGTCGCCGTCGACGATGACGCCCTCGAGTTTCGGGATGTCGTACACCAACGAATCATCGGCGGTCTGCGCAGCCGAAACATACAGAAGGAAGGTGAGCGTGCAAAGCAACCACTTGTGCCGTCTTACCGTAGCCATAGATCCTCCTTGCCGTTTCGCGAGCGGCTTCTCATCAACCGTAGTGGACGGATAATATCATAGCACGGCGTCCCGCCCCCGTACAACTTTACAAAAGGTAGGTCTCCACGAATCCAGAGGTTCTAACTGCTTTATTTGTGCTGACGGGGAACGCGGAACGTGGGCTAAGTGCTCGCCTCGCCTTGGGGGCTTATGATGTATCCACAAAAGCATAACAGTCATGTACATCATAGTCAAGACGGTGGGTCTTCTTCAACTTGTCGATGGCTTCGAGTCCGGCCACTGTGTGGGGGCTCGCGCAGGCCTGACCTTCTCTTCCTGACACTGCACAGAAAGAGTGTAGAAAGGTTTCCTCGACCAGTTCGCCCATAATCATACCCTTTTTTTCGGTCAGCCCTTTCATCACCTCGAGCAGTCTCTTTTCCAAACGCATTGTGACATTCTCTCGTTCGATTCGAACCTTCTTTGTGTCAGTCATTATTACAGTTCCTTTCTTTCGCGGCAAGATTCGTACGAGGAAACGTGATATGACGACGCCACGAGCCTTGCGCGACGACAGCGCCTTGTGCTTATTGATGCTGTCGCCCAGGAATGCGCATATCCATGTGAATTCATGAGTGGGTAAGTCTGCCTGGCCATAGGGAACATAAGAACAATTTTCGTATTCAGAAGTAATGGTTAACCAAAGGCTCTGTCATGATGGGAGGAGCTGGTGACATAAATCCCGCCGAACCTTTTGAGCGGATTGCGGCGAAATACGACGCCCTTGTCGCATCTCCCACCGGCTTCCCGTACGAGGGATACAATGAGGTGCTTGATCAGGTGGTGCGCCGCGCGGAGGCCAACGCGGGCATGACCATCCTCGACATGGGGGTCGGCACAGGCAACTTGGCGCAGCGGCTGCACACACTTGGATGCAAGATTTGGGGAATCGACTTTTCGCCCGCTATGCTCCGCGAAGCAGAACCGAAGTTGCCGGGAGCCGTCCTCCTCCAGGCTGACATAGCGGGGGAATGGCCGTCGGCGGTCCAACGTCGCTTCGACAGAGTCGTTTCCTCCTATGCCTTGCATCATTTCGATCTGCGAGCCAAGCGCGATCTGCTGCAGCGGGTTGCCGGGCGATTCCTTGAGCAGGACGGCCGGATTGTTGTCGCCGACATCTCTTTCCCGACGGTTATCGCTCGCCAGGAAGCTCGCGAGCGTGTCGGCGCGAGTTGGGATGACGACGAGCACTACTGGGCGGTCGACGAAACCACGGACGCGCTCGCGGAAGTGGGACTTCGAGTCGATTACTCTCAAGTGTCCGCCTACAGCGGCGTATTCTCGATAGAAAGAACATAACCATCGCGCGGCAAGCGCGCCCCGTTCACGCGCAAACCGTTATGAGCAAAGAGTAGACGTACCATGATCATCTCTGATACTCACAAGTATGTCTACATAGGCATCCCAAGAACGGGATCAAAATCGATGAATCACTGGTTGTTGGAGCACTTTGATGGTCGCTGGCATGGCGGGCATCACGATTACGATGTTCCGCAGGAGGCTGCGGAATACTTGGTATTCACAGTCGTGCGTAACCCGTACGACAGGGCCGCCAGTGGACACTTCGCTGTGTGCTGGGATGAGCAGGGAGTCTTGACGGAGCAGGAATTGGGGCCGTGTGAAAGCGAGCAGGAACGACTCAGGAAGTTCCGCGCCATTCTGAAGACGAGAGAAAAGCAGCAGCAGAGGGAAATACCTCAGCAGTCAGCCGTCCCCCTCGACGAGAGAATCCGTGAATCTGCCC
>Ga0180437_10007519_pt1 | contig 14114 bp, 10 predicted proteins | sample SS_ome_4_FD_132410 | JGI IMG/M metagenome (GOLD analysis project Ga0180437, IMG submission 132410) | Hypersaline lake sediment archaeal communities from the Salton Sea, California, USA - SS_3_D_1 metaG | ecosystem: Environmental > Aquatic > Non-marine Saline and Alkaline > Hypersaline >...
GGTCTCTCTCTTTAAAGGATTCGATGTTCGTCTGTACGCTGTCGTGGATTCTGTTGACCGTCATCGGGGGCATCCCGTTTGTCGTGATGCTGGATGTCGGCTACCTGGATGCCTGTTTTGAGACGATGAGCGGTTTTACGACCACGGGCATCACAATGTTGACGGGCCTGGATACGATGCCCCGTTCCATCCTGTTCTGGAGAGCGCTCACCCAGTGGCTGGGCGGTCTGGGCATTCTCAGCATGTTTATCCTCATCGGACTGAAAGGAGGTGCTGCGGCCAACAGGCTGTTCATGGCCGAAGGACACAAGATCGCCGCTCAGAAACCCACACCGGGCATGTTCCATACGGCCAGGATTCTGTGGAACATGTATATCCTGTTCACCCTCGCCCAGGTCATCATCCTGATGATTTTAGGACTCGGATTTTTTGATGCCCTGACACATGCCTTCACGACCATCTCCACGGGCGGTTATTCGATGTACGATCGATCCATAGCCCAGTACCAGTGGGCCGGATATGCCCATGCCCATCTGATCGAATTGACGTTCATGCTTTTTATGCTCTTCGGGGGGATCAACTTCTTCATCCATTATCGGTTCTGGACAGGCAGAATTAAATCCCTGTGGGATAATACGGAAATGCGGTATTTTTGGGGCATCTTGTTCGGCAGTGTAATCCTGGTTTTCCTGAGCTATCTTAAATCGCATGGCGTGCAGTACGAGGGGGTGGGAGGTAACGTTTATACGGGTTCGAAGGCTGTTCTCTTCCACCTGAAGGATGTGGGTTTTCAGGTCATCGCTATTCTGACAACCACAGGGTATGCAACCCGGGACATCGGTTCAGCCTATTTTACGGCCGTTGCCAAGCAGGTATTTCTCGTTTTGATGGTCATCGGGGGATGCGCCGGGTCGACGGGAGGCGGTTTCAAGGTCGTCCGCGTGGCCATACTGACCAAGTTGATCGGAAATAGGATATACCGGCTCAACGCGAGCCGATTGACACGTACGCCTTTGACAGTGGATAAGAACATCGTGGAAGATGAAGAGATAAAACGTATCTCTGCGATTTTTTTCATGTGGATGCTTCTGCTACTGGTTGGTGGTGGGATTACGGCGTTTTTTTCGAACTTGACCGGATGGCAGAGTTTTTCCGGGATGTTCTCCGCCCTGGGTAATATCGGGCCGTGTTATATCTCCGTCGACCAGATGATTGCACTTCATCCTGTGGTTAAGCTAACGTATATCATCGGAATGTTGGCCGGAAGACTGGAGATCATCCCTGTTCTGATCATCTTTACCAGACGTTTTTTTAAGTAGGAGGCATGGATGTATATCATTATTGCCGGTGGAGGAGCTCTGGGAATAGAACTCGTTAAAAAATTCACCGAATCAAAAAAAGACGTCGTCGTAATCGATATTCACAAGGAAAATTGTGACGATCTGTACGCATCCTACGGTATCGAAGCGGTTTGCGGTAATGCGACGAATATTTCCGTGTTAAAGGCTGCCGGTATCGAAAAAGCGGACGCCGTGATTGCCACGATGCGCAGCGATGCCGACAACCTAGCCTTTACCGTCCTGGCCAGGAGCTTCGCCATACCCGAAATCATCGTCCGCATGAACAACAAGAGCTATCTGGAAGCCTATAAGACGGCGGGTGTCACCAAGGTCCTCCATGTCATAGACACATTGGTGGATGATATCGTTCATCAAGTCGAAAAGCCCAAAGTCCAAACCGTGGCCAAGCTGGGAGACGGTGCGGTTGAGTTGTTCATCATCCGCGTTCCTGAAAACGGAAAAATCGTTGGCAAAACAGTATCGGAAATTGCATCGCACCATGAATTGACAGAGGAGAGCATCATCGCCGGGATTTTTAATGTCAAAGAGAAAGATTTTATCGTCCCCCGTGGTAATACGAAGATACAAGGCGAGGCCGATCTCTTTGTGATTACTAAACCCGATCTGGTGGAAAGGACGGCAAAGTATCTCCTCCGGACGTAATACGACTTGAATCATCGGAAATCATACCATGAAAATCCCCCCTCTTTAATCCTCAGACGCAAGGGCATCCATTTTCCGCTTTTCAACTGTCCTGAGATGGTTGTTTTCATTTATTTTTACCTTTTTATCGGGTTTTTAGATTTCTGATCCGTATTAATGAACGGCACTTGTCGAATTTCAACCGTTACATTCTTGAATGGTCACTCGAGATGTTATGCCGTTGCTGTCTGTGATCTGACTGATTCTGAAATCTATGAATAACGATGAGGAGTAGGCCATGCGTATTCGAGCGAACTACTGTATCGGAGTGCTTTTTCTCTTATGGTTGGGTACATTTCTTCCGGGATACGGTCAGGCTCCGTATACCCAGGATCAAATCGACCGACTCATAAAAAAACGCTGGAAGTTCTGGCTCATTCGGGAACAGTACGAATACGACACGGCCGAGGAAATGATCAGCGTGATCCGGCGGTGCTGTCCCCACGAAATCGATACGATGCTCGTCTACGGTGAGGAGATACTGGAGGAGAGTGGATGGCGTGAGGCCCTCCCTTGGTTTGAACTAAGCTTGCGGAATGCTCCGGACCATATCCTATTGAATTATTACTATGCGATATGCAAGCGTGAAAGGGGTCAGAACGTTGCCGTTTTCGGACGTAGCGGTGAATGGGAAGAGGCGGAGGCGTATTTCAAACGAGTGATAGCCACGGATTCTACGTATAAGGATGTTTTTTATCAGTATGCGCTCTTGGAACACTATCGTGAGAACCTTTTCAAGTCCATCGAATACGCTCATCGGCAACTGAAAGCCAATCCAGTGGCCTACAATGGCCAGATCGGTATTTTTCGTCTGTATGATTACATGATCCACCACTTAAAAAGCGAAGAATCGGAAATTTGGCTGAAGTCACGACATACTCCATACGACCGGTATTTCCTGGGTGAATTGTACCGGATTACCGGCCGGTTGGATGAAGCCGAACATGTCTTTCTTTCGATTTTGGAAGGGTCTGCCGACTTTGTGCTGCCACCCGTTTTTTTATCCCTGGTCCGGCTGTACGTGCAGACAAACCGGTATGAGGAAGCGCAGTCGATGTACTGGCAAGGGGCATGGTCGGTAACCAGTCAGTTGGATGCCGATTTATTGCTCGAAGACATCCTGTACATCGTGAACCAGAAAGAATACAACTGGCTTAAGAATGAGGTGTCTCCGATGTCTCTTCCGGAGGCACTCCAGATTTTCTGGTTGCGAAGAGATCCATTGCCTTCGATTCCGTACAATGCGCGGTTGATGGAACATTACCGCAGAATCCTCCAGGCGGAGAGTGAATTTTATTACGACGACTTCCGGCATATGAAATACAAAGAGGACATCTCACACGAGTTCCGATTTCCTCCCTGGTATTATGAGAATGCCAAATTTACCGACATGGGTTTAATCTATATTCGATTCGGTGAGCCCGATGATAAAGCCTTTGCCCGGGGACGGAATCCAGACCCCAACGATCAAAACGTGCATTTTAACAGTCCCCTTCAACCTAACATGTCCTGGCTCTACAACAGGAGGGATGATCTGCCACAGATGGTCTTTCATTTTGTCGTTCCCAACCAGGCCCCACCGGGATACTGGACGCTGGTACCCGGGTTCAGTGCAGAGGAATTGTGGGATAGTATCGCTGATTGGCCGATCCGCACAGTGGGTGAGTACATGACCGATCGTGTGATCGATGTAGATACCGCCTTCCAATCCGACCGCCATACGTGGCCGAAGGAGACCGAACCGCTGGAAATGGCCTACGCGACGGCTCGGTTCAGGGAGGGCAGAGACAAGGGTGTCGTGCAACTGGCCTATGCCATTCCCCTTTCTGCTCTGATGGATGAAGGGGCGGAGGTCGATAGCGTCCTGCTGGAATCCGGTGTGACGGTGTTCAGCGGTGATGCCGATCCCCTGTTTGATGAGATTCGGTCGTTTACCATCAAACCCGGGCCGGATTCCCATGTGTGGAAGGACTATTTCATCCATGAGTATGAATTTCTTTTGGACTTGAAACAACATAACATCACCCTTCATGCCCGCGTTCCGGAGGATAATACGTTGTGCGGCTGGCGCGACGTGCATGACCTCAGCACCCTGGATGGAGACCGGTTGATGTTGAGCACCCTGAAGCTGGCGTTCGATATCACGCCCGCGACCGAGCATTTTGACCGTCATCGTGATGCCCTGAACATCGTTCCCAATCCGACGAAATCATTCCGCAGGGAGGAGCCGATTTTTGCGTATTACGAGATTTACAATCTTACGTACGATGGAGAGGGTCAAACGCATTACACGGTCAACTTCACGTTACGCAAAGCGGGAAAGAAGGGCCTGGTGAAGAGGATCACGGGTGTGTTCGGAAGCGGGGAGAAATACCAAGTATCGGTGGAGTCCGATCAGACGGGGGCGAGTCGTACGATGACCAATTTTATCTCCTTTGATATGAGCAAGGCAAAAAAAGGAGACTATGTGATGACCTTGGAAGTGAAGGATCATGTGAGCGGAGAACAGACATCCACGGTGAGTGAACTGACGCTGAAGTAATCCAGACCGGAACCAAGAACCATCGAAGCCGATGTGAAGTCCGAATCGAAGACGTGATGTGGCATAGAGGTACTCTGTATTTGGAATCAACGAACGTAAAAGTCGTACAGGTTGCTGTGAGAGTCTGAAAAAATGGAGTCCGCAATGAAGAAGATACCGCTCGTTCTGGTGATGCTTATCTGTCTGATGCTGCCTGATTTTGGGTACACGTTTGTTCCCAGGCATAGAAAGAAAAGACGGTTTTTATGGGGTGCCGAATATAACTATAAGCTGTTGTTCTATGATACGGATAAATGGAACAGTCTCACACCCGAGGGCAGCGGACTGCCCGTGTTCGATTCTCCCATGGGGCTTCACAGTTTTCGATTTTTCTTAGGCTCGATAGAAAAGATACACTTTGGGTTGATAGCCGGGTTCGCCCTGTCGGAGCAAAAAACAGAAGATGGCATGAATAAATGGGAAGGTTTTATGGCCGGTGCATTTCTGGAAGCTCGAAAGAAAATGATCTTCAATATCCGCGGGCATGCGGGCTTCAATCTCGGATTCGGGAGGTTTAAAATCATTTCCATGTACCATTATTCAGGCATGGGAACGAGCGGCCACACCCAAGCGTTGTTTTTTGAGCCTTATGTGGGGATCAGTTATCCAGTCACAAAGGTCCTCGTCCTGAAGAATACATTTTCCACATTCTTCGATGTCGGCCGGAATTGGGATTTGTCCGAAGGCGATTCTGACGAGCCTGTCCTACCCAGAGGATTGATATTATCCTTCACGGTCGGTGTCGAGTTTCGTTGATCGTAACAGATAGAATTTGCTAAATCGCCACAAATATCCTATATTTTCATATACGATGGGGCGAGGCCATTGTACACGGTTGTGTATTCTGCTTCTCGCCTTTATACTGTGTAGGGCAAAGTTGAAGAGAACCGTATTACTCATTGAGAACCGATAATTATTCAAAGGATTGACTTTTGTAGGATGGATAGGAGAGATAAAAAGATGATGTCTGCCAGGCGAAATTATCCAATTATTCTACTTGTGTGCGTATTTTGTATCGGAATTTGCGTGGATTCTATTCAGGCACAGGATGATGAGAATGTGAAAAAAGCGGCTTATTGGTTCAACGTGGGTCTCGGCTTGAGTACGGCCGGATCGACGGCATTGAGCGCCAACGGGAGCCTTCGGATTAATAAAACAATTTTTTCTGTGCGCACTACACAGGTTTCAGAGGCAAAAGACCAGGTCGGCGGAGGTGAATTTTTTGATGTGGGTATCCTCATAGGCACCACTGCGTCTGTGACCTCGAATAAACTGATTGCCCTGGCTGTGGGATTGGCCAGAGTGACTGGTTACCGGTATGTCGGAGAACCCGGCCGGAATCGTTCGGTGGAGAAAGAACCGCTCAACAATTCGATCGGAATACCATTGGAAATACAGATGTTTTACAGGCCCAATCATATTTTCGGCATCGGTTTTTATATATTCGGTAATTTTAATTCAGAACAGTCTTTTGGCGGTATTACGCTGAGTATTCAGTTTGGACAATTTTAACGCTGAATCATGAATCGAATACCCGATGGATAGAATCTGTCATCCTGCATCAGGACACACTTAGTGTTTTTTTCCATGAATTTATACGGGCCGTAAAGCTGAAGGGCAGTCGTAATCTCGGCATTTCTATTAAGGTTTGTCTCTCTTAAAATAGAGTTTTGGTAAGTTGAGTCATGCCTCATACGAAAAACGATTTTATCCAGGATTTCCGTTTATTACCTGCTTCCGATATCCAGATAAGATTTAACCACGATTTGAAAATGATACATCATCACAGCGCCCTATTTATCCAATAAAAATGTTCTATAAAACGACACATGTTGTTCCCCGTGATGTAATAACCAGATCTTCTACAGAATTTGGAGTCTGTCGTAAACGATTTATCGTTCTCATGCGTCTAATGGGTGAATTTTTCCTCGGACATTCTTCTTTACAATTTTCGATTTGGTCGATGGAATTTCAATACATGATTCTGCCGTTGGGTGGAAAGACCCCATGGATGCGAGTGGGGGGCTCTATTTTCTGTATGAAGGAACCGTTTCATCCTGAGTCTAATCGAGAAACATCGGCGAAGACTTGGATTCGAAAATTCCATCCGCAACGTTAGGAGGAATTGGTATCATACAGCTGAGGAGTCAAAACCCACGATGGTTTATCGGGCCTCTCTTATGGACGATGCTTCTGCTGACGTCCCATCCAGCATTTGCCCAGACCATACCCCGCGTCCGAATCGCCGGCACTGTGATCGATGCGTCCAACGATCAGCCCCTGCATTTTGCCAACGTGTTCCTTTCCGGCACGACCATAGGAGCCGCCACGGACGAAGAAGGCCGATTTTCCATCGTGAACGTGCCATTGGGCACGTACGAGCTGGTTGTATCGATGATGGGTTATGGGATGTGGGTGAAGGAAATCCGGTTGACGGAGCCTGCCGATAGGGTCATCCACATCACGTTGGAGCCGAAGCCCATACAGGGGCCGAATATCGAGGTGACGGCTCCTTATCCCCACGAGTGGGAGAAGAACCTGGAACGTTTTAAGCAGTATCTTTTAGGAGAAGGATCGTTCGCAAGCAAATGTTCGATTTTGAATCCTGAAGTTCTCAGTTTTAAAGTGGAGGGCAAGACGGAGACGCTGACAGCAACGGCCAGTGCTCCCCTGGAGATCGTTAACAGTGCTTTAGGCTATCGCCTCTGTGCTTACCTGGTCTCGTTTCGTTTCCGTCAACTGTCCGTGGGTGAGTATAGCCTCATCTCGTTGTTTGAATCCTTGGAGCCGGAGGATGACTGGGAAGAAAGAAAATGGCACGAAAATCGCTTGAACGCCTATCTTGGATCGAGACGGCATTTTTTTACGGCTTTGTACGCCGGACAGACGGAACTCCAGAAGGCAGGATTCACGATGTACAGGCTGCACAGCTTTTATCCCGAGGATGACGAAACAAGCATCCATCCATACGGAACGACGGCCGATTCCGTGCTTTTTCGGTGCGCTGTACCGGACGAGAAGCGGTTGTTTTTCCCCCATTACCTCAAAGTCGTGTACGAAAAATTGTATACGAAACGAACCTCCTGGATATTACTGGATCATGAGGCGAGGGTCACCATCGATCGGCGGGGAGAGCCCGGCGATCCCGATGCGATCCGGACGTACGGTTACTGGGCTCGAATGCGGTTGGCCGAGGAGCTTCCCCTGGATTATGAGCCTTATAAGCATTAAATGAGAAGGTCACTGACCGCCATTATCCCACGATTTCTTTATTTTATTATTTCATATCCCTCATCGTATGTATCGTCTCTCGTCTCTTGCACTCGTTTAATAAGAATAAGATGACATCGTCCAGGCGTGGAATTTTGATGAAAAGCGCTTGACTTTTCGTGATTTATTTGCTTCTTTGTATAAGACCGATCCATACGGATTCCTGATAGAAAATCGAGAAAATTTATATCTTTCCTTTCCGTAATTTAACTAGGGTAATATTATGTTTTTCTTGAAGGTTATCAGCAAGTTGCTCAAGGCATTGCGATCGGCCGATTCTCCCCGGCAGATCGCCTGGGGGTTCGCCTTGGGTACGATTCCGGGTCTAACGCCATTCTGGAGCCTGCACAACCTCATTATCGTGGCCTTGATTATCATCCTGAAGGTCAATATCTCTGCGGGCCTGCTGGCATGGATGCTGTTCAGCTTTTTCGCATGGCTGCTGGACCCGTTGTTCCACGCCCTGGGATTTGCAGTACTGGTCAAGATATCGTTCCTGGAATCCATCTGGACGTCTCTCTACAACGCCCCCATAGCGCCCTTCACACGGTTTAATAACACCGTTCTCATGGGGAGTCTGGTGTGCTCGCTGATTCTTCTGATGCCCAATTATTGGTTATTCAAATTTGTTGTTCTTCGGTATCGCGAGTCGTGGGATCAAAAAATTCAAAAATGGCGAATCGTACAGATCCTGAGGGGGAGTAAAATCGTACGTTTTTATGTGAAACTAAAGGATATGGGGGCGTGAGCTATGCGATGGAAGGGTGTGATCGTTTTTTTCATTCTGTTCCTGATGGGCGTTTTGATATCCGGTCTCTCCGTTGACCAGTGGATCGAATCGGGACTGGAAAAGGCGGGTCAAGCGGTTGTGGGAGCAAAAGTGGACGTCGACGGCCTCGATTTTCGGCTGCTGGACCTTGCCATAGAATGGGATCGCTTGCAAGTGACAGATCCTAACAGCACGATGCAGAACGTCATCGAGACGGGTCGGACAGCTTTCCGGATGCGTCCCGAAGCTCTTCTCCGGAAGCGCGTCATCATAGAGGAGATCACACTGGCAGACGTCCGATCGGGTACGACCAGGGCCACGGACGGTGCATTGCCGAAGAAGCACATATCGGCCGCACGCAGGAGAAAACCCGGTGTGTTCGACAAAGTAAAAACACATCTTACACGGGAAATCAAACAGCTTCCGGTCTTCCGTTTCGACCCAGAAGCCCTGAAGCAAAAAATTCATGTGGACAGCTTGATGGCTATGGTCGATTTGAAGATCGTCCACCGGCTGGATTCTGTAAAGGCGGACATCACGAGTACAGCCGATAAATGGCAGGCTTTCTACCGAGGATTTCATCCCGATGAGGATTTGGAGAGAATACGCACCGATTTTACGGGCATCGATGTTCAGAATATCAAAACCGTACCCGAGGCGATTGCCGCCCTGGAGAAGGTCAAGTCCGCACAACAGACATTATCATCCCTCTCCGAAACCGTGGACAGCAAGCATGAGGAGATACATCAGGACATCGACCGATTGGCATCGTACCAGGATAAGATCGACCGATGGGTGGATGAAGATTATCACAAAATCCTCCAGAAAGCCCAGCTCCCCGACCTGAGCGCTCAAAATGTTGGAAAAGTCCTGTTTGGAACGGCGGTGGTTCATCGGGTAGAACAGGTGTTGAATATCATCGAAGCCATTCAGAGGCTGACACCCAGGAAGGAGGAAAAACCGGAGAAACAGAAGCGGACCCGTATGGCCGGACAGACCGTCCATTTTCACGATCGGCACCGGTGGCCCGCCTTCTTGATCGAGAACATACACCTGTCCGGGCGTACGGGCAAGACCGAAGAGCATCCGGGGTTGACGGTTCAGGGCGAGGCCGCGGGCATCACATCCCAGCCCTGGGTTTATGGGAAGCCGACGACCATCGATTTGAAGGGGGTTCGGCAAGACAAGCGCTCGCTTCTCTTCCATGCCGACCTGGATCATACGACGGAGGCACCCCAGGATAGCTTCAGGCTGACCATCGCGAATGTCCCTCTGAGCGATGTCTCCATTTCACCCGTGTCTTACCGGCCGTTTACGCTTCAGAAAGGAAAGGCCGATATGGCGGCTTCTGTATGGATGGGCCAAGACAGATTTCGGATCCGATGGGACGTCACGGTCCGGGATATTCTCTTTCATTTTTCCGAGGATTCCGCTCACGACGCACTCCTCGACATCATACGCGAAGTCATCTCCACGATGGATGTTCTGACGCTACGGGCCGACATCCTGAGCCGGGGCGATGACCTGGATTTCAGGTTGAATTCCAACGTGGATGATCGGGTCTCCGAAGGACTTAAACGTATTACAAGTAGGACACTTACGGAGACTCAGAATCGGATACGTTCGGCGTTGAATCGTGTCCGGGAGCGGCATTTGACTGATTTAGAAGGTCTTTTCCAGGAGAAAGAAGGAGTGATACAAGGGCCCATCGATACGTATAAGAACGAGATAGGGAACGTACAGGCCCTGATCGATGAGAAGGTCGAGGCGTTGACCGAGGATATCGACCACCGGACAAAAGGGGAAGGAGGGAAGCTGAAGGACCTTCTACAGGATATACTGAAAAAGAAGAAATCGTGACGTATGGATACAAAGGATTGAACTCTATCGGACGTTGTGCGTACAAGGAATAGCAGGATGAATCAGGATTGATAAGATGATTATTGGTTCCACAAATCTACGAAATCGATTTCTCCCGTTCAAGTCGTCTAACCAGGGCGCCTACGGAGAGGAAAAGGCCGTATATCGTATTCGTTTCGAAAAGGCCCTGATTTTCTCTCTGGCGGCGGCACTGTCGGTCTTTTTGGTCTCTCGCCGTTTGCCAGAAAGAAGCCGTAAAACATGGAAGTTGAACACGATGATGACAGCCGTAGCCATGGATGTTACACCTCGAACGAGACAGCCGGGTTCGATGGCGAGGCCGCCCAACCTACCCCAGGTTCCCATTCCCACGGAGGATGAGTATCTACCGGAGGACGAGACCATTGAATTAACTCAACTGGATGTTTTTGAGGATATACCCTTGTTTGACGGCGTGGGTGGTGGAGGTGGCGGCGTATACAGGGTACCCTGGAGACCACGTCCCATCCGCGAGGTCATTCCGGAATATCCCGAATCGGAGAGAAAGCGGGGCGTCGAGGGGGTGGTGGTTCTGGAAATCCTGGTGAACCAGGAAGGTTATGTGGACAGCGTCCGGGTGGTGGATAATACAACACGAAGTCAACGCATTGCGCATTCTGCTGTAGAAGCGGCTTACAGGAGTCAGTATGTTCCTGCCACACGAGACGGAAGGAAAGTTCCGATCTGGATTCAGCGACCCTATCGGTTCGAGGGCAGGTAACGTTTGAGTCGCACGATATGGGTTTACCAGGAGAGGAGCCGAAGGGATTCATATCGGGGAATTCCAATATGTATCTCCATAGAGGTATAGACCCGTCAAAAAACACTTGATTTTTTTGACGGGTATTTTTTATATTGATATATAAAAAATTTTTCAATATGTTAATGGTTGTGTCGTATCATTCGAAAGGATGGGTAACGGTTATCCATGGATACGCAGTCGGGTGAAAAAACGACTGATAAAAGCGAAACAGTTGTTTTAATCGTTGAAAGTGACACGTCTGTCGTGGATATATTGGAGCGAGCCTTGGAAGCATCCACCGATCGCTACCGTGTGACCATCGTGGGCAATCTGTCAGAAGCCAGAAGTATCGTATCGGAATCCACTCCCGACCTTATCATATCCGATTATCTGCTTCCCGATGGTTGGGCCATTGAATTCCTGACCGGAAAAGAAAAAGAGCACCCCGTTCCTCTTATCCTGATAGTCAACGCCAGCGATGAGCATCTGGGTTTGAAGGCCATCAAGGCCGGAGCCATGGATTACGTTGTTAAATCGGAAGATCATCTCCTGGAAATGCCTAGGCTCATCAAGCGGGCGCTGTGTTTGTGGGAGGCCGTACATGAGCCTCTCGAGCGGGAAAAAGCCCTGGAGACCTCCCTCAAGGAAAAGGAGCTGATCCTGAAGGAGATACACCATCGGATCAAGAATAATTTCCAGGTGGTATGCAGCGTGCTCAGCCTTCAGTCTCAGTATATCAAGGACGAAGAAGTTCTGAATATGTTCATGGAGACCCAGGATCGGGTTCGTGCCATGGCTTTAATCCACGAGAAGCTCTATCGGTCCAAGGATGTTGGCAGTATGGATTTTGCAGAGTACGTGGAGAACCTGGTGCATGGGCTTTTCTGGTCGTACAATGTGGATCCCAACAGGGTAAAACTGGAGATTCGCATCGAGGAAGTTTCCCTGGGTATCGAAATCACGGTGCCGTGTGGGCTAATCATTAACGAACTGGTTTCGAATTCCCTGAAGTACGCCTTCCCGCCTGAATGGAAGGGGCAGGGCAAGATCGATGTGATTCTCATGAAGAACGAAGATGAATCCCTGGATTTGATCGTCAGAGATAACGGTGTGGGCATACCCCAGGATCTGCAAATCGGTCATACCGATTCCTTTGGCCTGGAACTGGTCACCATTCTTGCCGAGGATCAGCTGGACGGAAGCGTAATGCTGGATCGGAGTCAAGGAACAAAGTTCCAGATTCGTTTTCAGAAGAAAGAGCACTGATTCACTCGAATCCTTTCATTTCCAAAATTCCCATCTGACCATTATTCTTTATATTCAATCTTCAATACCGTCCTTCTTTATTTTTATAAATGAGATTACTGGATTTAATTAACTTGACGGTATAGGGCCTCCACTATCGCATTTCTAAAAATCCTTGAAAAAAGACACCATGTACAGCCTATGGATGGTTAAAGCTTGATTCGAAAGTTATAAGTTCGATTAGGCTATTGGATGCTTGTATGAGTAGTATTTTTCGGCAATTTGAAAATGTAGTAAGTCAATATATCGTCATCGACCAAGGGAAATTTCTCGACTTTATTTGGATTCTCTTGTAGGAGAAAACCGAGAGAATCGATGTCTATAAAAATAAGACGGGAGACCCATAGGGGTCTCCCGTCTTATCATCGCTGTCAGTCGTTGATTAGAATTCAGGGCTTCACTCATCGTTGCCCTGGTCGAATCTTTGATGCCGATGCATCCTTTCTTTCATGTGCCCGCCGGGACGAGAGGAATACCAGCCTCTCATTCCCCTTCGACCTCGCTTATGGCTTTGCATGGCGTCAAAGTGCACCCTCTGCTCCTCGGTCAACAACGCCCGGATTTTCAGGCGTGCGTCGATGCGTTTTTTATGCAACTCGGTGCGTACCTTGGCTATTTCATCCATCTTTTTGTCGATGGCATTCCGGTCGGGATTTTCGGCAATAAGGAGTTCGTCGAGTTCTGCCGACAGTGTGTTCAGTTGGCTCCGTAGTAGCGTGGTTGTCTTTTGCGTCACGGTCTGGATTTCTTCTATTTGTTCCTTCTGCTCGTCGGTCAAGTCCGGTATTCCCCTAAGATGGCGAGGATGCCTGTGCATTCCCATCTCCTGGCCCATCGCATGAGCGAAGACCATGATGACCAGGAGGAAGGCTGGGATTGTGATATATCGTATTTTCATCACTGTTCTCCTGTTCGGTTACGTGTTTTATCCGAAAGTCCTAAAGTCTGTTTCGGATTTCCGTTTTCATCTATGATGTTTCTTTATCGCGCGTGTTGATGGCTTTGTCTCAATGAATCCTCTGATTTGTCTCGATGGTCCGGGGAACGGTCGGATGGCAACTATTCCTTGTACTTCCTGGGATCCCTGAACGACGGGCCGAGTTTACTGCCCATCCGTCTTGCGATCATGTTGAGGTACCGCTCCCACTCTTCCTGGGGCAGCAGGTCTTTTTCCCGCAAAAGTTGATGGATGACTTCCCTCTCGATGTCCATCTGGAGCTTGCTGATATCCTGAAGGCGCGTTTCGATCTCGACGGAATCCGGTGTGTTTTCAATCAGTAGATTGGCCAGCGCCCTTCTTCTTTGTATTAAATCGACACGTATAGGTCTGATACGAGGAGAAAACTCTTCTCGGATTTCCTCCAGGTGTTTTTTCTGCTCAGGGGTCAGCTTCAGTTTTTCATGGAAGTATTTCCTGCCGTCGCGCTCTCGGTAGATGTACGATTTTGAAGACTTGCTTTTCTTCCATGCGCGGTATCCCAGCGTGCCCATGAAGGCCACGTTGAA
>Ga0180437_10007520_pt1 | contig 14111 bp, 10 predicted proteins | sample SS_ome_4_FD_132410 | JGI IMG/M metagenome (GOLD analysis project Ga0180437, IMG submission 132410) | Hypersaline lake sediment archaeal communities from the Salton Sea, California, USA - SS_3_D_1 metaG | ecosystem: Environmental > Aquatic > Non-marine Saline and Alkaline > Hypersaline >...
AAGACGAACTACATCAGGGTTTGGGCGAAGGAGGACGTCGACCAGGATGGTGACGTGGATGAAGCCGACGCGCGGATGATTCTGGAGGTGGCCGTCGGTCTTTCCTCGCACACCGGATGCGATCTCAATGGCGATCGCGAGGTGAACGCAATGGACGCCATCGTATGTCTGAAGGCCGCACACTGAGAGTGCGCACGGTCGAGAGCTACCGCGACCGTTGCCGTCCAAGCGGGCTCGTCACGAACAGGAGGTAGGGCAATGGAACGATCGAGCTACTACACATCACATGTCAGCACCGCGTTGATTCTTTTCCTGGCACTGTGCGCCGGTACGATGCTCCTGGTAGGATGCGGAGGTGGTGGGAGCGGTGGAGGCGGCGGCACACCTGGTGTGCGCGCCTGGGTCGAAACCGAACCCGTGACCCCCGGCGGTACGGGTTCTGCCTCGTTGATGATCTCAGACCCGTCGGGAGTTGCGGGGTTGGACCTCGATCTTGCTTTCGACCCGAACCTGCTCTCACTGTCAGAGGTAAGTATGACTATGCTGACAAGTGATTTCACGATGGCATACAACGCGCAGACTGATGGTTCGCTGACAGTGTCGATGGCTCGCGCCAGCGGTCTGACAGGCGGAACAGGTGCACAAGCGCTGCTGGAAATGGAATTTGCAGTTGACCAATCAGCGCAGCCAGGAACTTCAATACCTCTGTTGGTCGCCCTAGGCGTTTACAACGAGGTACCGTCGCCTCTGTCGGTTCAAGTTGAGGATGGCGAGATTACGTTCCAATAGCGAAAGTGCCTGGTCACATCGCACATGTTGAGGCACACTTTCGCCTCGCAACTCGCGACGGCAGGAGTGTCGCTCTACAAGATCAGCAAATGGTTGGGTCATCCTGATTTCAAGAACACTCAGGTGTAAGCCCACCTCCAGGCTAGCGATGATGATATAGACAGACTGTAGGTAACTCTAGCTTCCATCCCTCATCTCGTTGGCAGCCGACATTGATTGCTTGAACGTGGGTAGCCTTGTAAGTTATAATGCGTCAGTCCAACCAGGAGGAAGAGTGGGGCGGAATCTGGGCAAACAGTTGGCGACGGCCGTTGAATAGCAAAGACCACTTTCCACAACTTCTGCAGGCAGTTCACTCGAAGGCTCCGGTCACCGGATTAACGCACGGCTTCTATCGATACCCGGCTCGGTTTTCCCCGCAACTAGCCCGCGCTGTAATTGAGGCCTTCACAGAGCCCGGCGATTGTGTTATCGATCCTTTCATGGGTGGCGGAACGACCGCTGTTGAGGCCCTTGCACTCGACCGGAAGTGCGTTGGGGCGGACGTAAGTAGTCTGGCCGTCTTCTTGACGAGAACAAAGTGCACGCCTCTGTCAGGCCGGAGCGTTGATAGGATTCGAGATTGGAGTCAGGTACATCTTTCGGATCTTAACCTCAGTCGCAGCACGGATTCCTCTGGTACATGGGGGGCTTATCAAAAGAACATTCCGTGGTGGATTCGTAAAACGCTCTCGTTAATCCTAGATCTGGCTGAGCAACTGCACTATCAAAGGGAGCAGGACTTCGTACGATGCGCCCTGTTGAAGACAGGGCAATGGGCGCTGGATTGTCGCAAGGAGATACCAGGAAGCGCTCTTTTCATAGCCCGACTTAGGAAAGACATTGATGAGATGATATCGGGCGCAATCGCGTATCGTCAACGGCTGCTGGCCAACACACGAATTAGCCCTTCCCAGCTTTCTCGAAACCGGCGTCTGCTCAGCTGCTCGGCCGCCGATATACACAAGCAAGGTCGTATCCCTGCATCTTGGCTTCCTGCCAAACTTGTGCTCACCTCGCCGCCTTATCCAGGAGTCCATATCCTGTACCATCGGTGGCAAGTTCGCGGGCGCCGCGAGACCGCGGCTCCTTTTTGGATTGCAGACTGCATGGACGGACGCGGCGCATCATATTACACCTTCGGTGATCGGAAGCGCAAATCGCTGGCCCATTACTTGAAATGCTTGGAAGAAGCGTGGGACTCCATCCTACGCTTGTTGAATCAAGAAAGCGTCATTGTCCAGCTGGTAGGGTTCGCCGATCCGCAAAAGCAGCTACCGCAGTACCTAGAAGCGATGCGGCGGTTGGGGTTGCGGGAAACATCGCTAGCAAGTAGTCGAAACGTAGGACGAATATGGCGGACGGTTCCGAACCGAAAATGGTATGTCGATTGCCGCCAGGAGAAGCCGGTCGGCGAGGTAGTTCTCTGCCATAGGATGGCGCCTTAACTTGACAGAGGCCCTTTCGCTAATTGGCGGATGATGGGTAAGATCACACTCGAAACCCCTTGTGTTGCATAACGAATCCTGTCTATGAAGTCTCCATACCCGTCCCTTCCTTGGGCTGACTCTGCCCCAAGAACGCCGCGAGATTCACTTGTCTGGTTGTGGCGTCGATCTTCGTGTAGTAGACCGAGAGCAACGAGAGCGAGGCCATACCTAAACCAGTATTTAAGGACCGGGATCTCCGATTCCCTCTTCTCTCGCCGCAGTTCCTTCAGAAGATAGATGTTGTCCATGTTCACGAAGAAATCATAGCTTCCTTTCCCATCAGGCATCACAGCGAGACCGGAGTAGTCATCGAAATCGTAGTCGGCCCAGTCTTCCTTGTATACCTCCTTTACGGGCGGGATCGACAATGTAGCATCCTCAGTTTGCCCGTCTCCGTGAGAACGCGGTTTACGGGTTCCCGAGATTGAGCTTGCCCTGCTTTCTACCGCTCTGGCAACACCTATTCGAAATTCGCACCGGAAGGGGTTGTCAACGCGTGTAATGTCCGTGGCAGTTACCGTGACACGAAGTTGGTCGCCGAGGCGCGCGTTCACCGGGACTACAAACCGAGCGGTCAAGGTGCCATCCTTCAGATTGAAACTTCGGTTCAAGCCGCTTGGTACAAACTCAATCGAACCCGGATCGTCACCGCGGCTGAAGTACTTGTTCTCCGCGTCGGTCTCGAATTGCACTCGTGCCGAAGAGTTGATCGGGATCTCCTTCACGAGTCCTCCCGGGGGCTCATTCTTGAGCCGGAAATATGTTGGGAACCGCTTTCCTTTGAACGGTGTTGACTCTCGAGTGCCTGGCCCAAAGGGACGATGTATCCTCGCGCCAGCTGGAAGCAATTCCGCCAACGCCGGATCCGCTTTGATCAATTCGGTGAAGACGTCAATAGGACCTTCCTCCTCGTGTTGCTTAACGCGTTCTAACCGCCGCCGGGCGTTCACTTCCTTCAGGCCCTCGTGTTGCTTCAGATACTCCTCTAGAGCCCCGATGACATCTTTGTACACATCGCTGCCACTTCTAACGCGATCGCGGGACGTCATAAAGAATTCTTCCCGCACTTCATTACTCATGGCGGTGCAGTCAACGGCAACCACGGTGTATTTCCTGACGTAGCCTCTGTCGATCCTTCGTTCGAGAAACTCTGAGCCCAGCGACGCCTGTATCTGGCCATTAACCAAGAAGCTCACTCCAGAAGGTATGTCTCTTGTTATGTCCCGCGTAGTGATCCTGTTTCCTTCTTCGTCGGTCTCTTTGTAAACTGTCACAATTACTGGCAGGTTTCCGATGCCATCCAGGTTTAAACCTCCGCTATCCGGAAAGGCGGGCTCGATTCTACCCTTCGATTCGTGGTCTGCAATATTGATGGAGGTGCCACAGGCTGTAGTGGAGTAATAGTTTGCTCGATACTCACGCGTTTCCGTAATTCGAACGGGGAGGCAAAGGGTGTAAAGCTGCTTTTCCATTTCGCGCCGAAGCTCGGTGGTTGCCAACCCTTTTCTCTCCATCTTGTAGGCGTACAGTTTGATGCAAGTACCCCAGGCTAGTCCAGCGGCGTACGGTTTTGGTGGAACATTCGGGGCCCCTTGCCCGGGAAAGACTCTAATCTCATCGGCGGGAAATGTCTGAATCTGACCGCTCGGAGCTAAGTACACGTACATTGAGTTGAGTCGGTGCCCTGTTGGCCGTAAGCGCCTGACTAATGTGAAACCCCAGGAATCCTTGCTACTGTCACCGGGTAGATTAGGATGCCGTCGCGAAACGATGAGTTGATATTTCTTCTCGCCGCAAAACGGCAGAGCTCCCGTTCCACCAGCATTGTACTTCCCTTGTACAAAGTGAATCCCAACCTTGTTTTCCTTTCCAATTGACACGAGAGTGTCGGGGAACTCTTGTGGGCACTGGCCTTCGCCTTGGTCAATTACCATGTAATTAGGATTGCCTTTTTCGCCTGTTACGACTATATGAATATCATCCGCCAACTGGGTGCGCCGCACGGCGGTTTCATTTTCTAAACGGCCCCCACGTATTCCGAAGAACCGCTCGCTTGCTTGCGCCATGGTTCTAGGAGCAGCTTGGTCCTCGGGGTCTATTCCTGCTCGCCAACACTCTCTCATCAGCACGGCGTCAACAGAGTTGATTACTTTCTCTACAAAAGCGGCAATGGCTTTGCTCTGCTGCCCCCCCACGGTTGAGATGTTGTTCGGCAGATCACCGTATGGTCTCCATAGAGAAGGACTGTCGCACAACAAACCTTCTCCATCAAGAATTATGTCGACTTCTCCCTCAGACTCAGCATGCAGCAAGGAGTAGAACAGGTCCCTCGGACGGCTATTCATTTCTTGGTACCTCCCCGTAGTCCCGCATCAAGCGGTCCAGATATTCTCCACCACGCTCAGTCAGTTCGTACGAAATACGGACGCCGCTCCGGATTCTCCGCAGAAGCCCGAGGTCGCAAGCTCTTGAGACTGCACCAGAGCGCTGAGTGCTTACGTAATCGTCGCTGATTTGCTCATCCACACTGTCTTTCCTGTAACGGTTAAGAAAGTTGTCCACATCGGTTGGGGTCCTGTGCCCCTCCCTTATTGAGCTGAGTATCGCGAACCAGGCAAAAGCCTCAACAGGCACCGAGGTAGCGATATGGGAAAGAAGTAACTTGATCTCCTTTTCAGAGAAGCGATTCTCATTTCGAGCCCTCTCTCCATCGAGAATCGGGTTCGGCTCTGCCGCGAAATCCCAACCGACTTCTGTAAGTCTGATGCGGACATCGTCCTTCTCCCTTTCAATACTAGCCAGTTTGAGATCGACCAATAGCCCGGAGACCTCACCTCTTCCGTTCAAGCTTGCAACAAACTGGTTAGCATACCGCAATCGCCCTTTCTCTTGCCCCTGGCTAGTACCGGGGAAGCCGGTTGCAAGAGCAACTTCCCTCTTGTAACCGCGTTGTTTGTCCAACCAGTGGAGATAAACTCCCAATTCACCTGCTGCTTCAGCCAGTCGGGCAGGCACCTGCGGAAGTCGAAGGTCAGCTCTTTCCTCCAAAGTCAAGTTCGCCATAGCACGCGCGCTCGCCTTTGCTGGGAGCAGTTTATTACACTGACCGAAAATCCATCGCTTAATGGGTATCCTCTGGCCGATACGCCATACGTCGGAAGGCAATCCTGCCAACTTGAGGGGCGGTTTGCGCTTTAGCTTCGCTAGCTGAAAGATCTCGGGTACCTCCGGCTTAGGCTTGGCGCGCGTGGCCGGTTTTGTCTTGCTGTTAGTCCTCGTCTGTTCATCGGAACTCGGCAACACGTCACGATGGTCTACAGACAACTGGGATAAGATACTCCCCTGCTCATCAAGAAAAACAGCCTTACCTTCACTCGCATTATCGAGCATTTCGAGCGTTCGAATCGCAGCTGCTATAGTCTCTGACGCAGTTCCGTATCGCCCGCCTTTTACCAACCGATCCAGAGTCTCCTTGGTCTCTGCTTCACATTGGCACATTATAATCATTTTACAGCTCCTTTAAATAAACTCCAAATGCATCTACCTTGGCTTTTATTCTACACTATATCTGCGAAAATGTCAAGTACCTTTAACAGTTCTCGGCCTGCGTCTTAAAGTCACTGTAAATTGCTTATTACCAAGAGGATGCGGAATCGACAGTTCACGCGCGAGATATGCATGCTCATTGACAATTAGGAATGCATTGGCGAAATGAAGGACGCTATTGCACGCTTTGCAGGCCCATTACTGTCGGATTTGACACACCCTGCCCACACTAAAGATTGTCTCATTCTCACTTCCGCTACGACCTCATCACCGGCAGGGAGGTGGATCCTCGCAATGACTGGGGATCCACCTCTCTTACCTCAGGCCACTGGTAGGAAGATTCCCGTCAGGTAGACATCTCGTTTGATCAGCGAGCGGGCGAGGGAGAGGAGGTCGAAGGTGTCGTTGTTGTGGGAAGATTCGAGGAGGGTGTTGCCTCGCAGGTGTTTCATGATGTACATGGTGAAGACCATGTTGCGCAGATCGAACCCGTCAAGTACGGAGAAGCCTTCGCCCCTGTCCTTGCCGCCGTTGGCCACACGAACAAACCTGTGGTTCGCGAAGTAGGCGTCCAGCTCAGGTTCCCTCTCTTCATATACTCTGGTTGAGAGAGCCGCTAGCTTCTCGAGCAGCTCTTCCTTACGACCAGTCATGCTCACACCGTGCTCACGCAAGACGGATCTGATACGCTCCCCGCTGGCCTTTCCTGTGACGAACCCGCCCACTGAGAACCGCGGGACTTTCGATTGAGAGAGCTGTGCTGAGGACCTCGCTGGTTCCTTGGGATTCATGTAGTCGAGTGTCGGGAAGCCGATCTTGAACTGCTCCTGGTCGAGCATACTGGTAAGATGGACGATATCGGTGCTGAAACAGTACCGACCATGGTCGATTCGCCACCTCTGCGCTACCGATCTTGCCACCTCTCGTTTTTCTTCGTCTCTGTTAAGCTCAGGCACGAAGCGCATTGTGTTTCCGTCCCTCTCGCAAGTGTACCGCACAGATGCGTGATAGAAGGGAGCACAACGCTCTGCAGTGACCTGGAAGTGGCGTATGCCGTCACTCAACCGCAGCAGCCCGCGCTCGTCCGTAAGCCTTTCCAGAAACCGAGCGGAGCGGAAGTTCGTCACCGGTATACCCTCGCTGATAAGAACGCTATCCTCACCGTCAAAATCCCCCAGCTTCAGTATCCCGCCAAGGTTATATCTCTCCACGTCCGCATAACCAGAGAGCCTGACGTCCTTGTCCTTGGCCTTGAGGAACCGCCGCATCTCATCGAACCCCACATGCGTCCGGCTCAGCAGAGAGTGAGCTATCCTGTGCGACCAGTTCTGCTGCAAGCGTTCCCTGGAAATCTCCAGCAGCTCCAAGTACGACAGCTTGTCCACGAAGTAGATGGCCTCCCTGATGCGTTCCAGTGTCTCCTCGAACTGCGACTCATTCTGCCAGGAGTAGCTCGATACAACGCATGAGACATCTGCGCAGTAGCCGAACTGTCCCAGCTCAGCGGGCTTCATCTCGCCGCTATTCAGCACCTCAACGAACTTTTCCTTCAGCGACCGGTGAACATTGGCACCTTGCCACGGATGGATACCCTTCTTGAGCACATCCGCGATTGACACCGTCACCTTCTCGAATCGCAACCGCTTGAACCGCGGGACCTGCCGGTCTTCTTCAAACCACAGTCTGAACGTCTTCATTATCCTTCACCTCCATTCTCAATGAGTCTCTTGAACGTTTCAATATCCTGCTCGATGAGCCGGGCAGTTCCTTCAACATCCGTTGGAGTCATCCTCCCCTTCTCAGCCAGCCTGCTGACCCTATTGTACGCCACGAGCTTGCCGAGGTCTGTCTGTTGATCAAGGAGCGCTTCTACTTTCTCAATGTATTCAACCGACTCGCCTTTGAGGTTGGGTATACAATCACTCGAGAGCTGAGAAGCGCTGATCTTGCCACTAAGCCCCTCAAGCAGCTCCTGCGGAACCGTACCCGGCCTGCGCGCCTCAACCTGCAGCGCCATGTACGCCAGCAACGTTATGTCCTGATGGTCGTTGATCAAGTCTGTCCACGCCTTCGACGCAGCGAACTCGCCCAGGTCTTCCTTGAGTAGTATCTCGGCTTTCCGCATCAGGTCATCTGTGGTGAACAGCTCGTAGATGCGGTTGACCCTGTCTATCTCCGACCCTTTCTCGAAGTAGCTGCTGAGCAGGTCGAAGCAGACCTCCATCTTGTGAACCGCCTCCTCACGTTTCAGCGATTCGTCGTTCAACCCTATCGGTATGCTCGATTGGACGACGTACCGAGCTGATTCGGCAAACGGTCCGGGGTTGCTGCCGAAGACCTCTGCTTTGGCGAGCTCCACCGACCGATTCGCGAGTATGTTTCTGTACATAAACCCGAGACGGCGTCCGTCGAGCGCGATCTCGCCGTTGGTCTCACGCATGAGCAGGTCAGCGAACTTGGCAAGGAACTCAGACAATGTAGTCATCTCGCTTCGGAGCCGATTGAAATGCCCGGCAGCTTTGCAGAGCATTTCGCGCATCTGAGCGCCGACCACATCGACCGCGCCTGTAGACACGGTCTTGCCACTGCTGCCCATATATATGTGCGCGCTTGTGGTCTGCCCGTGGCGGCTGCGCCACCTTCCGTTGCCACCTGGCAACCACTCCGAAAGGCTTGGTGCGTCATCACCGTTGATGCATGTCGTAACCTTGATCCTGTCTTCCTCGCTCATCTGCAGGACATCTGGTGGGTAGATGAACAGCGCGAACCTGCCGACAAGCGCTTCGTCAAGCGCTTGTGTTGCCGAGTAGGTCATCGGGTTCATCGCTGCCCAGACCCATTTCACATTCGTCGGGAATCCCATGATCTTTCTGCTGCGGATAATCTCGAGCCACTTGCTCTGAAGCTCAGGGATGGCGCGGTTGAGCTCGTCGATCAGGATGAGCTCCTTATCCCACACTGTTACAGGACTGGACACGTACTCCACAGCTCCCTGTTTCAGCTTCTCAACATTGGGATAGCCGAGCACATCCTCAAACATCGCCTTCGAAGCATCGTAGACAAGGAACCTCTTGCCCAACGCTTCGGCTACCTTACAGGCAAGATGCGTCTTGGCACATCCGTGGCTGCCGACCAACAACAGTGGGTCGCCTGTTAGCAGTGATGCCATCACAAGGTCTTCGTCCTGTTTCTTCCAACCGTAGATACCGAGTTGTTGCAGTACCATTGTCTGTATCCTCCTTTGGTTCGGTGCGCGCACTATGCAGGCACGCTGTTTCAGTTGCCCCCGGAAAAAGGAAGGGAATTCATGACAAAATTGGACTTCTCAAGTTGTCCTGACTTGTGCTACACTTTACTTGGTGAAGACATGGGCAGGAGCCGCAGCGGTATGCGCCATAGGAATTGGTGCTGAGCACAACAGCTCGTCAATGCTCGTGTGTGGCTGCTCAGCCACGATGATCTACACTATGTGCTCAATCGCGGCGGGAAGGGTGTGCGGAGTCCCGTGGACGCGTTATGAAGGGGATTGATGATGCGTGTTACACGGAAACCATGTAACACGCGTGGTAAATGCGAAAGGAGCCGTAAGTCCTTTTTTTAACATGGGTTGTGCGTGCAGCATTTGTGCGTGTTACACGGAAACCATGTAAGCCATAGTTAGGCGGAGGCTTAGCTCCTATGGCGCCCCGATTCAGACAGCTGCTCTACCAAACGTATGCCGCTCAGTGTGGTGCGGAAGCCTTCGTAGGATTCCCAAAGGGCCGACTCGAGCTCAGGCTGCGCTTACGAGATGCACTCTGTGAGGAAATCGAGAAGACCACAGGGCTTGCGTCCAGGATAGATGTGGAGGGACCCTATGATGACGTTGACGTCCACGTTAAGTTCTTCGACGCCGAAGATGCAGACGTGGTGAACGGTTTCTACTCAAAGCCGTGGCCGGGTTTTTTTGCGTGGCTCTTTCGTACTCGCGATTACAGAGACTACAAGGCAGAACACCACAGCGTAGAAAGACTAATCAAGATCGATGTATCAACCAGCCATGATTGGCCATGTGTTGCAGTCACTAGCTCGATTCATACGAGGGAGTCAATCGCGCAGCTCATCGAAAAGGTGGCGCACGACCTGGATACAAGCATCGTCAGGAGCAAGTTGCCCTACCCCATGGTGGCAATCCTGACGTCGAATAGGTCGTTTGGAGACAAACAGCATGACGCCTAACCACTCGCTGGAGCGGACGCAAGAAGGTGACGGGTGTGGAGTTTGATAATGCGATCAAGTTAGGCGTAAAATGAGTTGACTAGAGAAGCGCCGCTCAGCTCGAAATCGTTATGCACTTAAGAAATTGAACAAGGAGACATTCTATGACAGACTGGATAACAGGAATCGGCACACTCGCTATTGGAATGGGCACACTCGGACTGGCATATGCAGCTTTAAAAACAATTCCTGATAAAATAGCTGCCCGTTACAAGGATAGAGACCTCATTAATCTTTATCAGAAAGTCGTATATCGGATGTATAGAGAAGTAGAAGCGAGCGAGCAGGGAATGTCTTTTAGCCTGCCAAATGATTTAGAGCAGCTCACAAGGCTTTTGATTCAACGTTTTCCACAGATCGGCAACAAAGAAGATGCATACCGATTGATGGATGATTTAATGTTTGATGATTATTTCCAGTGTGTTGCGGGAAACGCTACAGTTCTGAAAACCGCGAAATGGAATCCAAAAGACCGGACACAAAAGGTAAAACCTAAGGTAGATATATTACCAGGAGATGACAGGTGAGGGTTGAAAGATTAATGCATAACAATCGAATTCAGGCGACAGCCTAAAGGCCGCGCCTGATTCGTGGCGTTATGTCTTCGGAGTCCCTTTACACCCTGCGCTACTGCAGATGGCAGTGACATGACCAAGCCAAGTAGAAAGCACCATTACCTCCCTCGGCACTATCTGCGGGGGTTCGCAGATCAGGCAGGCACCTTCTTCGTCTACGACAAGCTAACAGGCAGGGTTTTCCACACTAGTCCGGATGCAGCGTTCTTCGAGAATGATCTCAACACCGTGACGTTCCCCGACGGAAGCTCCTCGGACTTCCTCGAGGGTCTCTACGCTGACACGGAGAGTCAGGCGTGGAACTCGCTGGACAAGATCAGACAGTCCACTCCCGATGCGCCGATTGACCTCTGGCACAAGATGGACCTCTTCTTGTTCCTCTCATTCCTACATTGGAGGTTGCCGAGCAACGTCACATACGCCGAAAAGCTGTCGGAACGTTCCTTCGGCCAGGATAAGGAACTCGGGTTCTTCAAGCTCACGAGCACGACCGGCGCAGCGCCCCCTCAAGACATCATTGATACAATCAGAACTTCGCCAGCCTGGAGGAAGGCCGCCAAGGCAATAGTCCCATTTGCGCCATTCTACGCAGGTAACTCCTGGTACAAGGATCTCGCCAACTGGCGCTTCGCTTATCCTGCTGACGACAGCAGCTGGAACATCGTCGGAGATAACCCTATCGTCACGCGCGGTTATAACGATCATGATCCGGCAACTTGCCTCAAAGACTTCCTATTTCCGGTATCCGGCAGGATACTTCTCATCAGTCGCGGTGAGCGTCTAGGCGAGATGCTTCCGCCCGAGTTTACTGTCCAGTACGATACGGCGATTCTCGAGAGATCTCAGAGATTCGTGGCATGCCAAGACAAGGCATTCCTGTCGGCATTGGTCGATTACCATACATTCCACGTCCAATCCGGTAAGACCGACCGCATCATACCGGAGCTTTTTGAGATGCTGGGACGTGCAGACGAAGGATGAGCGCGAAGGGTACACACTGAGACATAACTTCCGCTTGCACCCGACGGCGGGCGCACTGCGACCTCAGCCGGGCGGGCCGTTTCAAACTGGCGACCGCCGCGGATGAACCGGGCCGTCGGCCGGAAACAGTAGAGATGAATGAACATCTAATCCGAGAACGACTCGTTGAGCACGGTACCCACCTCTTTAAGGCTCCAAGGGAATTCATACGATTCACGCAGCACGAAGAAGCTGACACCCTATTGAACGATCTGGATCAATACCCGCACGCGTTTGTCCTTGCTTGCCTCATGGACCGCCAGATCAAGGCGGAGCGAGCCTGGATAATTCCGTTTCGTTTTCAGGAGAAGCTGGGCGATTTTTCAATGGAGACGCTCCAGACCCTTTCACTACGTGATGTCCATGAGCTCATGGCGGAACCAGAACCGCTTCACTGGTTAGTTAATAAGATGACGAGCTTTTTCTTCTCGGCTGTGCAGCGTTTGGCGGATCAATACAAGGGCCAGGCGTTTCTGATTTGGAGCGACCGACCTTCAAGCGCGACCGTGGTCTATAGGTTCCTTGAATTCGACGGAATCGGTCCGAAAATCGCCAGCATGGCTGCAAACATCCTCGCAAGAGATTTCAAGGTGCCCTTTGCTGATTACTTCTCAATCGACATCTCCGCAGACGTGCACCTTCGGAGGGTATTTGGACGCCTCGGCTTGACGCCGCCAGGTGCGACAGTCGATCAACTGACTTTCCGGGCTAGGGGACTCCATCCCGAGTTTCCTGGCCTCATGGATTTCCCGGCCTGGGAAATCGGAAGGAACTGGTGTAAACCACGGAAGCCTAATTGCGTAGGATGCTATATGAGAGATCTCTGTCCGAGTGCAAGCGATGGGTGAGCGACTAGCAGGTGTTGGGGCAGACAATCACTTCTGTCCCGCGGTTTGCTGCTCAGTTCCAAGTAATGGCACGAAACGCACCAGCCTTCTCCAATAACCTAAAATACTGACCTGCTAAAGACCCCTCATGGCAGGCAGCTATCAACCCGATCGGCCACGCCTACGAAAGTGCCGTGAATGTATCAGTGGGATTGAGAATGACAGAGCACCGGGTGTGCGAGATTCAAGAAGACTCCGACCCCAAAGGAGGTCAAACGCTGCCGCAACTCCTGCCCGGGTTTCTCAATTGATGTCCTGGTTAGGATTTAATTAACACCGTTCGCCACGCCTTGAAACTGTTCAGCAGCAACAAATAGCCTCACTTCAATCACCTCCTCAGTCGCAGATATCTTCTAGCAGCACAACCTCACCGAACTCGGCGAAATCCGGACAGGTCTGAGCGTCGTCGAAGAGGATCGTCAGTGTTACCAGCCCGTGTGACCTCAGCTGGTCTTTGAGTTCGTCGGGCATTGACGCGTAGCCGTCGGTGATGATGACTGCCTTCTCGAAGCCGCGTTCGAGGATGGATTGGGCGATGCAGTTGAAGTCCGTGCCGAACGTAGTCTGGATGTTGCCTTTGAGCAGCGTTTCGAAAGATGTCTCGACAACCTTGTTGCTGAACTGGAATATGGTCGTGATTTCCTTCCTCAAACCCTTCAGAATGCCGAGTATCTTGGGCAGGTATTCGTTCACACTGCCAGAGACGTCGAGGTAGATCGCGAGTCCTCGGTCACGGCTTGTCACGCTGGAAGCGTGATTGTGGAAGTAGCACGGCCAGATGCCTGCCGCCAGCAACACAAGGTCGCGTTTGGACGGATGGACGGGGATAGGCGATATACTGATACGCCTGTCCTGGAACAGTTCTTTGAACCTGTCAACCTTCCGTTTCGTGGCGAACTTCTGAAGCAGCGCCTTCCTGATGGACAAATGGGTGCGCAACGCTTCCATGAACAATTCCATCAGGTTCTCGTTGTATCCAGCCTGCTTCCCTCCGCTTTCGCGAAGGCTGCGCTTGATATCTTCAGCAAACCGTGCGAGCACTTCCTGCGGCAAGCTGCCGAGACTCTCGTCACCGTTGCCTGCGCCGGCATGCGTTCCCAAAAGCATGACCGCGTCCAACTCCTCCGTCTGCGCAAGTATCTTCAGCGTCTGGATAAGCTCACCCGTGGTCATAGTGTCCTCGATGCGCCTCATCTCAGGGTAGAGCCTTTCGTATACGCGGTGGTAGCGGCTGTTGTGCATCCGGCTTGACGGCCGCATGAGACCGTCCAACCCTCTCGGGCGGTGCGTCTTCTTGAACAGGCTGCCCTCACGCGATTGCTCCGGGTAGAGCGTGCTGATTACCGCGTTGATAATCGCGTCCGCAGCGATGTTCTCTATCTTGCCGCTATCGTAGATGAAGTGGCCGAACATCGGGTGGAGCAGTTCGTGGAATATGAGGCTGAACATGTCCTCCTTGCACGTGACGTACCTCGAGACAAACTCCGGATTGTACGCAAGCACATCAT
>Ga0180437_10007521_pt1 | contig 14110 bp, 5 predicted proteins | sample SS_ome_4_FD_132410 | JGI IMG/M metagenome (GOLD analysis project Ga0180437, IMG submission 132410) | Hypersaline lake sediment archaeal communities from the Salton Sea, California, USA - SS_3_D_1 metaG | ecosystem: Environmental > Aquatic > Non-marine Saline and Alkaline > Hypersaline > Sediment...
CCGCCCCCTGTTCCCCGCCGTCTCCGGTTCGGCGGGGGGGGGGGGAAGCCGTCCGTCTGACGGGGGATCTCGAGGGCCATGCCGAGTATCCGGCGATCGTGGTCGACAGGCAAGGCACACCCTGGGTCTTCTGGGACCAGTGCGAAGGCAAGCAGAGCCGCGTATACGTGAACCGGATCGAACAAGGCCGCCCCACAACGCCTGAGCCGGTGAGCCCCCTCGGCCACGTCGCCTTCGGCCCTGCGGCCGCGGTGGACTCCTCCGGGGCTGTTTGGGTCGCCTGGGCCTGGTGGCACGACGGGGAGTGGGACATCGAGGGAAGGGTGTTCGACGGCGCGGTCTGGCGCGCTGCGACGAAGCTCGTGAGTGACGGCGGTGTGGACCTCGCTCCGGCTCTGGGCGCGGATCCCGAGGGCCGCGTGTGGCTCGCCTGGCAATCGCACCGGGGCGAGGACTTCGACATCCGGGCCAAGTACTGGCGGCACGGCCTCGAGTCCGAAACCTACGTCGTCAGCGAGAAGGCGAACTGCGACGACTACCGTCCGGCCATAGCCGTGGAGCCGGGCGGCGCTGTCTGGCTTCTCTGGGACGGCTGGAGCGGCGGGCGGGACCGGGTCTTCGCGCGCCCCTTCGACGGAGGTGCCTGGGGATCGGTCCGTCCTCTTTCCGACGGCCCGGGGTTCGACAGCTATCGTGCCGGCGCGGTTCCGCATCCCGAGGGCGGGCTCTGGGTCGTCTGGAACGTGGTCGCCCGCGGAGAGCCACGCTGGGGCGCCGTGCTGGCTCGGGTCACGGACCTGTCCGTCGAGTGCGTGCTCGTAGGGTCCGGTCTGGCGTCGGAGTCCGTCAACTTCGCCCGGGTCGTCCTGGATCGCCGGGCGCGACCCTGGGTCCTCTGGCAGGAACGACAGCAGATGCGGCGCTGGAAGATCCGGGGCGCCGCGTACGACGGGAGGCGCTGGACGGAGCCGTTCCTCTTCTGCGCCGAGCGCCCCATCTCGCAGCAATTCTCGCCGTGCGCGGCCGGGACCCAGGACGGAGACCTCTGGGCCGCCTGGGCGTGGAAGCAGGCCACGGCCGCCTGCATCACGGACGAAGTCACCGAAGCCTTGGGACCGGATGACTTCTCGGTGGATCCTCCGCCGATCGACGCGGAGCCGGCGCCCAAGTTCGAAATCCCCGCGATTGCAGCCTCAGGGACGACCGTCAACGTCCGGGGCGAGCGGTTCCACCTCTACTGGGGCGATCTTCACAACCACACCGAGCTCTCGGACGGGCGGCAGCCCATCGATCATTGCTTCGTGCTGGGCCGGGATGTCTACGGTCACGACTTCGTCTGCGTGTCCGACCACGACAACGAGTACTCGGAGGGCAAGTGGCGGCTGACGCAGGCCGTGGCCTCCGCGTTCTATGAACCCGGCAGGTTCGTCAGCTTCAGCGGCTACGAGTCCTCCTACCGGTGGGCCTCGGTCGCGGCCGGGCACCGGAACATCTGCCATCCCACCGATCGCGGGGAGGTGTGCTGCTACCGGGATGGCGCCGCGCTCTCCGAGCTTCTCCATTGTGTGCGCGCCAGCGGCGGGATTGCGATTCCCCACCACATCGGCCGCTCGTTTGCGCCCATCGACTGGGACACGTTCGACCCCGCCGTGCAACCGCTCGTGGAAATCTGCTCGGTCCACGGGATTTTCGAGTACCTCGGAAACCCCAAGAAGCCTCCCCCGGCGTCCCTGCCTCCGGCGGCGGCCTACATGGTTGCCCAAGATGCGGGAGATTCCGAGGACCGGGCTGGGATCGTCCTCTCGTGGGACCGGATGGTAGGACCGGGTGGCCCGCCCAAGACCGGCCCCGCGGAGGGCAGTTTCGCCCAGGACGGATGGGCTCGGGGACTGCGTTTCGGCGTCATCGGGTCGACGGACTGCCACCACAACCACGTCTACGCAATCCGCAGGATGGCTCTGGCGGCCGTCTACGCGGAAGACCTCACGCGGGAAGGTCTTTTCGAAGCTTTCCGTGCGCGCCGGACGTACGCGACCACCGGGATCCGGGTGCTTCTGGACGTCCGCGTCAACCACTCCTTCATGGGCGAGGAAGCGACGCTTCGGAGGGGAAGCCCGATCCGTGTGGACGTTACCGTTGAAGCTCCGATCGACGTCGTTCGCGTGGAGATCGTCCGCAACAACGAGACCGTCTTCACAAGATCCTGCGATGGAGGTCGCTGCCGCCTCCGCTGGAAGGACCCCGGCCCGCCGGAGGCCGGAGCGTACTACTACGCGCGCGTCGTGCTGGAGGACGACAACTGCGCGTGGTCGAGCCCCGTGTGGATCGATTGGACAGAGTAGCAGCATTGCGGCTGTTGAAGAAGGTCCGTTCCGCCGTCAGGCGGCAGATGATCTGCCGCATACCCTTCGATACACGGCACTCTCTGGGCTCAGGGCCTGGCCAGCCGCACTCAGGATGATCGCGAGACATCTTTGACAACAGCCCCCAGATAGCCGTTCGCCCGGGCCTGGCCGCGCGAATCTTGCCATCCCTCATCCATCCTCCCCGTTGTTTGCACTTCGAGGTGAAATCAAGGCCCCCGCGGCGCCTCACGATCTTAGAAGTCACCAAATACATGACTTTGCGGCAATCGGGACTAAGCTCGCGCCCCCCGCTGGACGATGACCACTGTATCGGCGAGCGCGCTGGGTGGACGGCCCGGGAGTCCGCGTCCTTCGCCATCGAATCCACTGGCCCGCGCGGGCAGGATCTACTCGCAACGCGCCGGAGGTTGTGAATTGGGTCCAGAGCTTGGGGGAGGCGTAGCCCAGGGTAGCGGCTACGCGCTGGCGAGCGCGGCGTCGGTGGCCATGATGCTCATGGTGGGCTTTCTGGTTTTCGCCCGGAGCCCGAGCTCGGCCGTCAACCGGTCCTTCATGGGCATCGTGGCCGCCTGCTGCCTCTGGATGGGCGGCCGCGTGGGCATCTTCGGCAGCCTCACGGCCTCCGAGGCGGCCGACTGGCACAAGCTCTCGTTCGTCGGGTTGTCGTTCACGCCGGCCATGATCTACCTGTTCGCCTGCTCGGCGGCCGGGTCCACCGCCCGCAAGCTCCGCTCGATCACGCTCGCCTTCGCCGTGTCGACCGGTCTCAGCCTCTTCAGCTTCGTACGGCCCGACCTCATCGGCAGGGTCGCCGAGAACCCGTACACGGGGTGGTACCCCCGGTTCAGCTACGGCGGGATCTTCTTCCTCGCCTTCCTGGCGGTCGGCACCGCCGGTGCGGCCCGCGTTCTCTTCTGGTCGCACGTGCCGCGCAGTCCAAGCCGGATGCGGGAGCGGCGCCGGGTCCACCTGATCCTCCTGGGCCTCGTCACCGGGTACACGGCGGCGTTCGACTTCCTGCCGGCCTTCGGGTTCATCCACCCGCCCGTCGCGCACTTCTCCCTCCTGGTGGGTGTGGCCTTCTGCGGGTACGCGGTCGGGCGATACCGCGTCGTGGTCCTCACCCCGAAGACCACGGGCGAGGCGGTGATGGGAAGCATGCACGAGGCCCTCTTCTTCCTGGACCTGGACGGGCGAATCCTCTTCACCAACGGCGCGCTGCGCCGGCTCCTCGGATACTCCGAGGATGCGCTGGTGGGGGAGCGCGTCCACACCCTCTTCTCCCCGGACCGCAAGGTCGAGATGGACCTGGGCCCGAGGGGCAGGGGGGCCTCGGGGGACCAGCGGGCGGAGTTCCGCTCCAAGATGGGCGTGGATATTCCGGCGACCCTCACAGTCACGCCCTACTTCGACGACGAGGGCGAGACGGTGGGTTTCGTGGGACTCGCCCGGAACGAGTCGGGGCAGATCCATCTGGAGAACCGCGTGGAGGAACTCAGCTGCCAGATGGAGCAGGTCCTCGGGAACGCCATGCTCGGCGTCTACATGATCTCCGACGGCCGGATCGAGTTCGTCAACCAGAAGGCCGCCGAGATGGTGGGCTACTCGGTCGATGAGGTCAAGGAGATGGGACTGGTCGGCCTCATCCATCCCGACGACCGGGAAGCGGTTCAGACGAAGGTGGCCCTCAGGGAGAAGGGGGAGCGGCCGGAGAACCACTACGTGCTGCGCGCCGTAGACAAGAACGGGCAGACCAAAGAGCTGGAAATCTTCTCGACGACCATTCCGCGGGACGGACGCCACGTCATCCTCGGGTTCTGCCTGGACGTGACGGACCAGGAACGCGTCCGCGAGGAGCGGGACCGCCTGCGCGAGTTCAACCGCTGGGTCCTGAGAAACCTGCCCGTGGGAATCCTGACCGCGGACCGGCAGGGACGGATCGCGTCGATCAACCCCAAGGCGTGCGCGCTCATCGGCGCGGGGTCCGCCGACACGCTCAAGGGCCGGCATCTCCGGGACACCCTCCTGGGGGGCGAGCCCCACCTCGAGGCGCTTTTCCCGGAGGACGGCGAGGCCGCGGGCGAGGAGAGCGCGGCCCTCGACGATATCCTCTTCGAGACCGAGGACGGTCGACGCCTCTCCCTGTGGGTGTTGAGCGCCCCGTCCCTACTCGGGGCCGGCCCGGGGTACTTCGTCGTGATCCAGGACGGCGAGGCCGCGAGCGGCGACGGAACACCGGGGACGCGCCGGGGGTTGGACAAGCAGATCCGCCTTCTCCTCGGTGGGATGGCGCGCGATTTCGACGGGCTGCTCGGGGGCATCCTGGGATATGCGTCGCTGGCCAGGGCGCTTCTTCCCGAGGAAGAAAAAGTCTGCAGCCACATCGACGCCATCAGCGAGTCCGCCCACAGGGCGCTCAGCCTCACCAAGCAGTTGGCCGCCGCGCGGGGGGAGGGCTACGCTTCGGTTGAGGAGATCCCCGTGGGCGAGGTCGTCCAGAAGACGCTGGGGTGGCTGGCGGATCGGCTGGACCCGTCCATCGAACTGGCGACCTCCCTGTCGGACGGCGACGCCGTAGTCGAGGGCGACCCCGACTGGCTGCAGGAAGTGCTTGTGCAGCTGGGGCTGAACGCGCGGGACGCGATGCCCGAGGGCGGCACGCTCCGGGTGACCACCGAGGAGATCCATCTGGACGGCTGCTTCGGCCGGTGCGGGGACGAGATCCGGCCGGGCTACTACGTGTGCATCTCCGTCTCGGACACGGGGGGCGGAATCCCGGACGACATCCGGGACCGCGTGTTCGATCCCTTCTTCACGACGAAGGGGCGCGGGGTGACCGGCGTCGGCCTGTGGATGGCCCGTTCCATCGTGAGGCAGCACGGGGGGACAATCGGTCTGGAGAGCGAGCCGGGTCGCGGGTCCTCGTTCCGTGTGTACCTGCCGGTGGCGACTCCCCGGAAGCCTGCGACGCATGAGACGGCCGGGGACGTCGGGGAGAAGGAGGGCCGGGTGCTCATCGTGGACGACGAACCGTCCGTCCGCGAGGTGGCGTCCGAGCTCCTCCAGGAGCTGGGCTACACGGTGTTCACCGCATCGGACGGCGCCGAGGCCCTGGACCTCGTCCGCCGGGAGAAGAGTGTGAACGTCGTCGTCCTGGACATGGTGATGCCCAAGCTGAATGGGGAGGAGACCTTCGCCCGCCTGCAGAGGGTCTCGCCCGGGACGAAGGTGATCATCTCCTCCGGCTACACGGAGGATGAGAAGATCCGCGAACTGCTGGCCCGGGGCGCCCACGGCTTCGTCCAGAAACCCTACCGCGTGCAAACCCTCGCCAGGGCCGTCGATGATGCCCTGGCCGCGGAAGTGCCGGCGACCTAGGCGACGGGGCGGCAAGGCGACGACGACCCCAAGAGCCTTTCACCACGAAGCACACAGAGGACACGAAGGAAGATCCATCGGGGCGGATGCCATCCGCCCCGGGGATTCCCTCCGGCCTTTCTTCGTGGTCTTCGTGTTCTTCGTGGTGCGCGCTTTTTCCAATGCTCCATTCGACGGTCGGCTCTCTTCGATCGGGGCCAAGAGCCTTTCACCACGAAGCACACAGAGGACACGAAGGGAAATCTCATCGGCGCGGATCGCCGATCCGCGCCGAGAACCCGCCCGGCCTTTCTTCGTGGTCTTCGTGTTCTTCGTGGTGCGCGCTTTTTCCAATGCTTCGCGGCCTTTGTGGTGCGCGCCTTTAGAGCAGCACCGACAGCAGGATCGCGGCGAGGGCGAAGAAGAACGCGGCCATGGCGAGTTTGACCGCGGCCACGTGCGCCTGGAAGAAGCGGGCCAGCTGGTCGGAGGTGGCGCCGTAGTAGCTCACGATGAACACGGCGATGAGCGGCAGGACGAACATCACGTTGTAGAGGACGAGGTAGGCGATGGCGTGCGCCCGGAGCTCGGGGACCCCGGTCACGAAGCAGATCGTGGGCAGGTACACCTGGCCCGTGCAGGCGAGCTCGAGGATGGACACGACCGCGCCGGTCACGAAGGCGGCGATCACGTAGCGCCTCGTCCGGGCCTGCTCGCGGATGGTCCGGTGGATGCGTCTCTTTAAGAACATGGGCAGCTGGAGGGAAACCTCGGAGGTCTTGCCCCTCCGGAGCTTCACGAAATCGAGCACGCTGTAGATTCCGAGTCCCACGGCCAGGGCGGCCGTGATGCCGTAGACGATCTGCGAGAGGACCCGGAAGACCGAGAGGGACTGGAGGAAGGTCAGCGCCCCCAGCCCGACGGCCAGGTAGGTCAGAAAGACGGCCAGGGTGAACGCCGCGCCGATCCACAGGATCTCGCGCCCGGCCCGGCCCACGAAGGCCAGGTACGAGACGAAGAAGATGAGCGTGGCGAACGCGCACGGGTTCACCCCGTCCACCAGGCCGCCCAGGACGACGGTCAACACACCCAACGATCGGAACCGGGCGATGATGCTCTCCCGGGCGCGCGCGCGCTCGGACGCGACCTCCTCCCACGGCGGCGGGCTGCCCGAGACCGCCAGCGCCGCCAGCATCTCCTCGGCCGCCTCGTCGTCGAGCGCCTGGTCGACGAGGTACCGCCCGCCCCCGAAGAGGCTGGGGGCGATCAGGCGTTTGGACTCGGGGACCCCGTAGGCCCGCGAGAGGGCCTCGTTGAGCTCCTGGTCGGCCGGGTTCGTGAGCTCGAAGGTCCGGACCACGAGGGGCTCAAATCGTCTGGCCAGGCGCCGGAGCATGAAGGCCGCCCGGTCGCACTCCTTGCACCCCACCTTCCTGAAGTAAGCCAAGTAGAGGGTGTCGTGGTCTGCGGGCTCCGAGACCGACGGACTCGGAGCGACGGGCGCGACCTGTGGAAGTCCCGATCCTCCCCGGGCGAAGAGCGTCTCCAGCACCCCGGGCAGCCGGTCGACGATCTCCTCGTGCCCGCCCAGGATCTCGGATCCCACCACGAGCGCCGGGATGTCGTTCCCCGTGTCGTCGAGCGCGCGCTCCAACGCCACCAGGCGCAGGTAGGTCTCCTCCCGATCCACGTACGCCGTCTCGAGAACGAACTGTCCCTCGAAGTACTCGACGATGCGGGAGAGGTAAAAGGTGTGGATCGCCAGGCAGTGGGGACAATCGAGGGACGCGAACAACGCCGCGTGCACGGTGTCCGCAACGCTGGATCCGATCCCGGCCAGCGCGAGCTTACGCGTCGGCTCCTCCTCGAGGAGCGGGTAGACGGGCACGATCAGAAAAGGCTCGGTAGGGTCGTCCGTCTCCACGAAGACGGCGTAGTCGAAGGGCCAGCGCCGGTCGGGGGTGAGCCGGATGCGGAAGGGGACCGCTTCCTCCGGAGCCAGAACGTCCACCTCGGGCGCATCCTCCTCGCAGCCCCGGCCGCGCATCCCGGTGAGGCGGAGCGGGCCTTGCCCGACGTTCTTGAGCGCGAGTTCCTGCTCGGTCGACCGTCCCGGCGCCGCCTCCAGGTAGCAAGGGTTGGGCTCGACCACGGCCTCGCCCGCGCGGGCCTCGAGCACGACGCCCCGCACGACGAAGCGCAGGCGGGGAGAGACGGGGTCGTTGCTGTCGACGAAAACCGTCTTGGCCGTCTCCCCCTTGCGGCGGTCCGGCACGTAGCGGAGCGGGACCTGAGCGCGGCCCCCGGGCTCCAGCGTCGTCGGTTCGAACACGATCAAAAGGCACGCGCAGCTGGAGCGCACGTGATGGACCTCGAGAGGACGGTCCCCCACGTTGGAGATCTCGAGACGGTAGTCGGCCAGGCTGTCCCGGGCCAGATCGCCGAAGTCCCAGACCTCCTCGGCGAGCCGGATCCGAGGTTCGGCCCCGGCGGAAGTCGCCAGGCATAAGACGGCGATGGCGGACGCAATGAGAAGGGCGCGTCCGCGACTGCGACGCGCTTCAGCGTTCCCCACGGATGCGATTCTTCCCCTTCCACGTGTTTTTCGATGGGGTGGACCGGCTCACCCGTCGCGCGGAGAACGCCACGACAAGCCGCAACCGCGCGGGAGCCCGCGATTCTGTCTCTACAATGCTCTTCTCCGGGATCTATTTACTATTTACTATTTTCTATTTTACTGCTTTTCAGAACTCCACCGACCACAGCAGGCTCGTCAGGTGGGCGAGGTCGTTGCGGTCCGGGGCGACCTGGTCCTCGAGGTCCGTCGCCTGGTACCGCAGCCGGACGTGGCTCGTGGAGGTGAACTCGTAGACCAGATCCACCACGGCCGTCGTCTTCTTCTCGTCCACCTCGAGCCACGGATTGCTCGGGGATTCCCTGCGGTCGAAGTCCAGGACCAGGTTGCCCTCCACACGCACGCCGGAGACCGGCGAGAAGGCGGCCCCAAGTCCCCACAGGGTGAACCGCCTCAGATGGTCGGCCCCGAACTGCCTCCCGATCTCTTCCAGGGTCTTGTAGAAGACCGTGACCTGCGAGTCCCGATCCCGCGACCGCCACCCGGCCGAAATCCGCACGCCCTCGCGGTTGGCCAGGTAGGAGAGCGCGGCGTAGGGCGAGCTGAACCAGGGGTCGATGTGGATGTAGTGACACGAGAGCGAGATTTGGCGCCGGAGGAAGACCCGCCCGCCGAGCACGTACGCCTCGCCGTGGCGCCGGAAGAAGGCCTTGAGCGCGTGCGTGCGCGCCCACTCCGCGGTGAGAGTCACAGGGTCGACGGGTTGGACCTCGGCGTCCAGGCCCACGAGTTCGGTCTCGATGTCCGAGAGAAACGATCCGGCGAGCGATTTCTCGTCGTCGTCTGCCCTGAGGTAGGTGGCCGAGAGCCGCGCGCGGGAGGTCCCCGGGCCGTAGGCGTGCACCGACGCCCGGGTCCCCCAGAGATCGCGGTGGTAGAGCGAATCCCGGACGTGGTTCGGGTTCGCATAGAAGGCCGTGAGGTCGCACACGTCCCCGATGGACACCTCCCCCTTGGCGCCCTCGAAGACGAGCGCCGGGCCCAACTCCTCGAGGCTCTCGGCGCTGAGAAGCCCGGAAACGCCGCAGACGCCGCACGCCATGCTGCCGCCGCCCTGGGGGTTGTCCTCCAGGTCCCAACGCATGAGGGTGAGGGGGGTGAAGTGGACGGGGTAGTACCCGCACGTCATCCGGACCGCTTCGCCGGAGTAGCGCACGAAGGCGCTCCCGCGTTCTAAGACGAGGTAGTCCGGACCGCGGGTCAGGATCTCGCGCCCCTCGTTGCTGAGACGCAGCCATCCGCCGGCGGTGAGCGTTCGGGTGACGGTGGCCTCGACCTTGAGGCCCAGCCGGAACCGGATGGAGTTCCCCTTCCGGAGGGTCTCCCCGTAGGGACCCTCGGTGGAGTCGGCGTCGGAACGGACGTTCATGATGCGGACCCGTTCGTGACCCGAGATCCGGATCCTCGCCTCCTCGTCCTGGAGGGAGGCGAGGGTCGCGCGGACGGCCTCCATTTCCTCTTCCCACGGCTCGCTCGTCCCGCCCGCAGCCTTGACGGGCGCGGGGACGCTGCCGAGAAAAACGGCGGCGACCAGGCAGATGCAAACGCCGAGAGAACACTTCATCATCGTGGACGGACTCCTCAGTTGGGGTCCTCGCCTGGACGATGCCCGGCCTCTCATCGCCGTCTGCGCACCATCCGGGACAAGGTCAATCGGTCGACGGCTCGGCCTCATCGGCCCCGCGGTTCGTTTTGAAGAGGGGGGATGCGTCTCCCAGGCCGTCGTTGACGGCTCTCAGGAGCTCCTTTTCCATCTCGGGAGGGTGATCGTAGGCGGCGGCGCGCACGATGCCCTTGGCGTCGATCACGAAGTAGCTGAAGTCGTAGGCCTGGGCCCGGTAGGCCTGGATGGTCTTGCCCGTTGGATCGTGGAGGTTGGGGAACCGGATCTTGCCGACCCGGAGGAACCCGCGGACCGAGGCGAGGTTCTCGTGGTCGTAGTTGATGCCCACGACCTGGAGGCCGGCGCCCTCGATCCGGTCGGCGAACTCCTGGCAGGCCTTGACGGTGGCGAGGCAATCGGGGCAGTAGCTGTCCCACAGGATGAGGACCGTGGCCGTCGCCTTTTCAAACAGATCCCGGGAGTCGATCTCGGTCTTGCCGTCGAGCGTGGTCAGGGTAAACCGAGGGGCGAGCGTCCCGGGTTTGAGACCCCGGGTTCCCTCGGGGCCCGAGCCTAAGGCCGTGAGGGCGAGAAGCCCCAGGACGATCGGTCGAGCGCGTCGAAACACTTCAGCCTCCACGAGGCGGCCGCTCCGTCCCGCCGCAAGGACACCCGGGGGAATCGTACGCCGCCGCCGTGCGGGCGTCAACCCAAAGAAAGAAGGAAGCCGCCTGCGGCGGCTGGAGAGTTGAGAGTCGAAAGTCGAGACTGGAGAAGAGTATCGGAAGAAGCGCGCCACGAAGGGAGCCGCCTGCGGCGGCTGGAGAGTTGAGAGTCGAAAGTAGAAAGTAGAAAGCCTGGCCGGGTTCTTGGATCCTGGCACCTGGTCCCCTTGTCGCCCTGTCGCCCTGTCGCCTGGTCGCCCTGTCGCCGGGTCGCGCTCTCGCAATGCTCTATCTTCTAACAAGCTAGCCCACTCCTGCCTGCGCCCTTGCCAGGAAAGAGGCGCCTCTCGATAGAAAGTCTCGAAAAAAGCGCCGGACTCGCGGGGTTAGTAGGTATAGATAGGGAGAGAAGAGCGGGTATCAGGCGGATCCGACATCGAGGACATCCCGCTCCCAAGAGATGCTCTCCCAAGGAGGACAGTCATGCTCCTTCGCTGGATCGTAGTGATCACAGGGGCCGTCGGAATGCTGATCTCTCCCGGGATCTCGGCCGCAGGCATGAATCCCGAGGGTAAGCTGGCGATGCACCTGATCGCCTCTGCGGACTCCCTCGGCTGGGAGGACCTGGTCCCGGCCGCCTGTGAGTCGATCGATGCGGATCTTTCCGCGGCCGAGCTCTTCGAAGCCGGCGGGTACGGTTACATCCTGCTCCTCGCTTACGACGTCGAGGCCGTCTCGGGGGTGGAGTTCGCGATCTCGGGGTGGCCCACTGCGCGCGGGGCGCCTGTCCTCAACGGTCCCCACTGGATCGAGGAGGATGCAACCACCTTCGGCGATCATCTGGCCGCCGGAGGGGCGACCGGTCTCGGCACGTGCGCCGAGCCCGACACGACGGGTCTCACCCCTCTCGCCTACCTGACCTTCGGTCCCCTCGACTCTACCGACGTCCCCATCACCTTGAGTTACATTCCCAGCACCTACACCGAGCCTGAGGATTCTCTGCTGGCGGTCACGGATTGCATGGAGGAGTACGTGGCGGACCGCGTGGTCCTTGCCACGGGCTGTGCCATCGGGGGGACCTACACTGGCCCCACGCCGGAGTGCGGGGGGCGCTCGGAGGGGGGAGAGGGAGAGGCCGGGGGGGGCGAGGACTTCGAGTGGCCCGTCGTCGTGGAAACGGGGATTCTGTATCTGTACGGCAACAGACTTGCCGCACCGTACGTGTTCACGTTTGAGAACGACGAGCTGTTCGTCAACGGGGTGAGGCTGATCCCGCCCCTTCACAGAGCCAGCCAGCCGGACGTGAATGTCACGGATCTGGACCGTGCGCGCCACGCGCTTTCAAGGGAAGCGATGGGAGTAGCCATGAACGTCCTTGAAACGGGCTCCAGTCGTGATTCTGTGGTCGCGGGCCTTGCCAGAGAGTACCGCTCCAGCAGCCTCGTAGACTCCGTGTCGGTCGGCGAAGACGGCACGGTCTGGGTTCACTGGGCTGGCTCTGTGTCCGAGGCCGTGTCCGTACCACACGAGCTTCCCCGGGCAAGGCGCCCCCGCGTCGTGGTGTGTGGGGATTTCGTCAGCAGTCTGGGGAAAGCGTTGCAGCGCGGCGGCGTTGAGTTCGTCGGGGCGGGCTACCGGGTGGGCATCCCCCTGGAAAGGCTCCCAGACCTGGAAGAGGAGATGCGAATCCTCCGACAGAGCAATGATCCCAGGGCCGAGAGCCTTAGTCTGATCTACGGCTGCGTCGGTCGGGATTTGCTGGACCCGATGGCCGTACGCACAGGACCAGGGGAGGGATCTCAATGAAACACCTTCCTCGGGCAAGTCTGCTGGGGCTGGTCCTGCTGCCAAGTTCGGCAACTGCGTCGAACCAGACTCCTACTTCAGCTGCGTCCCTGATCTTCGAGCCGTACGGATTCTGGTGTGATGCGCAAGCACAGGTGGAGCAGACTCTCAGGCAGCAGGGGTACGAGGACCCGATACGCATTCTGGTCGACGTAACGGAAGACACGTCGGCAGAGGTAACACTCAGCCAATTCAGACAAGAGCTGAGGTGCGGTCACGGTGTGTTCTTCGTCTTGAGTGATGGGAATCTCGAAGGGCTTGCCGTGGAGGCGTACGAAAGTACGGCAGCGGGACGAGCCGCGCGTGATAGGGCATATCAGGCGTATCTGGCAACCGGGTGGAGCACCGACGAAATCTTCCCCGCTTCCAATCCTGTTGGGTATCACATATCCATTAGGAGTACAGCAATAGCGGACCCGGACAGCGGATTCATGTCAAGCGGGTCGATTGTGTGTGTGAGCGCCTGTTGGAGCCTCAACTACGGCTGGGCTTGGACGGGGAGGCGTGAGTACTTGGGCTATCCCGACACAGTCGCGTGTTCGAGAGCAGAGAGCGATGCCGAGCTGCTCTGGAACCGGCTGAATGGAGAGAACGGGAAATCCTTTAGATCCGTTGGCCAGGCTGTTCAAGGCTGCATGATGGAATTGCTAGACGGCTGTTCAGGTAACACAGTTCTCGCTCCAACGGTAGAGAGTCACGAGCCCTTCGAGGAGTGGCTCTACTTTGAGCCGGAGACGCTGACCATTTTCGAGGGGCGGATCACGTTCGACTGCGCGATGCAGCAGAATGCGGCAGCTGCAGTCCTGTCGGACTCGGGGGCCTGCACCATCGTGAATCCACAGTGGGTGAACGATCACGAGCTGTCGTTCAAGATCATCCCGACCCAGGAGGGCTGTGGCTGTGTCCGGGTGGATGCCACAGAGGCCGAGAGCGAGGGAAACCAGGCCAACCTGGACGGCAACCAGAATCCCGTGGACACCGACGGGACGGGCCCCAACAACGACGACTGGAAGATGTACTACTGGTTCCGGGACGACGACCCGTGGGCCCTGGTCGACGAGGTCCAGATCGAGGAGGGCGAGCTCCTCTGGCGCGTGTCCCGGGAGGTGAACACCGTAGGCTACCGGGTGCTGGCCACGAACGACCGCGCCTCGGGCGAGTGGACCCTCGTCGAAGAGGTCCCGGCCAGGGGCGGGGGCGAGTACCGGGTCACGATCCCGGAGGGCTGGGCGTATTCCCAGCTTCAGGAGAAGGAAAAGACCTCCGCGGGGTCGGTGTGGAACTACCTGGAGTCGGGGCCGACGAGGGCCTTTTATGTGGAGGGTCCGGGATCCCGACCCGGCCGGTCGCACCGAAGGTGGCCTGTGCACGTGATCGGTCTTGGGAGTGCGGCCGAGGAGATGGCCGAGTACGTCCGCGGCAGCCGGATTCGGGGAGTGGTTGCCGACTATGAGACGGTCACGAGTCTCGATCCCGAGCTTCTCCGGCCGCTCATGGCCGAACACCGCAGCCGGGGGCGGATTCCGGTCGTGTGGCCTGCGCGGTCTTCATCGGCGGCCCAGGGGGTTCGAGGGGCCCCGATGCAGCAGACCACCATCTACCTCGTGGCGCCCGGAGACCTGGGCTACAGCGGTGCGGA
>Ga0180437_10007522_pt1 | contig 14109 bp, 12 predicted proteins | sample SS_ome_4_FD_132410 | JGI IMG/M metagenome (GOLD analysis project Ga0180437, IMG submission 132410) | Hypersaline lake sediment archaeal communities from the Salton Sea, California, USA - SS_3_D_1 metaG | ecosystem: Environmental > Aquatic > Non-marine Saline and Alkaline > Hypersaline >...
CAAATGCGTCCGGGGAGTCAGTTCCACATTATCCTCCCCGTGCAACCGACGTGCCTAAAGTCACGGGGATTAGAGGCGTTCATCGCCGCGGTACAGGTCGACACCGATCAAGTGGAAATGGCCGTCTAAACGGACGCACTACCCTTCAAACGATAGATCGTCCAGGTGCCAGGCACCTTATTTGTGCAGGCCAGGGGTCTATACCCATCACCTGGCAGGGAGGTTGGGCAAACGATGGCCAGCATAGAGGTCGAAAAATCGGAAAACGGCGCAGGCTACGAATTTCACGTCACCATACGGGAAGGCGGGGGAGTGACCCATCACCGGGTGACTCTGCGCCACGACGACTACGAACGGCTCAGCGGAGGCCAGGCAAGCCCAGAAGCGCTGGTGAAAGAGTCCTTCCAGTTCCTCCTGGAATATGAGCCCAAGGAAGCGATCCTGATCGCGTTTGACCTGCCTGTGATCCGCCGCTACTTTCCCAAGTACGAGCGTGAGATCGGCAGGCGCCTGTCCACCCCGAACTGATCGGACACAGAGTCGGGAGACGCGTCGAGAGGGCCAATGACGTCTCGTCCGGCGAGGAACGGCCAGAGGCGCAAAGCGACGCGCCGATCCTCCACGGCGAGAGCCCTCGTCCTCACGTTGCTCGCCATCGAATTCCTCGACGAGTTCGTCTTTGGTACCCGGGAGGCGGCCTGGCCGCTGATCCGCGCCGATCTGGGGTTGAGCTACGCCCAGATCGGCATGCTGCTGGGGCTGCCCAACGTCATCGGCAACCTGGTCGAACCGGCGCTCGGCATCCTGGGCGACGTGTGGCGACGTCGCGCCCTGATCGTGGGAGGAGGCGTCGCGTTCGCGCTGGCGCTGCTGCTCACGGCGCTGAGCCAGAGCTTTCCCGCTCTACTCCTTTCCTTCATCCTCTTTTACCCCGCGTCGGGTGCGTTCGTTTCGCTTTCACAGGCGACGCTCATGGACGCCGACACAGCCCGCCACGAGCAGAATATGGCGCGCTGGACCCTGGCCGGTTCGGTGGGCGTCGTCGCCGGCCCGATCGCGCTGGGGGCGGCGACGACGCTGGGGCTGGGCTGGCGCAGGCTGTTCCTCCTCTTTGCCGGGTCGACGCTGATCCCACTGGTGGCAGCGTACCGCTTCCAGATGACGGGCGGGCGTTGGGGGTCCGGGGAGACCGGCCCGGGGTTCATCGCGGGCGTGGTGAATGCACTGCGGGCGCTGCGGCGGCCTCAAGTGCTGCGCTGGCTGACGCTGCTGGCGTTCTCCGACCTGATGCTGGACGTACTGCTGGGCTTTCTGGCGCTTTATTTCGTGGATGTGGTGAGCGCGACGCCGACCCAGGCGGGTATGGCTGTGGCGGTATGGACGGGTACGGCGCTGCTGGGCGACCTGTTGCTGATCCCGCTCCTGGAGCGAGTTCGCGGCTTGCGCTACCTGCGCCTGAGCGCAGCGGTGGAACTGGTGCTGTTCCCTGTCTTTTTACTGGCTCCGGGTATGTGGGCCAAAGTGGCGTTGCTGGGGTTGTTGGGCCTTTTCAACGCGGGCTGGTACTCAATTCTCAAGGCGCAGTTGTACTCGGCCATGCCCGACCAGAGCGGCACGGTGATGGCGGTGGGGAACGTGTTCGGGCTGGTGGGAGGGCTGATCCCCCTGGGGCTGGGGATTATCGCGGAGCGGTTTGACCTCACCGTGACAATGTGGCTGCTGTTGCTAGGGCCTTTCACTCTCCTGATTGGCACACCAAGAACAAGGACTATATAGTAGCCACGGATCCATCCATTGGCATCTGAGCTCTATTCCTCAATCATCTCATTCTCCAGGATCCGCTCAATATGCCGGGCGAGAAGCGGGATTTCATTGGTCACCACGTCCCACACAATGTCGTAATCTACCCCAAAGTATTCGTGAATCAGATGATCTCGCATTCCTGCCATTGCCCGCCATTCAACCTGCGGAAACCGCTGCCGCAGAGCCTCTGGCACCTGCTTAGCTGCCTCACCAATCACCTCAATGCTGCGCACGAATGCCCGCTTGAGCGTTTCATCCTCAAAGAACGCCTCCTGACTCACTCCACGCGACCTCTCAAGCAGGTATAGCGCTTCGTCAAGCATATGTTGCAAGTACTCACGCGCTAAACGCGGCATACTCTACCTTCTGTAAGATATGGGGACCGATGTACGGGCTCAACGATTCCACAGTCACCAAATCCACCTCTCTGCCAAAGAGTTCTTCAAGAAAGAAGGCCAAGCTTATAAAGTTCCTAAACGTCTTCTTACCTGGCTCGAACTCTACCAGTATATCAATATCGCTCTGGATTGTGGGATCTCCACGCGCAAATGACCCAAACAGGCCACAGCGTTTCACACCATACGCCTGTATTTGCTGTTGATGTTCGTCAAGAAGTTTGAACAAGTGCGCTTTTGTTTGAACAACCATCAGCCTACCCTCCAGCGCCCCAGAACAACAGGTCACCTGCTATGCCTCGACACCGGGCAGGTTCATTTTACTCATTTCTCTTGCAGAGGCAAATCCGCACTTGATGCCTCCTTCCTCCACGATACAAGCACCGACTTGCACAGGCGAGGTGATCTACTGGACCAGCAGTAGAGCAAGCCCTGGCGTGGGCCCCACATTCGCCGTCTACTGCTGCAGTTCGTCCAGGGCAATGTGCATGCGGTCCAGGGCCTGGGCGAGAGTCTCGCGCGGGCAACCAAAGTTCAGTCGCACGAACCCCTCTCCCCCGGGACCGAACGTGGCCCCATCGTTCAACGCCACCCGTGCACATTCTAAAAAGAACTGGGACGGATTGCCAGGGATGCCTGCTTCGCGACAGTCGAGCCAGGCCAGGAACGTCCCCTCGGGCTGATAGCAGCGAATGTCAGGCATGTGAGCGGCGAGGTACTCGAGCACATAGTCGCGGTTTTCCTCCAGGTACACGAGTAACTCGTCCAACCAATCTTGACTGTCGCGGTAGGCCGCCAGCGCGGCCACGTAGCCGAGCACGTTGATATGAGGCACCAGGCCCCTGCCGGCCTGCTGCAGCCCGGCGCGCAGGTCTGGGTTCTGGGCCACACCAACCGAGCAGGAGAGCCCCGCGATGTTGTAGGTCTTGCTGGGCGCGAGCAGGGTGACCGTCCGCGCGGCGATCTCTGGAGCCAGCGAGGCGATGGGGACGTGACGGTGCCCCCGGAAGACAAAGTCGCAGTGGATCTCGTCAGAGCAGATCACGACGTCGCGGCGCAGGCAGATCTCGGCCAGGCGCTCCAGCTCGACCGTCTCAAAGACGCGGCCGACGGGATTGTGCGGGTTGCAGAGGAAAAAGAGCGAGGTGCGGTCGGTGATGGCACGCTCAAAGACGTCGAAATCGTGTTCGTACCGCCCGGCCCCCTCGACCAGCGGCACGACCTTGCACACACGCCCAGTGTTCTCCGGCCCGGCGAGCATCGGCGGGTAGACGGGGGCTTCGACGAGCACCTCGTCGCCCGGGGCGCCGATGGCGCGGCTGGCCAGGTTAAAGCCACTCACCACGCCGGGGATGAAAAAGATATCATCGGTCTCGACGCGCCAGCCGTACAGGCAGGCCAGGCGCTCCTGAACCACCTCGCGCAGCTCATCGGGCGCTTGCCCATAGCCAAAGACGCCGTGGGCCACGCGCTCCTGCAGCGCATGGATCACGGGCTCCGGCGCGAGGAAATCCATGTCAGCTACCCACAGGGGCAGCACGTCGTCCTCGAAGCGGCACCATTTGACGCTATCGGTGTCGCGGCGATCGATGAGCTGATTAAAGTCACAGTGCACGGTTGGTCTCCTATGTGGTTGATTTCGTTACATGATGACATAATGCGTAATAACGTAATGACGTAATGCATGATGACGTGAAGCGTTGGGGACGCGCTGCGGCTGGTCTGGACAAACCCTTGGCCGGCGGTCAATGCCGGTGCCGGGTTGCGTGTCCCCAGGTGTGCGCGTGGTCCCGCATCTGGCGGCGCAGGTGTTGGCGGCCTGCATCGGTGATGTCCAGCGATTCCTCGCCCACCACCCAGTCGTGCTCGAACAACCCTGCCATACTACGCTCGACCATCTCACCAGCGTGGGGCTGATGATCCAGTCCCAACTCCCGCAGCGTCGGATTGTCGCTGAAATCGAGGGCCTGACGCGCCCGGGCGAGCAACTCCGTCCGCTTCAGCCCGCCCTGTTCGTCGACCAGGTAGAGCATCCAGTCACCCAACTGGGCCTGGCGAAACTGCTCGTACTTCTCGATGAGCCCAAACTTGTAGCGGGAGACGTCGACATCCTCTTCACCCAACGAGCGGATGACCTCGATGGCCAACTCGACCGCGCTCTTGAGGATCAGGAGCGCCACTGCCAGCCCCACCAACGTATCGAGCAGGCCAAACCGCAGGAGCGAGGCAACGAGTCCAGCCGTGACGCTGGCGGCGACGATCACGTGATTGCGCGAGTCGACCGACTGTGTGATGAGCGCCAAGCTGCCGCTGCGCAAACCCACGAGACGCTGATAGACCCACAGCAGGAGACAGACGAGCGCGGAGAGGATCGCCGCGAGGAAGGTGAACCAGTCCACCTCGGGCTGGAAGGGGACGAAGAACCGCCGCACCGCCTGGTAGAGCGTGAGACAGCCGGTAGCCAGCATCAGGAGCACCAACACGACGTTGACGACACGCTCCCGATCGAACCGGAGCCCGGCGTAGACGAGCAAGCTGGAGAAGCCATCGAGGAGGGTGTCGGCAGCGTCGTTGAGCAAGCCGACGCTGCCCGAAAGGATCCCCGCCGGAAGTTTGAGCGCGGCCAGCCCCAGGTGCACGCCCAACGAAACTTGGGAGACGGTTTGGGGCTGCACGAGCTTGCGCAGCAGCGCGCGGGTCCTACGCATGTCGTCGAGAGGCGCACGCGCCTCCTCGCGCCCGAGGGCAGTCAGCGTGTAGCGCTCATCCTGGCGAACGACCCAGCCACGCTGAACCAGGTCCCCGAGCGTTTCCTCGACAAACACCCTCATGCGCGCTGACCGATCGCCACGCTCCATGCGCACTGCAACAGTAAAGAGCCCCATCACCCTCAGGTACCCGCGAAAGTGATCCGCGATTTCGGAAGCCGTCTTGGGTCCATCCCACAGGGCCGCAGCGACTTCCCAGCTCTGGCCGTGCTCGTCGCGCCGGCGATCACGCCCGTGGCGTCGTGACATCGAGTGAGCCCCCCTTCTCCGTGAGCGCCCACACCCGCCCGCCCTCTCCGGCGGCACACAGCCCCGCGAGCGAGCAGCCGGCACAACTCTGACCACACTGGCCGCCCACCTGCCTCAGGTAACCCATGCGGACCAGGTCCTCCAGCATCACTTCGACCAACTCAGGAGTAGTCTCCAACGCACGGGCCAGGTCGGCGACGCGGTGTGTGCCGCCGGAGCGTAACAGATCGAGAAGTCGATTGAGCATTGCGCTACCTATTCCTCCTGCTCTAGGGCCGAGCCGCCTCCCGCTGGACCATCCAACGGGCGAGCAGACTGGCGATCAGGCCCGTGATGGGCACGGCCAGGATCAGGCCCACGCTGCCCACCAGCGTGCGCACGATCTCTTCGGCGATCGGCTCGCGATTGATGCGCCGCCATACCGGCTCCTGGTAGACCGTGAACGCCAGCATCAGGGGCATAGAGGCCCCCACGTAAGCCAGGAGAAGCGTGTTGACCATGGCCGCGATGTGATCCCGGCCGATGTTCAGGCTGCTGCGGAAGAGCGCCTGCCATCCCAGCTCCCGGTTGGCGTTGACCAGCTCAAAGACCGCCGAAGCCTGGCCCACACAGACGTCGTCGAGCACGCCCAGGGAACCGATGATGATCCCACCCAACACCAGCCCTCGCAGGTTGACGCCTGGTCCGAGGGCCATCACCAGGAAGCCCCCCTCCTCACCCAGGCCGGTCAGACGGCTGGCCCCCACAAACAGCCAGGCCAACAGACCGGTCAACACCAGGCTGAGCATCATCCCGGCAACCGCCGCGTGGGCCTTGGGGGTCCAGCCATACACGAGGTAGGTCGAGACGGCGAGCAGCACCACGGACCCTGCAACACTCACGCCCACGGGGTCACGGCCAGCCGAAATCTGGGGCAGGATAAAGCCAAAGATCACAGCCAGGCTGAACAGCGTGCCGAGGAGCGAGCGCATCCCCCTCCCCCGGCCGATCAGCAGGACCAGTCCCGCAAACAGGGCCCCGATCCAGAGCAGCGGCCCGGTGCGCACAAAGTCCGACACGTAGAAGCGATCGCCGTCCGGTCCTAGCACGCGCTCCAGGTACACCCGGTCGCCGGGATGGAACAGCCGCTCCTGGCTGATGATGTTGACCGTCCCCTCCTCGACCGCGATCTCTTGGCCTGCCAGGGAACCGCTCTCGACCCGCACGAGCAGGCGCTGGTAGGGCTGAGAACTGCCGCCGCCCAGGTCAACGGTGCCTTCCTCCAATATCTCGATCACCCGCGCAGGCATGGTCTCCGTCTGCCCAGGGGCAAGAGATCGCTCCGCAGAGTCAGGCGGTCGTGCCAGCCGAGGCACGACGACGATGACCACCACGGCCAGGAGAAACAACACGCCCAGGCTGGCGATGAAGAAGCGTTCCCGCCTTGACATTATAGCCCTACCAGGCTCGCCAGCCAGAAGACACCGATCCCTGCCAGGAGGGACACGAGGAGCAAGAAACCCACGTTGAACAGCGTCCAGCCCCACGAGCCGGTCTCTTGCCTGACGACAGCGACCGTCGCGACGCAGGGGATGAAGAGCATCTGCACCACCAGGAAGGCCAGCCCCGTGGCGGCAGGGAATGTCGCCGCCAGCGTTCCCACCAGCCCGGCACCCTCACCTGTGCCGCCTGCGGTGAGCCCTGTCGAACCGCCTGCGGTGAGCGAAGTCGAACCGAAGAGCACGCCCAGCGTGGCGATGGTGTTCTCCTTGGCGATGAAACTGGTCAACAGTGCCACCGTCAACCGCCAGTCAAATCCCATCAGCCTGGCAACCGGCTCCAACCACTGGCCGATGCGGGCCAGAAAACTGGTCTCGATCTCCCCGCCTGGCAGCACCGAGAGCGCCCACACCACCACCGAGACTCCCAGGATCAGCGTACCCGCCTTCTTGACAAAGGCCAGGCTGCGCTGCCACACCAACAGCCCGATAGTGCGCCAGTTGGGGAGATGGTAGAGCGGCAGCTCCATGATAAACGCCGCCCGCTGGCCGCGGAAGATGGTCTTGTTGATGAGCACACCCGAGAGCGCCAGCACCGCCAGCGCCAGGAGCACCAACCCCCATGAGACGAGCGCAGCCGCGGAGCCGAAAAAGGCCGGGGCCAGGATGGCAATTACCGCCATCCTGGCTGTGCAGGGAATCAGCGGGGCCAGGAAAATGGTCAGCAACCGGGCGCGCCGGGACTCGATCACCCGCGCGCCCAACACCGCCGGCACGTTACAGCCAAAGCCCAGGAAAAGCGGCAGGAAAGACTTTCCATGCAGGCCCATCAGATGCATAAAGCCATCCATCACGTAAGCTGCCCGGGCCATATACCCAATGTCCTCCAGCGCGCCCATCACGGCGAAAAAGATGAGCAGGATAGGCAGGAAAGTGAGCACCGACCCCACACCGCCGATGACCCCATCCACTACCAGGCCGGCCAGCCAGGTCGGTGCCCCTGCCAGTACGGCGCTGGCCAGGTTCGCCAGCATCCCCACCACGTAGGTGTCAAGGAGGTCCTGTAGCGGCGTACCCACCGTGTAGGTGAGCCAAAAGATCAACCCCAGGATACTCGCCAGGATCAGCAGCCCCCAGAAAGGATGGGTGGCCCAGCGATCCAAGCGCTCGGTCAGGCCAATCTGGCCAGCCCGGGGGCGGGTCACGGCGGCGCGGATCATGCGGCCAATCCACTCGTACCGGCCGCCGGCCACGGCGACAAGCGCATCGTCGTGCGCGCGCAGGACGTCGTGGACCGCCTCCCAGCGATCGTCTGGCAAACAACCCCTCATCATCCCGGTGATCTCTCGATCTCCCTCCAGCAGTTTGAGGGCAATCCACTGCGGTGGGTAGGGAGGGGGCACACATCCCGCGATCAGTCCCTGGATCTCATCTAGGACCTCCTGGTGGTCAGCCCGGATCTGCGGAGAGGTGGGGGTGCACGTGATCTCTCCACTCGCCACTCGATCGACCGTCTCTATGAGCTTTCGCACGCCGACGTTCTTGGTGGCGATCATCGGCACGACCGGGACGCCCAGCGCAGCAGCCAGCACGTCTGGCTCGATCTGCATGCCCTCCTGCTCCGCCACGTCGATCATGTTCAATCCAACGATGACAGGGGCAGGGAGGGACACGAGTTCCGCGACCAGGTAAAGGCTCCGCTCCAGGATCGCCGCGTCGACCAGCGCCAGCACCACGTCCGGCCGCTCCCGGATGATAAACTCCCGAGCGACGACCTCCTCGGCAGAGTTGGCGGTCAGACTGTAGGTCCCAGGCAGATCGACCAGCCGGTAGGTCGTCCCATTATAGTCGAACGCTCCCTCTTTCCGCTCGACGGTCTTGCCTGGCCAATTGCCCACGTGTTGGTTGAGGCCGGTGAGGAGATTGAACAGGGTGGACTTGCCGACGTTGGGCTGGCCGGCCAGTGCGATCAGGGGATTCCTCGACTCGCTACGCTCGCTCGGAATGACGCTCACCTCGCTGTGCTCGCCTGGAATGACGGTTGACCCGGCGCGCTCGCTCGGGATGGCGTCGATAGATTCATGCACAGGGGCAAGAGACCGGGGATTCATGCCGACCTCCTGCGCACCCGGACCCGCCCGGCCTCACCGCGTCCGAGGGCGATGCGAGCTCCCCGCACCTGGGCGATGAGCGGCCCATGGCCAAAGTTCTGGACGACAGTAACCTCCGCCCCCGGCGTGAACCCCAGGGACGCCATCCTACCCAATAACCCCCGTCCGCCAGCCAGATCGAGCACGACGCCCCGTTCCCCAGGAAGCATGGCGCTCAGAAACACGCTATCGTTATTCGAGGCATTCGCCGAAGCGGACGACAGGGTCCCCCGGCATGCCTTCGATCTATGTCTCATCGTCGTGTTGACCTCCCGATTCTTTATGATCATGACACCGGGCGCAGAAGCCGCTGAAGTGAAGATGAGCGTGGGTCACGTGCACTCCTTCACGCTCGCTCAACTCGCGCCTGATCTGCGCTACCAGGGGTGTATCAAACTCGGTCACCCTACCACAGCGCAAACAGGTGAAATGGTAGTGGGGACTATCGTGCACGAGTTCATAGTGGCCGTGCCCTTCGCCCAGGCGATGCTCCTCCACCAGCCCCATCTCTTTGAGAACAGCCAACGTGCGGTAGACGGTCGCCAGGCTGATGTCGGGATCGTGCAACTTGACCAGATCGTACAGCCCGTCGGCATCAAGATGCATGCTGCTCTCGTGGAGCACCTCGAGAATTAGACGGCGCTGGGAAGTCAATCGCCGGCCCGCCGCTCGAAAGACATCTCGCAGATAATCTTCCCGATCGCTCATTTTTCACCTTCTTATTGCGAATGATTCGCATTAACAGTATTATACACGGGTTGTGTTATTTGACAAGTGACACCTGCCATTGCTGGCGATGACACGCGTCAGTGAACTGGCGCGCCCGAGCCATTTCAGGTCCCGGGGAAGCGCCGGCCGATAGCGGAACCGATCCCGGTAGCGGTAGCAGTATTGGTTGAAAAAACCGGTTAACCCCTTGACAAACCCAGTGTAATCCATTACAATATGAACGTTCACAGTGAGCGCTCACATCAACCAGGGAGGGTAACGTGAGCGCTCATAGTGGGCTTGCCGAGATATTCCTCATTCACGTCCCAGCATCATCTTCACGGGAGGGGCGGGTGAAGCGCAGACGTACGACGATAGAAGACGTCGCTACTACAGCAGGTGTCTCACGTCAGACGGTCTCGCGTGTCCTGAACGAAAGGGACCTGGTCGCCGACGAGACACGCACTCGCGTGCTGGCGGCGATCGAGGAGTTGAACTATCGCCCGGACGCCAGCGCCCGCCGATTGGCCTCGCGACGCACCTACATCCTGGGCATCGTCACCGCCGACCTGAGCGACTATACCCACGCCCGAATCCTCGAGGGCGCTGAGGCCGAAGCGCGGGAACAGGGCTACCTGATCTTTGCCAGTGGCGCCGAGCGGGGCCGCAGCGGCGAACCACTCCGCTCCCCACTCCTGAGCCAGCACCAGGCCGAAGGGCTGCTCATCATCTACCACGGCAGCCACGATGACAGTTACAGCATCTTTGAGGACATCCCCGATGACCTGCCCGTTGTGACGATTGGTTATGCGCCGCCTCGCGAGAACCTGGTGACGGTTGGAATCGCCAATCAGCAGGCGGCGCGCATGGCAACAGGGCATCTGCTGGGCCTGAACCACCACCGCATTGCCCACGTCACCGGACCGCCCGAGATGTACGAGAGCCAGGAGCGACGGCAGGGTTACGAAGAGGCCCTTTGGGAAGCTGGCATCTCTCCAGATGACACGCTGGTGGCGGCCGGAGACTGGTCCAGCGCCAGTGGCCATCGAGCGACGCTCCAACTGCTCGGCTACAGCGCGGGCTTTACGGCGCTGTTCGTCCAGAACGACCGGATGACGATGGGCGCATTGCAGGCCCTACGCGAACGCGGGCTGCGGGTGCCGGAGGACGTCGCCGTCGTCGGCTTTGACGATATCCCCTCCGCACCGTATTTCGCCCCCCCGCTGACCACGGTCCATCATCCACTCTACGAGGTGGGACGTACGGGGGCCCGACTCTTGATCGACCTGATCGACAATGAACCAACGCCACCCGAGCACATCCGCCTGGAGACCCAGTTGGTCATCCGGCGCTCGTGCGGCGCCAAGAGCGCCCCGGTACGCGCAGAATAGATCGAGGGACGAGAGCCATGATAGAAGTGAACCACCAAGATGCACACACAGTGCTCGATATCAAAAACCTAAAGACCTACTTTTTCCTCGACAGCGGCACGGTGAGAGCCGTGGATGGGGTAGACATCGCACTGGACCGCAACACCACGCTGGGGCTGGTCGGCGAAAGCGGCTGCGGCAAGAGCGTCACTGCGATGTCAGTCATGCGGCTGATCCAGTCGCCTCCAGGCAGAATCGTCGAGGGTGAGATTCTATTTCACCACAACGGCGGGGTGGACATCGCCACGCTCGACCCCCGCGGGTCGGAGATGCGGAACATTCGCGGTGGCGAGATCGCGATGGTCTTTCAGGAACCGATGACCTCGCTCAACCCCTTGTACACCGTAGGGAAACAGATCGCGGAATCGGTGCAACTCCACCAGAACGTGGGTCCCAAAGAGGCGCTGGACCGGGCACTGGAGATGCTGTACAAGGTGCAGATGAGCGACCCGGAGCAACGGCTACACGAATACCCGCACCAACTGAGCGGCGGCATGCGGCAGCGGGTGATGATCGCGCTGGCGCTTTCGTGCAACCCCTCGATCCTGATTGCCGACGAGCCCACAACAGCGCTGGACGTGACGGTCCAGGCCCAGATCCTGGACCTGATGCGCGAATTGCAGGACGATTTTGGATCCGCGATCATCATGATCACCCACAACCTGGGCGTGGTCTCCCAGATGGCCGACTATGTGGCGGTGATGTACCTGGGCAAGATCGTCGAATACGCCGACGTACAGACCGTGTTCCATCACCCCGTTCATCCGTACACAATTGGGCTCTTGAACTCTGTTCCGGTGTTCGGCCGCAAGGGCGAAAAGGTGCTCATACCGATCGAGGGGATGGTCCCCACGCCTACTGAGATCATCTCGGGCTGCGCGTTCGCGCCGAGGTGCCCTCGGTCGACGGAGAGATGCGAAAGGGAGCAACCCAATCTGCAGCAAGTCGAGCCGGGCCATCAAGTCGCCTGCTGGACGTTCTGAGGAACTGGCCAAAGCTTATGATCCGGCGGGAGCGTTGGGGCGACGTTCGCCCAAGCCGATGGCGTTGGGCCCGGCAGACTTGCCGAAAAGGGTTTTGGCCCTGGAAAGGAGGTGCGGAGACAGCCAATATCACTGCTCGACGCTACAAAGCAACCCGTCTATTTCCAATCAAATCAGATATAGGAGGAGACAAATGCTTTCCAAAAGAATGACTTTGGCGTTACTCTCCACAATCGCATTGATCGCGCTGCTGGCAACCAACTGCGCACCCGAGACGATCGTCGAGACCGTCGTGGTCAAGGAGACCGTCGAGGTGGTCCAGGAGGTCGAGGTCGAGAAGGAAGTCCCGGTCGAGGTCGAGGTGGAGAAGCTGGTCGAGGTGGTGGGCGCGATCCCTTACCCCGAGGGCGTGCCCATGGCTGGCGCCACTGGCGAGGCCAGGCGGTTCGCTGTGGAAGACGTCTTCGTCTACCAAGCACTGGACGAGTATAACCAGGCTGACTGGATGGATGCCCTCGTGGCCAATGGGACGCTACCGCCCGTCGAGGAGCGGCTGCCCAATGAGCCGCAGGTTATGCTGGCTTCGGGCATGTCGGCCGGGATCGGGCAGTACGGCGGCGTGTGGCGCGACTTTTCCGCCTGCCCCACCGAGGGTTGGAACCTGGGCGCTGGCCAGACCCAGGGTTGGTTCGGCATCAACATCATCTACGAGGAAGCACTGGTGGTCACCGGTCCCTTGTTCAGGTCCGAGAAAGTCGAGCCCTGGCCCAACCTGGCCAAGAGCTGGGAGTGGTCGGACGACGGCACCGAGCTGACGATGCACCTGATCGAGGGGGCCAAGTGGTCGGATGGCGCGCCCTTCAGCTCCGAGGACGTCATGTTCACCTGGGAGCACCTGATCCTCGACCCAAACGTCAGGGCTTCCTCCTCCCGCACCGCCTGGCAGATCGGCGGCGAGGACATCAACCTCGAGGCGCTGGATGAATATACCATCAAGTTCACCTTCCCAGTACCCTTCCCCGTCCAGTACCTGTTCGTGATGGACGAATACGACTTTGCGATCTGGCCGAAGCACATCTGGGAGCCTTTGCATCCCGAATTCTCTGACAACGACTATGAGGCCTTTGAGAAGGCCTGGCCGCCCGACCGGCTGCCGCCGGTCACCATGGGCCCCTGGGTGGCGGTGGAGTACAAGACGGACGAGCTCATGGTCCTGCGCCGCAACCCCTACTACTGGAAGGTGGATGAGGCGGGGAACCAGCTCCCCTACCTGGACGAGGTGGTGTTCGAGAAGGGTTCCCAAGGCATCGGGCGCACGCTGAGCACGATGGCCGGCACCGGCGACCACTCCAACCTGGAGAACCCCGACGTCTTTATCGAGACGCTCAAACGCGCCCAGGAGCCCGACGCCCACTTTTACGTCGAGTGGGGGCCCGAACTGCTCTCCTTCTCCCTGCACATCAACCAGTCCGCCTCACTGGGCGTGGAGGACGAGCGGGACGAAGAACTGCGCAAGCTGTTCCGCAATGTCAGCTTCCGCCGGGCCGTCAGCCAGGCGATTGACCGGGATGGCGTCGCCCAGGCGATCGTGCGCGGTCCCTTCCTGCGGGCCTGGCCCGGTGGCCTGTACCCCGGCGCGGCCGAGTTCGACCGGGCCTCCGTCGTCTACTACCCCTATAGCCCAGACACTGCCCGCAAGCTGCTGGCCGAGCTGGGCTTTGAGGACACCGACGGCAACGGCGTCCTGAACTGGACCGAGGGCCCGCTGGCTGGCCAGGACCTGGTGATTGCCTTGATGGCCAACGAGGATCAGCAGGCTTCCGTCGTCACCGCGGAGGCGTTGGTGCCCCTGATGGCCAACGTCGGCATCCAGGTCAACTTCCGCCCGGTCAAGCCCACCGTCGCGACCGACAACGTTGAGGCCGGCACGTGGGAGTGGCACGTGGACCGGGGCGGCCAGGCGTACGCCGTGCCCTTCTCCTATTCCGGTTCCCTGGCGCCGGTCACGAAGGAAAGCCCATCCTGGCACCGCGAGGGAGAGGAGCCGCGCGAGCTCCAGCCCTTCGAGGAGGAGCTGGTGCGCATCGTCGAGGAGTTCAGGCTGGAGCCGGACTCTGACAAGCGCAAGGAGATGATGTTCGAGTA
>Ga0180437_10007523_pt1 | contig 14108 bp, 13 predicted proteins | sample SS_ome_4_FD_132410 | JGI IMG/M metagenome (GOLD analysis project Ga0180437, IMG submission 132410) | Hypersaline lake sediment archaeal communities from the Salton Sea, California, USA - SS_3_D_1 metaG | ecosystem: Environmental > Aquatic > Non-marine Saline and Alkaline > Hypersaline >...
GCCGGCGAGCGAGCCAGCTTGTCCGCCGCGTACTGGCGCAGCAACTCGTGGACCTCGTAGCGGCCGGACGGCGTGCGCTGCAAGAGCGACCGGTTGGCCAGCGCCCGCAGGTCCCGCAGCGTAGTCCCCGCCACTTCCCGCGCTGCCTGCCCGCTAAAGCCGCCGCAAAAGACCGATAGCGCCTCGAATCCCTCCGCCTCCCGCTCCCCGAGCAAACCCCACGAATGGTCAAACACGGCCCGGATGCTGCGGTGCCGTTCCGGCACGTCCCGCCAGTCCGCCTCCAGGAAGTCCAGTCCCTGCTCGATCCGCTCCGCGATCTCGGCGGGTGGCAACATCTCGGCCCAGGCAGCCGCCAGCAGGAGGGCCAGCGGCATACCTTCTACCAGGCGGCAGATACGGCCCACCTCCCCCTCCTGGCCCACCAGGCCAAAGCCGGGGCACACGCGCCGCACCCCGGCCAGGAACAGCGCCACGGCGTCGTACTGCCCGACCGGTACCGGCTCTGGCCCCTCATCCTGAGGATAGGCCAGCCCGGCAACGGGCAACAGATGTTCCCCTTTCAAGCTCAGCCTGGTGCGCGAGGTGACCAGGACGGTCACCCCCGGCGCACCGTGGAGGATGTCGGCCACCACATCGATGCCATCCAGCAGATGCTCGTAGTTGTCGATGGCCAGCAGCATCTGCCTCCGGCGCAGGTACCCGACGAGCTGCTGCCGCGGTTCCCCCCCCTCATAGAAGGAGAAGCCGATGGCCTGCGCCACGGCGGGGACGATGGCCTCCGCCGCACGGACGCCCGCCAGGCGCACCTGATAGACCCCGTGCTCGTATTCCTCCAGGCAGCTTGCTGCCGCCTCCAGGGCCAGGCGGGTCTTGCCGATGCCGCCCGGGCCCACCAGCGTCAGCAGCCGGCAAGCCGGGTCCCGCAAGCGGTCCCGGATCTGGCGCAATTCGGCCACCCGGCCGACAAAGGGTGTCAGGTGGGCAGGCAGGTTGTGTCGCGGGGCGGAAAGGGGGGCAGCCTCCGGTACCAGGCGCTCGTGGGTCCCGTCCCGGATGCGCTCGTACAGGGTTACCGTCTCAGCAGAAGGCTCCACCCGCAGCGTCCCGGCCAGGTGGCGCCGGCAGGCTTCGTATTGGGCCAGCGCCTCCGCCCGCTTGCCGCTGGCGGCCAGCAGGCCCATCACCTGCTGGTGCCCGCTCTCCCGGCAGGGGTCCAGCTCGACCTGGCGCCAGGCGTATTGGAGGGCCCGCTCCACCTGGCCCTGCCCTGCCTGCCACTCACCGAGGCGGTGCAGGGCTTCGACCATCTGGCGGTGGACCCGCTCCCCCTCCAGGAGCATCCACTCCTCGAACGCCGCGCTGTCGGCCAGGGAAAAGCCCTCCAGGAAGGGGCCACGGCACAGAGCCACTCCTTCCTCCAGGTGGTGCATGGTTTCGGGGTCAGCGGAGGCAGGCGAGCCGCCGCTCAAGCGGTCCTTGAATGCCAGGACGTCTACCCAGGCGTCACTGTCGACGTTGAATTGGATCGTCTGTGGGGAGATGTGCAGGAAGGGCGGTGATGCGCCGGTATTGCCAGAGGGCACGCGATCGCCGATCGCGGTGCGCAGGTTGAACAGAGCATGTCGCAGGTTGGTCCGGGCGGAGCGCTCCGGCCAGCCGGGCCACAACAGCCCGGCCAGCTTCTCACGGCGATGGGGCCGGTCGGCTTCGGCGGCCAGGTAGGCCAGCAGTGCCCGGACCTTGTCCGATTCAAAGCCTGTGACCGGCTTTCCATCCAGGGTCACCTGAAGGGGGCCAAGCAGACAGATCAACAGACGGGCCATAGCTTCACCTCGCGACAAAAAACCCACAGGAGAACTGACGGTACCGTCTCTGGATGACGGCCAACTAGGCGTTCAGCGTGCCAGACAAGGATCCGTGTCTGCTGGCTTGTGCAGCGTGTGACAATGAACTGGAGCGGATTTCAGCAGCACCTAGATTATACCACACTCGGACCCGCCGCTCAAGTCTCACATCTTCTTCACGCTTTCCACACGTCTTCCAAACGCTGGTGTGGTAGACTGGGTACAAAGAGAAGAAACGAGGGACCTTGGAGAATGTCCAACGAAAGGAGGGGAGAGCAAGCTGATTACCTGTCTTACCTTTTGCGCCTGTGGCGCGAGAGCGACGGGGAGGCCCCCGCCTGGCGGGCTTTGCTCAAGAGCTCACAGACCGGTGAGGAGGTGGGCTTTGGCAGCCTGGAGGAGCTGTTCGCGTTCATACGGGAACAATCGGGCGGGGAAGACCCAAGAAATCGACCATGAGGAGGTCAAAAATGTCTGTGCAAGAGAACATCCAGTCGGCAAAGGACTACTATGCATACTTCAATGCGCGGGACATGGACGGCATCAATGCCCAACATGCCGAGGACATGCAGCTCGTGTACTCGCCAGGTCAGGCTGGCCCACTAAACGAGCAGCAGAGCGAGATGATGACGCGCGGCCTGTGGGCAGCCTTCCCCGACCTGCAGTTCGAAATCACGCTCCAGGTCGCCCAGGGCGACTATGTCGTTACCCATTGGACCGCGACGGGCACGCACGCGGGGCCCCTGGCCCTGCCCTCCGGCCAGGCGGTCGAGCCCACCGGCAAGGAGCTCACAATGCAGGGCTGCACCACCATGGAGATCGTGGACGGCAAACACAAGCGGGCCTGGAACCAGTACGACCAGGTGGCGTTGCTGGGCCAACTCGGACTGCTGCCGGGTTTGTAGTGACCTGACGTACTTTGTGCCCAGTGTCGGGCCTTAGCGGTAGCCATAGACGATAGAGACCGGTCCAGTTTTCTGCAAACTGGACCGGTCTGGGTTCTAGTTCAAAGGGCCGGCCATGGCGGCGGTCATCGTCGCTTCAATCAGCTTGCTCGCGTCCGAAACGGCATCGCCGGACACCAGCGCCATCTCGGCGGCCAGGAGATCGAGCCCCTGCCTGAGGTAGTCAGAATCTGTTTTCGTGAGGTGGGCTATCTTCCGGTGCCAGGTGAGATCGCGCACCACCCGGGCCAACTGCATCACCTGGCGCGTCTTGAGCTGGGTCCATATCTGCTCCTGGCGCTCCCGATAGTCCGCTGGCAATAGGTGGGGTCTTCCGCGCAGCATGCTCAGCACCCGGGGGAGCCGGGACTGGGACATGGCCCGCCTCACGCCCAGGTCGCCGGCGTTGCCGACGGGGATATGCACGGTCAATCCCCGGCCCGGTATGTCGATCACATAGTAGTGCTTTGGCCCGTCCATGAGCTCCCTGCGCGCTACACTCACAACCCGTCCAGGCCCATGGTACGGATGGACAACCTTATCACCTACGGAGAACTGCATGGCCTTCCCTCCTTTGTACTTGCTCGGGATACTCGACGGTGTTTCCGACTGGTGATTCTGGATTATCTTGCTGTAGGGGCGCAGCATGCTGCTCCCCTACAAACGGCCGTTCGCTTGGCAGATGATGCAACAAGCGCGGACCGGAAAGATTCCAGTCCGCGCTGCAGTACAATGCCTGTGGATTGTGCCAACGGTGCATGACGCATCATGCACCGCCGGTGCATTGTTCCATACGGATCCGATGCCCCCGGCCGAAGGCCTACCAGCGGGAGCGTCCCCGGTCACCGCCCCGGCTGTCGCTCTTCGGCTTGGCCTTGTCCACCTTGATCTCTCGCTCATCAACCTGCTTGCCGTCCAAACCACTCATGGCCTGCTGGGCAGCTTGCTCTGTCGACATCTCGACAAAGGCAAAGCCCCTCGACCGGCCTGTATAGCGGTCGGTGATCAGATTGACCGATTCGATCTGACCATACTCGGCGAACAGGGTTCGCAGCGTCTCTTCCGTCGTATCGTAGCTCAGGTTGCCGACGTATAGGTTGTTCGTCATGATAGCTACTACCAACCTACCACGGTCACGTTGGTCGCCTGCAGGCCCTTCTGGCCCTGCTCGACGTTGAACTCGACGCTCTGTCCTTCTTCCAGGTTCCGGTAGCCATCGCCCCGAATCTCGGAGAAATGGACAAAGACATCGGGGCCTCCCTCCCGGGTGATAAACCCGTAGCCCTTGCCTCCATTGAACCACTTGACGGTTCCAGTTTCTCGTTCAGACATGTTACACCTTTCAAAAAAATGTTGTTAGGAGGAAGGTGGACCGGTTGCCACATACAAAAAGCGCCCAGACTGGTAAAAGTCTGGGCGCTCATCGTCGTTGATCAAACCAGATTCTTACTTCATCCTACACCAATAGGATAACACCTTTGCCAGCTTCTGTCAAGTTTGCACATGGGTGTGGCGTAGGGCTGCTGCAAAGTCGGCACACTTGTGGCCCACATCCATATCGCCAGGACCGCCCTCGAGACGAGGGCTGGCAGCGATAAACCGGATCATTCTGCCGGGGAGACCACAACCACTTCGACACTGGTGTTGTGCTCGACGTGGCGGGCGCAGCTGCGGACCATGCCGTGACGAAACGTAGACAGCGGTGAGTCGATCTTGGCCTCGCCGATGACCAGGGTGGAGGCGCCGGACTCGCACAGGTACTCTTCGATGCAATCCAGAATCGTCCCACTGAGAACCACGGCGCCCGCTTCCACGCCCTGCTCCCGAGCGCGTGCCTGGGCGACACTCATCAAGGCCCTGCCCAACCACTGCTGCTCCTGGGCAACGGCTCCAGCCAGGGCCGGGTTCAGCGGCCCGGCAAAGCTGGGGTCAAAGACGCACAAAAAGATGAGCTCATCCCCCCGCTCTTTGGCCAGGGCGATAGCCCGTTCCTGGGTGCGGCGGCCAGCCTCGCCCCCGCGCGTAGCACACACAATCGATCCCATGGTTCACACCTCATCCTCGACAGATTGGCGCTCATAGGTTGTGCCGTAGATCAGATCGAGGGCCTCCAACCGGTAGTCGATCTCGGCCGCCAGCTCGTCGTACACGGGATCTGAAATCAGGTGTCGCTGGCGAGCATCCCACAGCGCGCCCCGTTCGGCCTGCAACGCCCCCCGCCGGGCCTGGAACAGCATTTCCCCTTCCAGATCGGCGTACTCGCGGAACAGTGCATTCATCTCCTCCTGGATCTGCTTGCGGTCGTGGGCATACCCCCTCTTCAGGCCAACCCACATCTCCTCCGGAATCAGTCCGTCCCAGTGCAATTGCTCCAGCCGGCGCAGGCCAGCCTGGGTGGCGAACAACCGGCCCAGCCTCCTCTCCCGGGCGACCCACTGTGGCGACCGCTGGGTCAAGCCCAGGCGCTCCAGCAAGAACTGGATCGTGGTTCCCTGGGCCAGGAGGGTGAACAACACCACGCCAAAAGCCATCGCCTGCAGTTCGCTCCGGCCAGGCATGGCCGCCGGCAAGCTCAGGGCCAGTGCCAGGCTGATGGCACCGCGCAGACCACCCCAGAAGAACACGTGCCGCCAACTGGGAGGGAAATAGCCCTGCTTGCGCCACAGACGCGCCAGCCAGGAGAACCCGTAGACGATGATGGCCCGGCTGGCGACCACGGCCACAACTGCCACGGCCAGGACATCCAGGTTCTCCCAGAGATGGGTCAGATCGATGTTCAGACCGATGAGCAAAAAGACCATCGAGTTGGCCAAAAAGGCCAGGAACTCCCACAGGTTGAGGATCATGAGCTTGGTCGAGGGCGTCGCGCCACCCATGCCCACGTTGCCGACCAGCAGACCCGCCACCACCACCGACAACACCCCGCTGACGTGGAGCTGCTCGGCGGCGAGATAGGAACCGAACGCCAGTATCGTCGTCAGGGAGGTCACGATCAGGCGATCGTGGAGCCGGAGCACGAGCTGGGCCGTGATCCAGCCCAACACCAGGCCGACGCCGATGCCTCCCAGGGAGACGCGGAAAAAGTCCAGGAGCCCGGTCAGGGGATCAAAGGTCCCGGTCAGCACCGCAGCCAGGGCAATGCGAAAGATGACAATGGCCGTCCCGTCGTTGAACAGGCTCTCACCCTCGACGGTCAGAGCCAGTTTCCGCGGCACGCCCAACGCCCGGAATAGGGAGACGACGGCGACCGGGTCGGTAGCCGCGATGAGCGCCCCAAAAACGACCGCCGTCCCAAGGGCCACACCCGCGCCCAGGGCCGTCATGCCGCCCACCATCGTCGTGGTCAACAGTACACCGGGCACAGCCAGGAACAGGATCGGCACCAGGTTCTCGCGCAACTGCTTCAGATCCAGGTGAAAAGCAGCCTCAAAAACCAGGGGTGGGACAAAGATGGCGAGGATCAGCTCGGGCGTCGCCTCCAGCTGCAGGGATGTGGGGATGGCGATCAACAAGCCCATTACCACCAGGCTGACGGTGTAGGGCAGCCGGAGGCGGCGGGCGCCAATGGCCACCAACGTCGTCACCAGAACCAGCGCCACGACGATGCTCTCTATGGTCAAGAACTCGGTCACAAAGCGTCCTCCTGGATCGCGGCTATTGCGCGTACGAGAACTGATCTCCTCCTCGGTCCGACAGAGTATAGATGCTCTTTGCCAGGCTGTCAAACGATGTCCTGGCCGGCGCGCCAGGTCCGGTACCCATGAACTGCTCCTGGCGGCCGCTGGATTTGACACGAATAGCATTTGCTGCTATACTGCTGGCCGTTGGTCAAGTTGATCGGTCTGGCGTCTTTTACCGCTCCGATTCACGCAATCGGGGCGGTTCTTTTTGTGCCAGTCCAGACCCATTCACCGGTACCATACCCAAGTACCTATCCGAAAATGCTCTAGCCCTCGTCCTCGAGGGCGGATGGCGCCCCCGAGGACTGCGCCCGTTTCTCGGAAACGGGGCTTTGAGCGAGTTTTCGGATAGATTCCAAATCTATTGCAGAGTCAAGGGTGCGACTTGACTCCAAGCAGTCAAGGAGCACTGAACTTGAAATTCGAACAGTTTTCTTTTGATCCGCGCATCCGCGCGGGCATCAAGGCTGTTGGGTACATCACGCCCACGCCGATTCAGCAGCAGGCGATCCCCGCCGTGCTGCAGGGCCACGACGTATTGGGGATAGCGCAGACTGGCACCGGGAAAACGGCAGCCTTTGTCCTGCCCATTTTGCAGCGGCTGACCCAAGGTCCCTCGCGCCGCGTGCGGGCCCTCATCGTAGCGCCCACGCGCGAACTGGCTGAGCAGATCCACCAGGAGACTGTGGATCTGGGCCGGAGAACGCGGGTGCGCAGCGTCCCCGTGTACGGCGGCGTCAGCAAGAACCGCCAGGTGGAGGCCTTGAGGCGCGGCGCAGAGATCGTCGTTGCCTGCCCGGGCCGCTTGCTGGACCTGGCCAACGACCGTAGCATTGACCTGTCGCAGGTCGAGGTGTTGGTCCTGGACGAGGCCGATCGCATGTGCGACATGGGCTTCCTGCCCGACATTCGTCGCATTCTGAAGCTGGTACCGGCGCGACGTCAGACGCTCTTCTTCTCGGCTACCATGCCCGAGGATATCCGCGAGCTGGCCGACAGCATTCTCAAGAACCCGGTCACCGTGCAGATCGGCGTGATTGCCCCGGCCAAGACCGTTTCCCACGCGCTCTATCCCGTATCACAAAAACGCAAGACAGCGCTGCTGCTGGCCACGCTGGAACAGACGGCCACCGGCCGCGTACTGGTCTTTACCCGGACCAAGTACCGCGCCCGCAACCTCGCCCGCGACCTGGCAAACCGCAGGTACCGCGTTGCAGCGCTGCAAGGCAACATGTCGCAGAACCGGCGCCAGGAGGCAATCAATGGTTTCCGGGGCGGCAAGTACGATATCCTCGTCGCCACCGACATTGCGGCGCGCGGCATCGACGTTTCGGACATCTCGCACGTGATCAACTTTGATATGCCTGATACGGTGGATGCCTACACGCACCGCATCGGGCGGACCGGCCGCGTCCACAAGAGCGGGGAAGCCTATACCTTTGTGGCCCAGGGCGATGAGCCGCTGGTGCGCGAGATCGAAAAGGTGCTGGGCAAACGGATCGAACGGCGGCGCTTGCCCGGATTCAACTATGGAGGCTCTGGACAGGAAAGCCAATCGCCAGGGAACCGCCCAAGCCAGCCGCGGAAGTCACGATCCAACCGCAAGCAGAACCGGGACCGCCGCAGCCGGGAACGTGCAGCCACGGCTACCCTCGGGAGTAGCGTCTAGTACCAGCTAGACCGGTCCGGTTCGTGGAAAACCGGACCGGTCTGGGTTCGGAGTGGGTGCCTGCGCTGAGCACAGCGTGCAAGCCGATCCGGTCGTTTCAGGGGATGGTCTTTGGGCCGCCTAGTGCGGCTCGATGACAATATCCTTCCAGAACCAGCCCCCGCGTGCCGACATGGGGAACTTGAGGACCCAGGGCTTGATCAGCAGGGTGTTCCGGTTGTAGAAAAGGGGCACAAGCGGTGCCTCTTCGACCAGGATGCGGTCAGCCTGGCTATACAGCCTCATCCGCTGTCGCTGATCGGTAAGCCTCCTGGCCCTCTCGATCAGTCCGTCGTAGACCGGGTCCCGCCACATCGTTTGCACCGTCGCGAGACCCACACGCAGAATATTGTCCGGATCGGGATAATCGGCTATCCAACCGCAGGCAAATATGTGCCGCGGCTCCCTTCCCAGCCTGTCGTCATAGGTGTCCCACTCAACCGCCTCATCCCTGACCTCTATGCCAAGTTCCTCCCGCCACCCTTGGCAGACGTACTCGCCGTGCTCTTGATGCACGGTGGCGGGCAGCATCAGATAGACGATAGGAGGGAAGCCGCGACCGCCCGGATAGCCAGCCTCAGCCAGGAGCTTCCGCGCTGCCTCGGGATCGTATGGAAGCCCGATCCCCGGCGAGTGCCCGGCCATACCCGGAGGCACGAACCCGCCCGTCGCTGGGACAACGAATCCCCCCAGGGCTACACTGGCCAGCGTCTCCCGGTCCATGGCCAGGACAAAGGCTCGGCGCACCCGGACGTCGTCGAACGGGGGCTGGCTGGTGTTGAATGCCAGGTAGTTGGTGTGCAGCCAGGGCTCCGAGACAAACTCACCAGGATGCCGCTGGCGGGCGCGATCCATGTCCACGGGCGGCAATTCCAGCGTGTCGTAAACATCCAGCTCGCCGGCTTCGTACGCCTCCAGCAGCGCCAGAGACGACTCGCGGGAGAGACGCAACGAGAGCTCCACCCGCTGCAGATTGCCCGTTGAGCGGCCGTGGTAGGCCGGATTGCGCACCAGCACCATCAGTTCATCCGAAGGCCGCGCCTCCAACCGGAAAGGGCCGTTGCTCACGAACTTGCCCACCTCTGTCCAGGACGCGCCATGAGCCTCGACCACATGCCGGGGCAGGGGAAAGGAGACAACGAAGGCCATCAACTGCAGGAAATGACCCGTTGGCTCTTCTAGCTCCACCTCCAAGGTGAGGTCGTTCAGGGCGCGGACACCCAATTGGTCCGGGTGGCATGCCTGGCCCTGATGGAAGGCTCTCGCGCCCAGGATATCGTATAACAGGTCGGCATTGGGTGACCCGGTCGCCGGATCCAACACCCGCTTCCAGGCATACGCAAAGTCTCCGGCGGTCACTGGCGTCCCATCGCTCCAGTGCACGTCGTCCCGCAGGTGAAAAACGTAGCGCCTCCCCCCGTCGGACACCTCCCAGCTTTGGGCAACATCGGGTGCGATGTCCAGATTCGGGCTTTCCACCAGCAGTCCGCAAAAAAGCTGCTCGTCGATCCAGCCGCCGGCAACGTTCCCTTCCATACCCGGATCCAGGACTCCGCCCTGGAACCAGGCCATCCTGAGGGGATGGGGCGCGGGTGCCGGCGGAATGGCCGGCTCGGCTGCCGCTGCCTGCTGCCACAAGGCAAAGCCCTCATCATAGGCCTGGCGCGACTTTTGGAACTGGAAGGCATTGTGGTAGGCCAGTCCCAGCTTCATCAGTGTCCGCGCTGCCTGTGCGTCTGCGCGTTCGAGCGCGTCCGAACGCGTGCCCAACTCCCTGAGGAGGGCCAGTGCGCGCTCGTAGGCATGGATCGCCTCCTGGTAGGCGTACAGCCCCCGCGCCCGATCCCCTGCCTCCAGCAGGTAGTTGACGGCTTCTGCGGTCCGCCCGGACAGCGCCAGGTGATCGGCGATCAGGGCGGTGTATTCCTCGGCCCGCTCACCCCCCTGCTCCAGCAGCCAGTCGGCCACCAGCCCGTGATAGGTCCGCCGTACCCGCTTTAGCACGCTGCCGTAGGTCACCTCCCGCAACAGGGCATGCTTAAAGATGTACTCCCGGGCATCGGCAAAGGCCGAGGTCTCCCGCTGGAAGACCATCTCCCGGACCCGCAGGGCCGAGAGGCGGTCTGCGACCCCGGTTTCGTCGATGCCCTCCCCCATCGACGCGTTGATGCGAGCCACCGCCCGGTCCCAGAACAGCCGCCCTACGACCGACGCCTGCTGCAACACGGTCCGCTCCCCGGGCGGCAGGCGATCCACCCGGGCCTGGAGGACACCGGTCGGCGTCGGCGGCACGCGGATTTCCGCCAGCCGGGAAGGGACCACCCGCCACTTCTCGTCCTTGACGATCACACCATCCTCGACCAGCATCTTGACCAGCTCTTCGATGAAGAAGGGGTTGCCCTCGGCGCCGGCCACGATGAGGTCCCGGAGGCTCTCAGGCACCTGGTCTACCCGCTGCAGGATCTCGGCTACCAGACGCCGGCTGTCCCACTTGGACAGCGGCTCCAGCGCCAACCGCCGGTGAAAGCTCTGTCCCTCGCCCCAGTGGGGCCTCCGCTCGAAGAGGTCCGGGCGCGCCGCGCTGACGATCATCAACGGTTGCTCGTGTAGGGCAAGCGCCAGGTGATTGAGGGCATCCAGCGAACTGTCGTCGGCCCAATGCAAGTCCTCCAGCAGGATCAGCACCGGAAACTGCCCCGCCATATCCCGGAAATAGCTGGCCAGGCTGGCCAGGGCCTGGTCGCGCAACTGTTGTGGATCGTCGCGCATGGCCGCCAGGTGGGGGCTGTCGCCCACCTCAAAGCCGGCGAGGTGCCCGATCAAGTGCGCCTGCACGACAACTTGCTCCCTGTCGCCGTTTTCCTCCCCGCTCAACGCCACCCGCACGCCCTCTTCCAGCTTGTCCCGGACGCCAGCGGCCGTGTCGCTGTCCAGGATCTGGAAACGGGTGGCAATCAGGTCCTGGATCAGGCCGTAGGGACGGTTCCGCATCTCGGCCGAGGCCCGCCCCTTGAAATAGTAGAACTGCCGGGGCAGCAGCTCAGACCAGAGGTCGAACTCGTGCAGCAGGCGCGACTTGCCCACTCCCGCCTCGCCCACGACCGTCACGCCCTGGAGCTCGCGGTCCTCCAGGGCGGTGTGAAAGGCCTCCTGGAGGTGTTTCAGCTCCGCCTCACGACCCACCATCCGCGTCTCGATGCCCTCTACCCCACGCACGGGTTTGCGAAAGGCCCGCGGCTTGGCCCGTTGCACCAGGTAGGTCTGCACCGGCTCGGCTTTGCCCTTGACCACCAGCGGCTCCTGGGCCAGCACATCGAACACCCCCTGCACGTGGCGGTAGGTGTCGTGCGTGATCAGGATGCCGCCCGGCGGGGCGTTCTGCTCCATCCGCGCCGCCAGGTTGACCGCATCGCCCATGGCTGTGTACTCGACGCGCAGGTCGGAGCCCACCTCGCCGACGACCACCAGGCCGGTGTGGATGCCTACCCGCACGTTGAAGCCGGTGATCCCGCGCTCCTGCGCCAGCCGGGTGGCATAGTCCTGCGCACCTGCGATGATGTCCAACGCAGTGAGACACGCTCGCTGCGCGTCGTCCTCGTGGGCAATCGGCGCCCCGAAGAAGGCCAGCACTGCGTCGCCCATCAGCCGGGCCAGTGTACCCTCGTAGCGGTAGACCGGCTCGATGAGGACGTCGAAAGCCCCATCCATGATCTCCAGCACATCCTCAGGGTCCAGGTGCTCGGCCATGGCCGTGGAGCCCTCCACGTCGGAGAAGAGGATGGTGACGGTGCGGCGCTCGTGGTCCAACTGGCCTCGGGTGGCCAACAACCGCTGGGCGTACTCTGCGGGCACCAGGCGCAGGAGCCGCTCTGCTGCGCTCTCAATCGGGGGCGCAGGGCGCGCGACCGCAGGCGCGCTCAGCTCCGCGCCGCAGGCAAAACAGAACCTGGCCTCGGGGGGCAACTGGGTGCTGCATCGTGGGCAGGTTGGCGAAAGCCGAACGCCACAGTTCAGACAGAACGTGGCGCCCTCGGGGTTTGCGGTACCACACTGGGGACAGTTCATGGGCAATCTCTTTCACTCGACCGCAAACTCAAGCGGAAGTGCTGTGCGACGCTACCGGGTGACAGACCATGGTTGCACCACGCAGCCTGGTGCACAGTACAGTGGGTCACTGTCCTCAGAAACCGGCCTGGGCCTGTGCTGAGGCTCAAGTCCGAAGGGCTGCCCAGGCGGTCCTGGATCTCTATTATAGCGGCAATCGCCCCTTTGAACAAGACGCGACCCCCACATGTTGGCGTTTCCGTCGTTGGAAGCCCGTCCTTCAAACGAGAAACCCGCTAGTGGCATACGCACGTGCATATGCAAATAGCGGGTACTGTGGGCAGGCCTTTGTCCGCCCCCCTTGGCCTCTTGACGTCAGGCTACTTTGGTTCCACACGCCGGGCAGAACTTGGTCAGCGATCGATTCCATCTGTCCTATATACTGTATGTTCGGCCAAAAATTCTTGACAACCTGCACGCTGTATGGTATGCTGTTATGCGGAAACACCAGGCGCGACGCGCCAGAGTGCGTACCACCGTTGTTCTTCTTCCCTGGATCGTCTGGCGAATGGGAGGTGGCAGTAAACAGATACAGCAGCCGATCATTGTCCGGCGGGTACCCCGCTGCGTGATCGGCCATTATCATACAAGATCAGAAAGGAGACGGCGCACGATGGACGAACTGAATTTGCGGGAAGCAGACAAAAGCGGCGTCTCAATGCCCCGGCTATCGGGCGCCCCGTGCCGATGCCCGCGTTGGATGGGGAAGCGTTGGAGGAAGCCGGCGCGGTGCTTCGCAAAACCCAGAAGGCTTCCACCCTGGCCGCAGACCTTGTGCTGGTCACAGGGGAGGTGGACCGCGTGACGCCTTTCGAGAGGGGTTTCCCCTGGGCCGAAGCAAAGATCGATGGCCAGTGGGTGGTGGATCCTTTCCACGATGACCAGGGGCTGGCGGTCAAGGTAAAGGACAGGGGACTGGTGGTCATCGGGGGATGTTCTCACGCCGGGATCATCAATACGGCGAAACAGGCCCAGAAAACTGCAGGGACGGACACGGTGCACGCGGTCCTGGGCGGGTTCCATCTTACCGGGCCGGTTCTTGAGCCCATCATTGGGCCAACCATCGGGGAGATGAAAAAGATAGGCCCGGATTATGTCGTGCCCATACATTGTACGGGGTGGAACGCCATCAACCAATTTGCCCAGGAGATGCCAGAGCAGTTTGTGCTCAACAGTGTGGGCACGACCTACGTCTTTCAGTAGCGCGTGGGTGCCCCTCCGGGCATTGGTGTCTCTGGAAGGTTTTCCCCTCAAGACCAGTCCGGTTTGCAGAAAACCGGACCGGTCTGGTTTCGGTGCCCCACTGCTCGCCAGTTGTGGCAATCTAGTCACCCGTCCGTCGGGGTTATCCGTGCTCGATCTTTTCGACGACGATCTCGATCTCCTCGATCAGGGTACCCCTCTGCTGGGCGCTGAGCGGGCTGGACTTCCAACGACAAGGCCAGGCTTCGAAGAAATTGTAGCGCGTAATCTCTTCGCCTGCATCGTCGCAAATGAGGATCGAACCGGTCTTGCGCTCCACATGGCCCTCCGTCACCGCCTTGTGCCACAGCCACAGCTCGTCGGTATTCGTAAAACCGCGTCGCAACACGATGTTGGAGTAGGTGGTGCGCCCTGGACGCTTACGGATGGGCAGCGCATCGCCATCCGAAGTTTCGAGCACCTCGGTGACCGCTTCCAGGCCACTCACCTCCGTGAATGCTCCGACGGTGACGCCCGAGATCTCGACCCTGAAGTTGTAGTTTCCAATGTGGTCAAACGTCCTCCGATTCGGCATCTTGCCCTCCTAACTTGTGAATCTTGTGGCGGTGTCCTCGAGCCACCC
>Ga0180437_10007524_pt1 | contig 14108 bp, 13 predicted proteins | sample SS_ome_4_FD_132410 | JGI IMG/M metagenome (GOLD analysis project Ga0180437, IMG submission 132410) | Hypersaline lake sediment archaeal communities from the Salton Sea, California, USA - SS_3_D_1 metaG | ecosystem: Environmental > Aquatic > Non-marine Saline and Alkaline > Hypersaline >...
CGACCTGCCGACTCTGGTGGTGCAGGAGGGGGGGTACAGCACCAGGGTTCTCGGCTCAAACGCGCGCCATTTCTTTCAAGGGCTCTGGAAAGGGGCCTTCGGCCGATAAACGACGAAGCTGGAACACACTGTTCGGTTGTCAGAGGATATGCTTCAGAAAGCGCCGCGTCCTCTCCTGCTGCGCATTGTTGAAGATCGTATCTGGAGGGCCCTCCTCGATGATCTCACCTTCGTCCATGAAGATTATCCTGTGTGCTGCTGCCTTGGCAAAACCCATTTCGTGGGAAACAACCATCATTGTCATCCCCTCCTTTGCCAGGGCGAGCATGACGTCGAGCACTTCCTTGATCATTTCCGGATCCAGCGCCGAGGTGGGCTCATCAAAGAGCATGATGTGGGGGTCCATTGCCAGGGCGCGGGCAATCGCCACTCTCTGCTGCTGACCTCCGGAGAGCTGGGCGGGGTGTGAGTTCTCCTTGTCTTCGAGGTCGACCCTTTTTAAAAGCCCTCTCGCTTTCTCATAGGCCATCTCTTTCACCATGCCCTTCACCACAATCGGGGCGAGGGCGATGTTCCTGAGCGCGGTGAGGTGGGGAAAAAGATTGAAACTCTGAAACACCATGCCCACTTCCTCCCTCACTTTCCGTATATCCGCTTTCGGGTCTGTCACACACAGGTCATCGATACAGATCCTGCCGCTGGTCAGCCGTTCGAGCCTGTTGATGCAGCGCAGAAGAGTTGACTTCCCGCTTCCGGACGGTCCGATCACCAGAACGACCTCTCCCCGTTTTACGGTAAGGTTCACATTCTTTACCGCAAAGAGGTGCATCCTCTCCATCTTCGATGCCTTCAGGGGACGTGTGCTCTCAGTCCCGGCGTCTCTCTTGTATACATTGAACACCTTTGTGGCGTTCTCTATTCTGATCTTAACCCTATCTGACATCTCTGTTCAGCCTTTCCTCCATCAGTCCCACAAGCCATGAGAAAAAGAGCGTGAGAACGAGATACACCAGGGCGACCACGGTGAGCGTTTCGAAATACTCAAAGGTCCTGGATGCAAACTCCCTTCCCCTCCTGAGCAGGTCCGACACCGCGAGTATGGATACGAGGGAGGAGTCCTTCAAGAGCGCGATGAACTCGTTCCCGACCGGTGGCAGGATGATCTTCACTGTCTGTGGAAGTATGATGTGTTGCATCGCTTTTCTGCGGGAAAACCCCAGCGCGAGCGCTGCTTCCATCTGCCCTTTGGGAATCGACTGAATGCCGGCGCGGATGATCTCGCCCAGATAGGCGCCGTAACAGATGGACATCGCGATGATCGCCGAAGCGATGTCTGGTATCTTCACTATCCTTCCGAGTGCGTAGTAGATGTAGAAAATCTGGACTAGCAGCGGAATGCCCCTGATCACCTCAACATACACGGTCGCAACGCGGTTGATCGGTCGTATCCTCGAGATCCTCCCCAGTCCCGCGAGCAGACCGATCACCAGAGCAAGAAGAATAGAGAGCACCGTAACCTGGAATGTTCTCAGGATCCCGTCCGGAAGAAATCGCAAAATCCGGCCGTAGGGATCAGGGGAGAAAATGACGAGGAAAATGAGCAGCCCGATGGCACCGAAAAAGGAAATCCTCCATGCAGAGAATATGTCCCGCTTCCCCCTTTCCGGTATGAGCGTGCTGTCAGAGGTGGGAATGCGTTCTCTCTGCACATCAGTGGACCGTTTTTCTCTGGCAGTGTCTTTCATAGACTGCACCTGAAGGCGAATTTTTTCCTCTTTGTTCCGAATGTTCAAATAGGACGGCACAGGGCCGTCCTATGGACACATATCAGAGAGTAATTCTCCAGGAAAAACTGCTGGAAGAGACCCCGAAAGCCTTTACTACCTGAGCCACTTCTTTTCGAGCCTTTCATAGGTATCGGTATTCAGCACCTTGTCAAGCCCCGCATTGACCATGTTCAGGACCTCGGTATTCCCCTTTCTCACCACGACCCCGTAGTACTCTTCGGTAAAAGGCTCCCCAACGATCTTTAACTTTCCCTTGTAAGATTCATTCTGCAGCGCAAAGGAGGCGGCAGTCGGCGTGTCCGCCACAACACCCTGAATCCTCCCGTTCACAAGGTCCTCATAGGCGAGCCCGATCTCATCATAGGTCTTGAGAGAAACACCTTCCACCTTCTCTATTTCGAAGGATCCGGTGGTGCCGATCTGTGCACCCACGGTCTTTCCCTTTAAATCTGTGAGCGTTGTCACTCCCTGGGTGGACTTTTTAACGACGAGGATCTGCCCTGCATTAAAATAGGGTTGGGAGAAGTCCATCTCCTTCTGTCTCTCTTCGGTAATGGTGACCGAAGAGATGATCGCATCGTACTTGTCTGTGGCAAGGCCAGCGAATATCCCATCCCAGGCCGTGTTCTTGAACTCCACTTCGAATCCGCCTGCCTTTGCAACGGCTTCCATTAGATCGATGTCAAACCCCACAATCTCCTTGGTTTTTTCGTCAACGTATTCCATAGGAGGCCAGGTCGCATCGGTTGCGATAACGAGCTTTGAGAGACCTCCAACTCCTTTGTCCTTCTCACCAGACGCGAACACAACACCTGCCGCTAAACTAAAAACCAAAAGACAGAGTAGTATTCTTTTCAACATGTGAACCTCCTTCTAATTAAAATAGCGTCAATAGGGTAGCTTTATTTCAATTTTCTGTCAAGTATTAATCAGAGGAAGAATGAAAGGTACTCCTCCCAGAATCAATTTTCAATCAGAGAGAGCTTTCATCCCCTCTTAGCCAGCAACGGAGGCATAGAAATGCCCCCGGAGAAAGGAGGAAAACCGGGGGCGTTTTAGAAGTGTTACCAGTACACTTTGAATGAGTAGGGGCTGTTCTGAAGCCTGATCTGAGATTCTGCCCGAGGCGAGATTTGAACTCGCACAGCCTGACGGCCACTAGCCCCTCAAGCTAGCGTGTCTACCAATTCCACCACCCGGGCTTATGGTACACTAAAAGATAATATATTTTCCCTTCCTGTCAATAGCATTTTGCATGTCCTCACCCTCTGCCGAGCAGTGCCTCGAGAAAATCCACCTCTGCTCTGTTGATCTTGAGGATCTTTGCAATCTCATCCTTTGAATGTCCCATTGCCAGAAGGTGGCCTGTCTTTTCCATAAGACTCTTCGATCCTGCAGACTGCGCAGCATCTTTTTCCGACGCAACATCTTTCTCACCGTGCCCGGATGTCAGAGATGCCTTCACCTCCTTGTTCTTCAAAAGCCTCTCGGCTCGCTTTATGAGCTTTTTCAGCTCTTCGATTCTTTCCTCAGAGAGGTTGAGAAGATCATCTACAGTGCGATTCAGCGCGACAACCAGCTCCTCCATTTCCTTCGCATACCTGTCCAGAAGAGTGGAAGTGCTGTTTTTGTTTATTTTGTGGTTGAGCACCACGAAGAAAATAAAAAGAAGAATGAGATTTATCAGAATGATATAAACGGTACTCATCGCACGGTATCTATGATGGTTCCCCTGAAAGGATCTTCGAATTCGGGCTTTTTGCGCTTCCTCTCATGTTCTGGGCCCTTTTCTTCTCCTTCTCCTCTCTTCTCCCTTCCTTCAGGCCCTTTTTCCTCGATTTTGTTGCTTCCGTCAGGCTGGGGCTTTACCTCGTTGACACGACTCGAATCAAGCTGCGCGAGCCTGCTCAGCTCCTCTCCCTTTATCATCTGAGCGGCAACCACCCCCTCCTGTTGCTGCTGCTGGTACTTGCTGATGCTCTCCATTCGCACCATTATGGCCTGCATGTCAATCGGAAGTATCGCCACCTATCTCAACCTCTTCCCAACCAGTTCTTCTAGATTTACATCCTCGTATTTTTTGATGCGGATCCGAGCTCCATCGAGGACGAATGTGACGTACTTGAACTCATTCGTCACATCATAGTAGTTATCCTTGATTCCAATTCGTACTCCTGGGTAGACGTTTTTCGATACCGACACCTTTCCTATCGTTTTTAGAAGCTTCAGGTAGGATTTCAACTCTTCCATTTCCTCCCTGATCTCCGTCAAACGCATAGTAATATCTTCGCGGGAAGCGAGCATCTTTTCAAGGAGTTCCTGCTTCTCTTCTGTGAAGTTTCTCCGTATCTTTTGCTGGTTCTGGAGGGTCTGAATGTTTGCGTTGAGCTTCTCGAGGGATTCCTCATTCCCTGTTTTCTCCTTCTCCAGGTCGTGCAATCTCTGTCGCGACTTTGGATCAACCCCGACCTCAACGATGGTTTCGGTAAAGGAAACTGATCCGAGAGTCTTGGTATTGACAATTTCTCCTGCCCTGATTTTTCCTCCCACAATAGTGGCTCTTTTGCCAAAGCATACCACCTTTTCGGTTGCATCGACCTGACAGTGCATGATTCCATCCTGCACAAATACATTCTTGTCTGCGAATACGTTCACCTGCTCCAGGAATTTTGCCCAGATTGATCCGCCCGCTTTTATGGTGCCTCCAAGTTTTCCCATTACACCCTGTTTAATATTGATGTCGCCTTCCGCATCGAGGAGGCACTTCCCCACCGAGCCACGTATCTCTATATCACCCGCAGCCTTGATTGAGAATCCATCCTCCACGTTCCCCTTTACGATTACCGTACCCAGAAAGAGAATGTTCCCGGTATGCATATCGACATCGCCCTTGATCTCGTAGATGGGCTCCACACTCACTTTCCCAGCTACGAAAACGACCTGCCCATTGATCGTTGCGATCAGATTCATCCCGTCGGGAGAGAGTTCCGTGTTTTTCCCTGCAGCCAGTTCCACGTCCCTTCCCGGTTTCGCATCAAGAAGCCGGTTTGTGATGGTTCTCCCCGGCTTACCTTCGGTTGCGGGAACCTTTGTTGCAAGCAGCTGACCCGCGACCACGTTCTCCACCAGGTCAAGATCTTTGAAATTCACCTGTCCCTTCTCGTCCTCTTCAAGCTGCACTTTTTTTTCTATCCGGAAATTATACACGATTCGGGCATCCTGCCCGTTCACAGGTTTCATCCCTTCCGCAACAGGGACGAGCACGTTGTACACCCCGTCATCTATTGTCTTTTTTATCACTTCTTCTTTTATCCCGACAGTAACATCTTTTTCGTTCAATGCGTCCATCACGTCGTCGATGTCGATGTCTCTTCCCCTGATCTTGGGTGGTATAAGGGTCATAAAAGCCTTCATCTCATCCTCTGAGACCTCGATCACCACACGTCCATCATTTCTTTCTTCCGGTACGTAGTCGCCTATTTTCGTATACTCGCCAGAGGAATTCCGAACGATCGCCGCGATCTTGGATTTATCAAATGTCGTGACCCCTCTTTCCTTCAGGGTGGTAAGGATGTCCTCCACTCGAACCCGCTGTCCTTTTCCTTTGGGCGGCATAACCTTGAGCATCACACCGATCCTGCTCACCTTCAACCTGAAACTTCCATCCATATCCCGCTTCAGAATTTCAGCCGCGATTTTCGGTGTTTCAGAAAGCACATCAAAGCTCGAGGGGAGACGCTGCTCAGGGGTGACCGAAACGAACAGCTTGTACGGCCGCCTGCTGAAAAGGGACTTCTTTTTGTGTTCGACTATTTCATACTCGAGATCACTTATGTTGACACCGAGCATATCACTCGCTTTTTGTAGTCCCTCTTCAATGGAGTTTGCCTCCACTTCGACGCGGTTTCGTGAATCCTCTCCCCCTGTCTCAAAGCTAAGGTCCTGAAGGGCTTCTCTGAGTTTTTCGAATGATGCCATTTACATCACCATGCTTTTTTTGATATTCATGAGCTTGCTTCGCAATCTCATGATTGCCTTTGTGTGAAGCTGCGAAATCCTGGACTCTGTGACCTGGAGAACCTCTCCAATCTCCTTCAGGGTCAGGTCCTCGTAATAATAGAGAATGAGAACCTTCTTCTCCTTGTCTGGAAGCTCACTGATCGCCTTCACAATAATGTTTTTTATCTCCTCTCTTTCAACAATCACATCGGGATTGAGACTCTTCGGACTCTCAATGGTCTCCATTACGGACACCCGATCGCTCTCGTCTCCAACAAACCATACATCACTCAATGAAAGAATGGAAGCTCCAGATATTTTTAGAATGAGGGTATGCAGATCCTTCACACTGATCCCGAGCTCGGTGGAGATTTCCTCATCCGTTGCCGATCTCCCCAGGCGATTTTCCAGTTTTCCGATCACCCTCTCGAGTTCTTTCGCCTTCTGCCGAACAGAACGTGGAACCCAATCGATCGAGCGAAGCTCATCGTATATTGCACCCCTGATGCGTGTTACCGCATAGGTCTTGAATTTGATATCCTTATTCGGATCAAACTTGTCTATCGCATCCAGTAACCCGAACACTCCATACCCCACCAGATCATCGAAATCAACGTTCTGCGGCATTCCAATTGCGATCTTTCCCGCAACGTATTTTACAAGAGGAGCGTATTGATTCACGAAGTGCTCCCGTATTTTGGGGTCTTTTGTTTTCTTGTATGTTTTCCACAATTCCTCTTCACTCTTTCCTTCGAACACTTTCATACTCCAATCAATTGAATTGGGTTGACCTCACCGAGAAAGGAAGAGCAACAGTACAAAAAGAATTACACCGAGCACAATTCCACCAACCACGATAACCGGGGTTATTTCTCTGTTCCGCATCCCTCCCGGCAATTGCCCTTCCTCCATATTCGCCACAGAGGCGACCTTCACATCGGCGAGTGCCCTGAAAAGACCCATGATACCGGGCCCGAACTGAGTGAGCACCGAAGCATACCCTTCGTCCAGTTCCTGCACCTCGACAACCTTCGCAACAACAGGTATCCTCTCACCCAGCACTCTTCCACCGATGAGATCCGCAAGATACTCGGCGATCTCTCGTTCATCGGTTATGCGTACCTGGATTTCGTCCCCGAACTCAAGGAACCTGATCTCTGTACCTCCGACTGGAGACAGCACCGGATCCACTTTCATAACAACAAGCGATTGATCCTTCCCTTTGCCTCGCTGTTTCTTCTCCTCTTCCCGCCCCTTCAGTTCCTTGTTTTCTATTTCTTCGACTTCCGCTACCTCCTCCTGCTCCTTCAATGCTTTATTGAGCTCGAACGCATCGGTCACTTCCATTTCGAACTTGATTGCAATGTTTGTATCTGGAAAGATGTTGTAAAGCTCCCGGATGAGCACACCGTGCATCGTCTCTTTCTTGAGCGGTTTTCCGGATTTGAACATCGTTCCGATCTTTTTTAAAAAATCCTTCGAGTAAATCGACTTCTCAAACTGCTCAACTCTCAGACTGTCGATAAATGTACTCTTCAAATATCTATACAACTCCTCCTCAAAATCGCGCCACCCGGTTTCTACATCAATTTTTCCGATATCCCTGGTATCGGTGATCACAGAGATCAATCTTTTAACCCCTTTCTCCTTTTCATCATAGCAGAACATGAACGCGCCAAACTCTCCGGATGTCTCAGCCACAAATTTCGCCTTGATGATAAAAACATCTTTCGACACGGATTTCAATATCCTTCTGGCCCCATCCAGATCACCGTCTGTAAAGCGCAACAGCATGGAAGCGATCTCGTGATCGCATCCTGTTTCCTGAACGAGCATGTTTACGAGGGCTTCATTTTGTGCCATCTTCTTTCATAACCTTTTTCACGGCTTTTGCAAGTGCCTTCGGCTCATAAGGAATATGAGCATCTCCTATCTGGATGTATTCTCCGATATCCGATCGGCGTTCCTTTCGCGGAATAATTTCTTCCTTGCTATCAACTTCCGGTTCCAACTCTTCCTCGAATAGATTTTCCAGCGCTGGGAGATCTCCAAGCGCCGCGTCTTCAGAGACTGCCTTTTCTCCTTCCATTAAAGCAACCTCCTCTGATTCAGGGAGCTGGATATCCTCTTCGCCTTCCACAGGTTCGGTCCTTCCCTCTTCAGAAGCGCGGTATTCATCATATACAGGTTCAGGGGAGGGCATTCCCTCCTCTTCCCCCACTCTGTAATCGATCACTCTTCCTGCATCCTCAGACACTGCCTGGGAGGCAGACCTCCCCTCCACCTTCCCCTCTCCGCCAGCAAGCTCAGGAATATACCGCCGAATAATATAGAGCCCGCCCTGAAAAATAACACCAAAGAGCAGTGCTGAGAGAAACGCCCTCATCAGCACGACCCCTCCTGGATTTTTTCTGATGAAACCGAGGAGCAAAGACAGAAAGAAGGCTCCCATGATTACATACAGGGATACCCGATATTCCTCGAGAAGTTTCACTCTTTCCATCCTCACCCTAATGTGGCAAGCCACATTCTCGATTTAAATGATTTTCTTGCTTGTCCAGCAAGAAAATCAGGATTTAGGTACTAAAATATTCACCCAGGTTAAAAAATCAATGAATAAATTATTCCCCCATAATTATTATACCTGTCCGCTGAATAAAAATCAAATATGATAGAATCAAAAATAAAATTATTAATTGTATTTCTATTATATTCGATTCACGAACATGCTCCGTAGAAACCTCCCGAATCCTCCCTGGTCTTTATACTCGATGTTTGCGATTCTGCTCATAAGGTGCTTTATGGACAGCGATGCCTTGGAGTGGGGTGCGCTTTTTATGAATGGGTCCTGTTTTATCACCGCCCGTTGAACTGCAGTATCCTCAAAAATAAAACCGAGGTTGTTCACCTTTATGCTTAAAAACTGCCCTGCAATGGTGATGACCCTCTCAGCGACCTTTTTCCCTTCCATGACAGAATGAACCCGGTTCACCACCAGCTTGATGTTTGGTCCGTTCATCTCCGTCGAAATACTCTTAATGATGCCGTAGGCATCAGTAATTGCGGTGGGCTCAGGTGTTGTCACAATGATTGCGTCGTCAGCCGCCCTGAGAAAGGAGAGTACATTCTGAGAAACCCCTGCCCCAGTATCGATAATGATGATGTCTGCATAGGCAAGCTCCTTGAGCCCCTCCACAAACGCATCTCGCTCCTCCACTGACAGGTTCGCGAGCTGGGAAAAACCGGATGCTCCTGCAATGATCTGTATTCCGTACTGAGTATCCACTATGATGTCCCGTATGGTCTTCTGCTTCTTGATCACATGGTAGAGGTTGTATTTTGGGATTATCCCGAGAATCACATTTACATTTGCAAGGCCGAGGTCTGCATCCATCACCACAACTTTTTTCCCGATCTCTGCAAATGCGATTGCGAGATTGATAGCGATATTGGTCTTTCCGACTCCTCCCTTCCCGCTTGAAATGGTGATGATGCGTGTCCTGCGATCCAGCTGCTGCACCTGTGAGCTCTTTTCTGCCATGATCAATCGCAACCGCTCGGCCTGATCCTTCTGCACGGCATTCTGCTTCATATTATTCAGATCGCTGTGCGATGTTTCGGTTTTGTAAAGCATATACACCTCCATTCCGCATGAAAGAACCTGATGAAGAAATTGCACATACCGGGCGGAGTCATCCGGCGTGCAACTCTTCGAGCGTGAGCATGGCAAGGAGCTTCTCTTTGTCAGCGAGCTCGATGTCATCCGGCACACTCTGACCGGTTGTGATGTAAGAAATCTTTTTATCCGGTTTCAGTACACTCAGCAGCGGCCCAATGGTATTTGTCTCGTCCATCTTCGTGATGATGAGCTTGTTGTACATGAGCTGGCTGAACCTGCTCATCACGTCCAGAGCATCCCGGTATTTCGTTGTGGCGCTCATCACCAGATGAATATCGAGATTCATCTTTGCACCATCGAGTATGTTACGAATTTCAGCAAGTCCCAGATTATTTTTCTGTGATCGTCCGGCTGTATCAACAAGCACCAACTCTGCTTTGCTGTTCATAATTGCGTTTTTGAACTCCTCCCTGGAATTCACCACCACCAGTGGAAGTTGCATCAGCTCCGCGTACTTTCCCAGCTGCTCCTTTGCAGCAATCCTGTATGAATCGATGGTGATCAGCTCTACCTTCCTCTTCTCGATCACCCCGTAGGAGGCAGCAAGCTTCGCAATCGTGGTCGTCTTCCCCACACCAGTGGGTCCGACAAGCACGACCACCGTCGGTCTCCCGCTTCCGACATCAATCGGGCCGGATACCTCGATCAGCTCTCCGAGGTAATGTTTGAACCTTTCCGCAAGCAGCTTACTATCCGTCACTTCCTTCACTGTCAGCTCGTCCTCGAACTTCTCACGGAGCTTCTGTATGAAGTCACCCGAAAAATCGTTTTCATTTAATATTCTTAAAAGCCCATCCAGATGGGCATTCTCCGCGTGTGATTCCCTCACACCAGAAAGCGCATTCAGCCTGATTTTTATATCCTTCAACTCTCTGAGAATCGGATTCTCCTCGCTGCCCCTCTGCTGCATGAGCTCGAGCAGTGTCTTCTTCCCTGGAGAAACGCCGGGTGTACCGGTGAAGGAGGTCTCCTCAGATTTTCCTTCCGAAGGGGAAAGAGCAGCCGTTTTTCCCCTCTGCATGCTTTCCTTGTCTTCGCTCTTTGCCACGGTGATTTCGGTGATTTTCTTTGTGAAAAGACCGAGAAACCCACCCTCCTTCAATTCTTTTCGTCCGATGATGTAGACATTGTTACCCAGGTCCATCTTGGCGTTGAGAACCGCCTCACGATAGGTCGGAGCTCTGTACGTTTTATAGATCATATCTAACCTGCCTTCACGAGAGTGCAATGTTTCCAACTGCTTCCAGGCGAATGTCAGTCACAATTTCAAAACTGCTTAACACCGCTGCATTCGGTATGATCGAGCTGACTATTCTGCTGAATATTGCCCTGATTTCCGGTGAGGTGATAAACACTGGTTTGAGTCCTCTCTCACGAATTTTTTTCACCTCCTCCATAATCCTGCTCAATAACTTTTTCTGCTCGCGTGGCTCCATGGCAAAGCGTTTCCCCTTCTCAGTGCTCACGATCGAATTGCGTATCTCTTCCTCCACTTCTTTTGAAACGGTGATGACCGGAATTTTCTTCTCCTGATCGGAGTACTGCTGGCATATCTGACGTGAAAGGGCCTGACGGACGAGCTCAATGAGCTCTTCGTGATCCTTGACGGTGGGGAAATAGTCCGCAATGGTCTCCATGATGGTAACGAGATCCCTGATCGAAACTCCCTCCTTGAGCAGCCCCTTCAGCACCTTCTGAATATCCCCTACAGTCGCACCCGACTTCTTCACTTCGTCTACAACCGTAGAGTAGTCGCTTGCGAGAGAGTTGATGAGAGCCTGAACATCCTGCCTCCCCAGCACCTCACTTGCGTAGGACTTGATGATTTCGGTGAGATGGGTTGCGATCACGGAAGGCGCATCCACCACTGTGTATCCGAGTCTCTCCGCCTTTTCCCTTGTGCCCTCCTCGATCCAGATCGCCGGAAGCCCGAAGGCCGGTTCAACGGTCTCTTCTCCCTCTATTTTCTCTTTTATGTTTCCAGGATTCATGGCAAGATATTTTCCCATTCTGATGGTTCCTCTTCCCACCTCAACTCCCTTAATCTTTATCGAATAGACATTTGGCTCGAGCCGCATGTTGTCCCGTATCCGTATGGGAGGGAAGATGAGTCCGAGCTCGATCGCACTCTGCCTCCTGATCATCGTCACCCGCTCAAGGAGATCACCACCCTGATCCGGATCCACCAGAGGTATGAGGTTATAGCCGATTTCGAGCGCGATCGGATCGATCTGAAGAAGCCCGAGAACACTTTCCGGTCCTCGGGTCACCTCTTCCTTTTCCTTTTTCAGAGAGGGTTTTTCCTCTTCCCTCGCCTTCAGGCCTCTCCTGAGGTAGAGACCGAAGGCCAAAAGGAGCCCACCGAGTACGATGAGCGGTATCTTCGGGAAACCGGGCAATATCGCAAGAAAGAGCAGAAATGCTCCTCCCACATAGAGGGTTCGGGGCTGGGTTAAGAGCTGGGTCGTAAGCTCCGTACCCAGGTCGTCCATGGCAACCGCACGGGTGACGATGATGCCTGTCGCGGTAGACATCATGAGAGATGGGATTTGAGCGACGAGGCCGTCGCCAACTGTAAGCATCACGTAGGTGGAAACCGCTGCCTGCAGTGATTCCCCTCGCATGAGCATTCCAATAACCAGCCCGCCCACGATATTGATCACAGTGATGAGAAGCCCGACCTTCACATCTCCCTGGACAAATTTGCTCGCCCCGTCCATTGCCCCGTAGAAATCTGCTTCTCGCTGGATATCGATCCTCTTCTTGATTGCCTCTTCTTCAGTGATCAATCCCGCAGACACATCTGCGTCAATAGCCATCTGCTTGCCTGGCATCGCATCCAGTGTAAACCTGGCTGCCACCTCCGATACCCTTGTGGCACCCTTGGTGATCACTATGAACTGAACTGCAATCAGGATAAGAAATATAATGATTCCCACCACATAATTCCCTCCCACTACGAACTCTCCGAATGCCCTGATAATCTTTCCGTTGAACGCTGGACCCTTGAGGAGGATAAGGCGGGTAGAGGAGACGTTGAGCGCAAGCCTGTAAACGGTTGTGATGAGGAGGAGAGAAGGAAAAACCGAGAGGTCAATCGCTCTTCCCATATACATAACTGTAATCAGTGTGATCAGACCGATGGAGAAGCTCACCGCAATGAGAAAATCCAAAAGCATCGCCGGAATAGGAACAATGAGCATCAGCACAATCGCCACGATCCCAACCGCGATGAGGATATCGGTTCTCTGCCACCACGCTTTCCTGTTCAGCTGATCAGCCATATCCCCTCCCACTCTTCCTCTTCACTATTATATCGGTAAAATACGAAAAATCTAAAGTTACAGGATCACCGCTTCCTTTTTCTTCAGTTTATAGACAAAGGCAAGAACTTCGGCAACTGCGGTAAAAAGGTCTTCTGGAATTTCGTCTCCTACATCAACCCTTCTGTACAGCTCCCTGGCGAGAGGTTTGTTTTCCACGGTCGCAACACCATTTTCCTCTGCTATGCTCTTGATCTTCTCTGCAACGAGGTCCTGTCCCTTGGCCACGCAGATAGGGGCACCCATCATCAGGGCTTCGTATTTGAGTGCAACCGCATAGTGCACCGGGTTTGTAATGACCACATCCGCTTTGGGAACTTCCCCAAGCATTCTCCTTCGTGCATAATCACGCTGCTTCTCCCTCATCCGGGCTCTGAGCAAAGGGTCCCCTTCCAGAAGCTTGCGCTCCTCTTTGACCTCCTGCTTCGTCATTTTCAGTGATTCGATGTGCTCGTGCCGCTGGAATATATAGTCCGGTATAGAGAGAATCAAAAGTATTCCGCTGATTATCATTACGAGCTTGAACGCGATGGAAAAGCAGAGATACATTGCCTGCAGTACACCCATGTCGACCGTCTGTATTATGGCATGCACATCTTTTTTCACGAAAAAAAAGGCAATAACAGTTATTGCAGCAATCTTGAATATGGATTTTGCGAGATTTACCGCAGCCTGCCTTGAGAATAGTATCTTCGTGACAAATCGCGCAGGATTTGGATTTATCCTTTCGAGGTCGGGCTGAATTGGTTTTGTGGAAAATTGCAGCCCAACCTGTATCACGTTTCCTATCAGCGCAGCGATAAAAACAACCCCGAGAATTGGTACTGCCAGTTTTATGAGAATCGGAAGGACTGGTCTCCAGAGAAACAGGATATTTTCTCCTGATTGCACCACATCGGGTACCAGATTGAGATAAAACTCCATCATATGAATCGCATTACGGAAAAGGCTCTTTGACATGAGGAAAAGAAGGAAAAATCCGAAGAGAAGCACCAGCGCGGAGGGCAGCTCCGGTGTTTTTGCGACTTTTCCCTCTTCTCGGGCCTTTCTCTTTTTATACTCTGTGGGCTCTTCGGTTCGCCCCTCGTCTTCAGCGGCAAAGAGCTGCAGATCAAAGGGGAATGGCAGCGTCAGATTTTTCAACAGCCATTCCGGATAGGTTGTTTTTTCACTGTCACTCATGTATCACACCGGTTACTCTCTCGTTGCCAGACGTCGAGTAGCAGCACGCCCCACGAATGGGTTATGGGCGGTCACTCTCGACTCGAGCCACGACGTTCTATCCTGTGAATGCACGACCCCTATCGTGCGAATGCACGA
>Ga0180437_10007525_pt1 | contig 14107 bp, 7 predicted proteins | sample SS_ome_4_FD_132410 | JGI IMG/M metagenome (GOLD analysis project Ga0180437, IMG submission 132410) | Hypersaline lake sediment archaeal communities from the Salton Sea, California, USA - SS_3_D_1 metaG | ecosystem: Environmental > Aquatic > Non-marine Saline and Alkaline > Hypersaline > Sediment...
AGGAAGGTGCCGGCGAAGATTCGCCGCTCGTCGAGCGGGATGCCCCAGAGCACGTTGCCCAGCGCCACGCCCAGCAAGAGCGCCGCCGCGATGCTGCCGAGCGAGAAGCTCACGTCCCACATCTTCCGCCACCAGCCCCTCGACAGCTTGCTGCGGAACTCGATCGCCACCGCCCGGAAGATCAGCGCCGCCAGGAAGAGGAAGAAGGCCGTGTAGAACCCGGAAAACACCGTCGCATAGACCTCGGGGAAGGCGGCGAACAGCGCTCCCCCGCCGGTCACCAGCCAGACCTCGTTGCCGTCCCACACCGGCCCGATCGAATTGATCGAAAGCCGCCGCTGGTGGTCGGTTCGCGCAAACAGGTGCAGCGCGCCGATGCCGAGATCAAAGCCGTCAAGGATTGCGTAGCCGGTGAACAGCACGCCGACCAGAAAGAACCAGATGGCGTTGAGATCCACGCTCAGTCCTCCTCCTTGTGGCCGTCCGGCACGTAGCGTTTCGCAGAAACGTGCTCCGGCTCGTCAAGATCGGGCCCCTGCCGGATCTTCCGGTCCAATAGGAAGACAAACAGCACGAAGAGCAAGAGATAAATCAGGCCGAACAGCGCCAGTGAAAACTTCACCTGCTGTGCGTCGACGACTTCCGATAGCCCGTCCGACGTCCGCAAGAGGTCGTACACGACCCAGGGCTGGCGGCCGATCTCGGCGGTGAACCATCCGGCCTGGTTCGCGACCTGCGGCAAGAGCACGGCAAACACGAGCACCCACAAATACGCCCTCGTAAGCGGCCGCGACGCTTCAAAAAGCCATCCCCGCCACCAGAAGAAGATCCCCAGGCCGCCAAGCGCGATCAGCGCCATGCCGACGGCGACCATCAGGTGGAAAAACTGGAACGTCGCCTGCACCGGGGGGCGGTCTTCGGGCGCGAAGGCGTCCAGGCCGGTGACTTCCGCAGCGAGGCGGTCGTGGGCCAGAAGACTCAGGCCGCCGGGCACGTAAGGCCCAATCACCCGCCGGTTCGCCTCGTCCACCCAGCCGAACAGGTGCAAAGGCGCGCGGCCGCTCGTGTCGAACTGCCCCTCCATCGCCGCGAGCTTCGCCGGCTGGTGCTCGACGACGACGCGGGCGGAGGAGTGCCCGCTGGCCAATTGCAGCAGGGACGCGACGACCGCCACGCTCAGGCCGAGCTTCAGGCCCAAAACGGCCACGTCGCGATACCTTCCCTTGAGCAAGTAAAACGCGCTGACGCTGAGCACCACGAAAGCGGCGGCCAGGTAGGCGCCGAGGACGACGTGCACGAGCCGATCGACGGACGACGGGTTGAAGACCAGCTCCCAGAAGTTCGTGATCTCCGCTCGCACCCGCTCGCCCTCGCGCACGAGGTGGTAACCGGCGGGCGTCTGCTGCCAGCTATTGGCCACGACGATCCAGATCGCGCTGAAGTGGGCGCCGAGGCAGACCAGCGCGGTGGCGACGAAGTGCGTCGCCGGCTTGACCTTGTCCCAGCCGAACAGCGCAATGGCCAGAAAGCCGGACTCGAGGAAGAAGGCAAAAATGCCCTCGGCGGCCAGCGCGCTGCCGAAGACGTCGCCCACATAGCGGCTGTAGGCGGCCCAGTTCATGCCGAACTGGAACTCCATCACGATCCCCGAGGCAACGCCGATGGCGAAGATCAGCCCAAAGATCTTCATCCAGAACTTCGTCATCGCCAGGAACTTTTTGTCCCGTGTCCTGAGCCACTGCGCCTCCATGACGACCAGCATCAGGCCCAGGCCGATGCTCAGGGGCGGGAAAAGATAGTGAAAGGCGATGGTGAACCCGAACTGGATTCGCGCGAGAAGCTCAACGTCCATAAGACCCATGCCGGAATAAGGAGCGCTTGCGGACCTCCCCTCTCCCGCCGGGCGGGAGAGGGGCAGGGGCTGAGGGTGGTGGTGGTTCTGTCAGAGCCTCAAGTCGTCTCAAGCGTTTGCTGCCCACGATCGCAGCCGACACACGCCCCAACAGTCTCGCCGATTCCCCGCCCCAAGTGAAGCCCCGCGGCGAGATGCCGGCCCCGCTCCGTGACCCATGCTCGATGCCGGTTACCCCACTTACATGGGGCATTCAGGCAGCCCGGGTTCTTGAACCCGGGCGGCGGGGCCGCCGGAGGCTCTTTGTGCATCCGTGACGCCCATCGCTCGCCCGAACGACCTCCCGTGCCTGCGGCACCCCGTTTCAAGAAGCGGGGCTACCCGCTGAGCTGTCCCGAAGAAGGACTCCCGTCCGCTACTGCATTGTTTACCAATCCTCGGATGCCATCTCCAACGGGCCGCTCTTGATGCCGACGGCGGCTTCCTTTTGGAGACGTTGACGGAAGGCTTCCTCTTTGGGGTTCAGGCCCGTCGGGGGAAGCTTGGCGAGCACCCGCAGGCCCTGGGCCGGGCGCTGCTGTTTGCGGATCAGTGTTTCGGCCAGCTTCAGGCGGACGACCGTGGCCGCTTTCGTGTAGTGACGCAAGTACTCGACCGCAAATGGCACGGGGTCGACCTGCTGATCGTGGCGGAAGCACCCCGCCAACAGCTTGTAGAGGACCGGCTCGGGAAGCAGCCAATCGTCGAACTGATTGGCCAGGCGGGCGTTGGCAGCCAGGGCCAAGGGGATATTTCCATCGTTGAGCAGCGCGGAGATTTGCTCGATGGCGGCGTGCCGCTGCCGCTCGCGCCGGGCGAGGATCTCGGCATCGGAGAGGCGCTTCTCGTGCTTCTTCTGGTCTAGCACCGCGAGTTCCTCCTCCGACATCGTGTTGCGGCCGGCCCAGACGGAGAACAGGTCCCAGTTTTCGCAGTCGACCCAGCCCATGCGTAGCATGATCACTGCCACGACAACCCCTGCAACCGCGCCCAGTAGGTGCATCCCTTCGGTGGAGACGGCCTCTCTGGTGAAGAAGAGGATCGCTACCTGGATGCCGATGTAGATCAGCGCGAAAATGCGGACCTGGATGTCGAAGAAGGCTGCCCGAATGTAGACAATCAGCACGCAAGAAAACTCGTTCTCCGGCGCCCAGACAAGGCAGATCCCCAAAAGCCCGAAGATGGCCCCCGAAGCGCCTAGGCCAACATTGGGCTCGGAGCCGACCGAAATGATCTGGGTGACCATCGACTCCGCCGCGCCGATCCCGAGATAGGCGGCCAGGAACCGCCACCAGCCGATCTTGCCCTCGACGATCAGCCCGAAGGCCCAGAGGAAGATCATGTTTCCTAAAAGGTGCATGAAGCCGACGTGGAGGAAGGTCGAGGTAACCCACTGCACGGGATGGATTCCCCCGCCCAATTCCAGGCACCAGGCCCTTACCACCTCCTCGCCGCCGGGATTGCCGAGTGCGCTCATCTCCGCCACGAAGATGACGACGTTGAGGACGATCAGAACGACCGTGAACACCGGTCAATGGTAGATGGGGGCGTCGGTCGAGTAGGGAAAAAACATGACGAACCTGCCCTTTCATCATGAAGGAAGCTCCCCGCAAATTACCGTGAACGAAGGCGGCACGCAAGCAGGGTCGCCCGGGTTCTTGAACCCGGGCGGCGGAGTCGCGGGAGGCTCTGTGCACCTCTGTGACGCCCAACGCTTGCGCCCAAGACCTCTCGTGCCTGCGGCACCCCGCTTCAAGAAGCGGGGCTACCCGCTTTCCGCCTGAAGGCGGAACTACGAACCGCGCAGCCCGCGTGGCTGCGAGCAGCCACCCTACGAAGGCTACGAAGCTGATGGCTGAAAGCTGAAAGCTGACCGCTTTCAATCCTCCACCCTGAGCTTGATCTCGTCGCTGTTGGCCTTCAGCTCGGGGGCGTACATCGCCGAGGCCCTGGTGGGTAGCGCGCTGAACTGGCCGGGGATCTCCGCCCGCATTCGGTAGCTGACGCTGTGCTTGCCGCGGGCCAGCGCCCTCGCGAAGAAGACTACGCGATTGTCGCGGAACTCCACGTACGCGCCCAGGTCGTTGCCGGTGTAGCCGCTTCGCAGGTCGACCGGCTCGAACCCGGCCGGCTTCATGTCCTCGAAGACGAGGTACTCGTAGTCGTTCTTGCTGTCGATCTCCAGCTCGATCTCGACAAGCTGGCCGCTTTTGAGCGTATCGAGATTGGGGATCTCGATTCGCTCGTATTTCTCTACCTTCTGTTGGACGACCTGCCCACGCGAGCCGGCCACGGGCACGGTTTCGTCGGCACGCTCGAGGCGGTAGTATTTCCGCTCGACCTTGATCTCCAGGCCGGCCTTGGTGATGTAGTCTTCGAGCGTGAAGTTGGTCAGATAGCCGTTATAGTAGAGCGGCCCGCGGCCCTGCTTCTTGAGCTCGATCGTGTGCGGCCCGGCCTCCAGGGCGGCACCTTCGACGACGAAGCTGTTGTCGAACTGGAAGAGATTGGCCGCGGTGATCTCGACCGCCTGCTTCAATTGGCCGTCGAGCCACACTTCGACCGTCATCTCCGGCTTGTCCTCGCCGCTTGCGCGGAGGAAGTCGGCCATCGCCTCGATGCAGAGGGCCGTATCGCGGGTCGAGTTCCAATAGCTGGCGTGCTTGCGGTTGTTCAACAGGTACTTGACCAGCCGCCGGGCCGTCTCGCCCTTGGGATCGGTCCGCGAGAGCAGCTTCAGGTAGTAGGCGTGGGCCTCGTACTCGCTGCCGTACCAGTACCACCAGTAGCCGCCGGGGAGGTTGAGCCAGGCCGTCTGGTTCTCGTCGTCCTCTTGGAGGTACTGGCCGATGTTCCGCATCACCATGGCGAGCTTGTCGTTGTCGCCCTCCTTCTCCAGCGCGATGCCGTACATCGCCAGGCTGTAGACGGCCAGCGCCGTGCGATCGCGATAGAGGAAGTCGCGCATCTGGGCGTCGGGCTTGCCGGCGTCGACCAACACCATGTAGACCAGCGCGTCGAGGTTGTCGGCCCGCTCTTTCCAGGGCTTTTTCTTGGGGTCCTCCAGTGCATTGTTGAGCAGCTTGACCTGCTCGCCCTGGTACTTCTGGAGCCACGCCACGCCACGCTCGATCATGCCGGGGACGAGCGCCACGTCGTTGTGCTGGGCGATCTGGAGGCCGTGCACCACGGTCGCCGTCGTGTGCGGCGTGCTCCGCTCGCCGAAGCCGGAGAACCAGCCCCAGCCGCCGTCGGACAACTGCATTTCCAACAGGCGATTGACGCCCTCCTTGACGATCCGCCGCATTTCGTCCTGATCGAAGACAGGGTTGCGGTAACGCCAGGCGTCGGTCTCCCGACCCCGCCCCCAATCCCGCGCCCGCTGACTGTCGTCGCCGATTTCCTGGGCGTTGAGGTTGGTCCGCTTGCGGCGGATGTCCTCCAGATCCAGGCCCATGTCGATGAGCACCTTCTGCGTGATCACCGAGGGGAGGAAACGGTTCAAGGTCTGCTCGGTGCAGCCGTAGGGGTATGCGAGCAGGTACGGCAGGGCGTCGACCATCGCCCCGGCGAGCGTGGGCGAGTAGCGGACCTCGAGCCGCGTCTGGTCGGGGCGCCGCTCGGCCGGCACGCTGACGGTGAACGTGCCGCTCGTCTGGTCCGGCCGGATCGAGCCGGAGGAGGAATCCATCTTCAGCATGCCGTGGACGTAGACGGGGAACCGCATCTCCATCGCGTCCGACTCTTCGTCGGTCAGGGCCTTCATGCGGATGACCGCCTCGCCCTCTTTGACGACCTTCACACGCCAGTCGATGCGAGCTTCGCCCTCGGGCTCGATCTCGACGGTTTGTGTTGACGGCTTCTCGACCGGGACCCATTTTTCGGCATAGGGCCGCGGCGAATCACCTATCGCCGGCAGGTGCTCGATCACCCTCTCGATGGCCGCAAGGCAATCGCCGTCCAACTCGAGCTGCACCTGGACGGATTTCTTCGAGTCGAGGTAATTGTGGACGTTGGCCGAGAGCACCACCTCGTCTTTCTCGACGAAGAACCTGGGGGCCTGCATGCGGAGGATGAGGTCTTTTCGGGTGACGACGTCGGTCTGCCCCTGGCCGACCTTGGTGCCGTGGCCCATCGCCCAGACCTTGATCCGCCAGGTGGTGAGGTTCTCGGGCATTTTGAGGGAGACTTCGGCGGTGCCTTTGCTGTCGGTCTCGATCGCCCCGACCCAGAGGGCCGTGTCGGCAAACTGCGTCCGCACCGTCGGCTGGACCATTTCGGCGGCCTCGCCTCCTTCCGCTCCCGGGCCGGCGGGTGCTGCGGCCTCGGCCGCGAACGCGGCCATCGGCGTCGCCTCATCCATGGCCATCGCGTCTTGAAACATCGCGCCGCGGGCGCCGTAACCGCCACCGGATGCGCGACCCTCCGGCCTGCGCCAGCTGGACAGGAGATTCTTGTCTTCGCCGAGCGCGATACCGCCGATTGCCGCCAGCTCTTCGGCCACTGTGCCGCCAAAGACCCCAAGGTCGCTCATTCCTTTCGTTCTCGGTGGTATGAGGTTGCCGGAAGGCCGATCGAGGCTCGACTCGGTTCGCGGGCTGTGCTGCCGCCGCCACTTCCAGAAGAACTCCTTGATCTCCGGCACGTTGGAGCCGCCGGAGATGTATTCGACCGACTTGTCGTAGATGGCCACGACGGTCGAGCCGACGAACGGCTCGCCGAAGAAGTCGGTCAGCCGCAATTGCACCTTGGCGTCCTCGCCGGGGCGGTATTCGGCCTTCGATGGCTCAACGTCCACCGAAAGCACCCGCTTCTCCGGCGGCACGACGATCTCGCGGGTTTCCGTGTAGACGCGGCCGTCGGCCACGGTGAGCGCCTCGACGAAGAAGTTGGGCATGTCCCGCTTGACGACGGCGATTTCCTCGACCGTGCTCTTGCCGGTCATGCGGATCACCTTCGGCGGCAGGTAGATGCCGTTGGCCGGACGGAGGAACAAGAGCACCGTGCCGCCGGCGCGATCGGTGTTGATCATCAGCTTGACCGTCTCGCCGGGCGCGTATTCGGCCTTGTCGGGGACGAGCTCAAGGTGGTTGAAGCGGAACTCGGAGCCGTCGAAGCCTTCGCCGGTGACGGTCAGCAGATAGCCGCCTTCGATAGTGTGGCCGGCTTCGTCAGTGAGCTTGTAAGAGATTCGATATTGCCCGGCTCTGGAGGCCGTTAGCTGCGTCTGGGCCCTGCCTTCTTCATTGGTGGGCAACTCGGCAGTGTAGACGGGTGTTTCCAAGGGCTTGCCGTCTTGATAGCGGATTTCCAAAAGCCGCACGGTGCCGGAGCCCTCGACCGGGCGGCCGTCGAGCGTCCTGGCGGCGAAGCTGGCGCGGATCGTCTCGCCTACGCGGTAGTAGCCGCGATCGACCCAGGCGGTCACCTCGAAGGGCTTTCGCGCCACCAGCACGTTGCCCGTGCCCACGATCGTCCGCCGCGACTGGTCGACCACTTCGGCGGTGATCGTGTACCGGTGGTCGGTGTCGGGGTGGACTGCCTTGGCGATGCCGGTGTCGATCTCAACCTTCACCGTGCCGTCGGGGCCGATCTCGACCTCCTGCTCGGCGACCAGCTCGGGCGGGTCCTGCCGCTGGGGCCACCAGAAAGGCCGCGGCGGCTGGCAGCCCCAGAGCTTGAAGCCGGGGTACCAGTCGTAGGCGTAGCCATACCACCAGTAGCCGGGACCGAAGAGCCAGTCCCACGGCCGCCAGGGATACCACCGCTCGTTGTAAGAGGTGCGGTTGACCTTGTACTTCACCGTTGCCTTGGTCACCGGCGAGCCGAAGTAGTATTTCGCCGTGATCGTCGCTTCGATCTTCTCGCCCAGCATGACCGGCCTCTCGGGCGCTTCGACGGAGACCTCGAACTCGGGCTTCTTGTACTCCTCGACGCGGAAGCTGCCGCCGCCGTGATTAAGAATGTTCAACCGCCAGACGCCCAAGGTTGCGTCGGCCTTTAGCTCCAGCTCGCTCTCGATGCCTCCGTAGGCGTCGGTCTTCACCGTCTTCTGAACGACCCTGTCACCCTTCGGGTCGAAGATTTCCACCGTGAACTGCCGGCCGGCGAACTCCGACGTGTCTTCCTTGTCGTACTTGGCGTGGCGGATCCAGAACTTGTAGTGGACCTTCTGCCCGGGACGGTAGACCGGCCGGTCGGTGATCGTGTAGACCTTGGTTTCGTTGTACTCGCGGTCGTACCAGTTGCCGTACCAGGCGTGCGTGTAGCCGAGGTAGGCGAGGCGGCCGTCGCGGGTGCGGGCGGTGACGAGCCACTGGTAGTCGTGCGGCTGCTCGTCGGGGCCGAGGATCACCTGCCCGTCGGCGTCCGTCCATTCGGCGAACTGCTTGGTGAAGACTTCGTAGACGCGGCCGCTGCGGTGCACCTGCCGCCAGCCGAAGAACTCGACGTTGGCCTGCTCGATCGGCTTGCCGGTGGCCGCGTCGGCCACGAAGTAGAACGACTTGCCGTCGAGCGGCTTTTTGGCGATGGCCGTGTCGGCCACCCAGAGGACGATGTGGCTGGTGTTGCCGCCGGCCATTTTGGCGGTCACCAGGTACGCCCCGGCCTTCTGGAGCGGCGTCGTCACGGTCACCCGCTTGTCGAAATGATCCTTGCGGGGATCGGAGATCATCCGCCACTGGGCCACCTGGCGGCCGACGTATTGCCGCTGGTTTTGCCCGACCAGCCGGTAGCCGATGTTGGCGACGTCGAGCTTCTGCCAATCGAGCTGCGGGGGGCGGCTCTTGATGTAGGTCTTGACGTCCTGAAGCAGCTTTTCGACGTGGATCTCGTGGGCCGTCAGCTCGACCTCGCCGCCGTTGCGAAAGCGGTACTCGACGGTGGCCCCCTGGCCGGCCGGCTGCGTCGCCGCCGGCTCGAAGCGGCCCCAGTTGCCGACGATCTGACCCAGGCGGTCACGCCAATGCTGGGCGCGGGGATTGTTGGCGGCACCCTCCTCGATCAGCCGCCTCCAATAGCCGGCCGCCTTGGGATACTGCCGGCGGTTCTCGAAGATCTGGGCCAGCTGCTCCAGCGCCTGCTGGGCAAAGCCACTCTGCGGCGAGGCGGCGATCTCCTGGTAAATCTCAATGAAGTTGAATTCTTCGGACAGCTTGAAGCGCTTCACGCCGGTGGCCAGCCGGGCGATCGTCTCGTCCTCGCCGAGGGTGTGCAGGGCGTAGGTGCCGCTTTCGTCCTCGCGGGTGTCGTCCGTCTGCATCCGCCCGAACCGCCAACCGTAGTGGGCCATCGTCTGCACGCCGAACTGGTTCCAGAGGAACTCGGCGAACTGCATGCGGACCTGGCTGCTCCGCTGCGGGGAGAATTCCATCGCCTGCTGGAGGCACCATCGCCACCGCTGGCCATCCGTCTCGGCCGCCTCGAAGCTCTTGGGTACGTGGTGGAGGACGGGCTTGCCGTCGGCGTCGACCGGTGCCCCGGGCGGCTCGCGGTAGTAGCCCCAGCCCTCCTCGTAGTCGGGTAGCTCTTCCAGGTCGGTGAGGTACTGGAGCCGCCAGGCCTCGCCGTAGCCGCGGTTGTTCAAGAGCATGCCGGCCAACTCCAGCAAAAAGCTGCCGACCTCCGAATGGTTGTCGTCCTCTCTGGCCATGGGGAGCGCCTGGACCATCAGTTGAAGCGCCCGCACGCGGTCGCGCTCCTGCGCGTTGACCACCCGTCCGCCGCCCCGCTTGTTGCCGCGATCGAACTCGCCGGCGACGATGAAGCCGTGGTGGGGCACGTTCATGTAGTTCCTGGCGGCCGCCCACAAGAGCCGCCAGTTGCCGGCGTGCACCTCGATCACCGCCTCGCGGAACTCGTCGATCTCGTCCATCCGATTGAGCTGGATCAGGCACTGGGTGGCCATCTCCAGGTCGCTGCCGACCTGCCGGGGGTCGGTGCCCGGATCGAGCGCCAGCCGCCGATAGCCCTCGTAGGCGTCGTTGTAGTTGCCCTCCTGGAACGTCTTTTGCAGGGCCTTTCGCTGCATGCTTTGATCCTCCGGTTCAACGGCAGCCGCGGTTCCCAGTGAGCCCAGGACGATGCCGATCGCGACCGGCACGCACAGCCATCGGATAGCGTTCATGGTATCGATTCTCCACGAGAAAAGCGTCACTTCTTGACGCTGATTTCCATCGCGTCCCGCTTGCCCCAGGGCAGATCGATGTCGAACCACTCGGTGCGGCTTTGGTAGTTGTTGCGGACGTGTTCGAGGTAGTCGGACATCCCGCCGGCCCCCATGCCCACGTTGTCGGCCACCACCACCGCCTTCTCAGAGAGCTTGTCTTGCAGTCCTTGGAGGCAGGGCAGATAGTTCGCATAGCCGCAGTCGAGAAAGACGAAACCGACGGGACCTTCGATCTGGTGGACGACCTGCCGGGCGTCGCCCACCTTGGACGTGACCACACCGGCCAGCCCGGCGCGGCGGTAGTTCTCCTGCGCTTCCTTTGCCCGCTCGGGGCTGATCTCGATCGTGATCAGCTTGCCGCCATAGCGGTTCAACTCCCGGGCGATCCACAGCCCGGAATAGCCGATGGCCGAGCCGCACTCGACGACCAGCTTCGGCTTGCGGCGGCGGACCAGCTCGGCCAGGCGGACCGCTTTCTTGCGGCCGATCATGTAGACGGTCCGTTCCAGGCACTGCTTCTCCACGTCGTCGATCACGGCTTGGGTCGCATCTTCCGCCTTCGCGTCGGGAACCTGACTTTCCGCGCCTGCCGCATCGCCGGCGATACCGAGCCAAAGAACGAGTAGCGTTGCAGTCATCGAGTGCCCTCCTCCTTCTAGACGAGTAGCGCAGCGTAATAGTTCCGCTCAAAAGCATAGCGGCTGCCGAGCAGGAAGCGAGCCCCCCCGATTGTGGCGGCATCCCCAAGAAGAGAACCGCGAAAGCGCGAAAGGGCGAAAACGCGAAACAAGGAGGATTCCGACTGCTCGGCCGGAAAGTCCTGGTGCCTCCGTTTCTTCGCCTGGTTTCGCGTTTTCGCCATTTCGTGCTTTCGTGGTCCTCTTCTTGCCATAAACGTAATGACAACCCGATCTTGATGCTACAGGCTCCGTTTCGGCCGGTTCTTTGCGGCGGCTGTTAGCCGCCGGCTAAGGGCGGTCAGAAAAACGGCCGCACGAGGTCGTAACCGACGGTGAAGATGGCGGCGTCGACCAGGAAGTGGCTCAGCCAGACGGCATAGAGCGAGCCGCTCTGGTGATAGATCCACGCCCAGACGGCCCCGCCCACCGCCACCGCGAGCGACAAGAGCACGGTTGCCGGCGACGTCCAGCCGAAGTAGAAGCCGAGCACGAGCACGTGATGGGCCATGAAGGCGATGCTCGAAACGGCGATCGCCCAGCCTGGCGGAATGAGCCGCTTCAGCTCGCCGAAGACGAACCAGCGCCAGTAGTACTCTTCCAAGAGCGAGTGGCAGACCGAGTAGAAGGCGGCCAGCCCCACGTACGGCCAGAAACTGTCCACGCCGAAGCCGGTCACTTTCTGGTGAATCGCCGTGGCGTTGGCGGCGAAGAAGCCTTCCGGCTTAAGCCATGCGAAGTAGATCGCCATGGAGGCGGCGAAGACCGCGGCGCCGAAGGCGGCACCCCAGCCGAGCCCTCGACCCGCCGGCCGGTCGAACCGCAGCCGCCGCCGTTGGACTGCGACGACCCAGCAGAGCGGAAATGCGAATTGCAGCACCTTGCCGATCGTGTAGGCCGTCTGCTGCAGCGAGGGCTCCGCCTTGGCTAGGGCGACGAAGTATATCCATGTGATCAGCGTGGGAAAAGTCATCGCAAAGGCAGCCGCCAGTGCGTCGGCCGTAGCGGAAGTGCGTGCTGAGAGGTGTTTCATGACCGTCTTGACGCGGCTCTTTGCCGCCGGGTGGGTTGTCGCTCGGGCCGGATCGCGTATCATGGCCGGCGCAGGGAGGGCGAATCTCACCAGATCAGGCGTCGCCTTCGCCCGAGTATCACGGACTTCACCGCAGGAATCCAGCCATGAGACGCAACCATTTCATCGGTCTGGCCGTCGTCGTTTTCGGTTTCGCCCTGCTGGCAGTCCTTTCGCCGGGGGCCGCCCAGGTATCGCTGCCGGGCTTGCCGGCTGCCAATGCCCCCGCAGACGGGGACGAACGGCCGCTCGCGGACGCCGACGCCGCCGCCCGCTATACCTCGCTCCTCGACGATCTCGACCTGCCCGGCCTCTTCGCCGACAACGGCCTGATCAACTGGCTTTCGCCGCTGGCGGGCATTCTGGTCGGGCTGATCATCGGCCGCGCCGCCGCCTTCATTTTCCGCTGGATCGGACAACGCCTGGAAGCCCGCGGCTGGAAGCGCCAGCGGCGCGTCGTGGAAGGCCTCTCCGGCCCGCTCACGCTTCTTCTCATCACGCTTGGCTTCCAGATCGGCCTGACCAACTTTGCCATGAGCAAACCGCTGGGAGAATTCCTTCCCAAGGTCATGCTGCTGGCCTATTCCGTGGCCGTGATCTGGTACGTGGCCAACCTCGTGATCGTCGTCGAGATGGCCATGGAGCGGATCCGCGGCAAGACGCAGTCGGCGCTGGACCGCCAGCTCGTGCCGATGATCGGCCGCTCGCTTCGCGTCGTGGTGTTCGTGCTCGGCGCGTTGTTCATCGCCCAAACGGTGTTCAACCAGAACATCGGCGCGTGGCTGGCCGGCTTGGGAATCGTCGGCCTCGGTGTCTCGCTGGCGGCCCAGGACTCGATCAAGAACTTCTTCGGCTCGATCACGATCCTCATGGACCGGCCGTTTGTGATCGGCGAGCGGATCGTCTATGCCGGCTTCGACGGCATCGTCGAGGAGATCGGCTTCCGCTCCACGAAGGTCCGCACGCTGGTCGGCCACGTGGTGACGATTCCCAACTCGCTGATCGCCAGCGAGGCGGTGGAAAACATCGGCCGCCGGCCCACCATCCGCCGCATCATGAACGTCACGATCACCTACGACACGCCGCGCGAGAAGATCGCGGAAGCCGTCGAGATCCTCCGCCGCATCCTGGCCGAAGAAGGCATCCGCGAGCCGATCCACCCGGTGATCAGCGGCGACGAGCTTTTCCCCCGCGTCTACTTCAACGACTACAACGCCGACAGCCTCAACCTCTTCGTGATCTACTGGTACGCGCCGCCGGCATGGTGGGATTACATGGACCACGCCCAGCGGCTGAACCTGCGGATCTTCGAGGAGTTCGAGAAGGCCGGCATCGAGTTCGCCTTCCCCACGCAGACGCTCTACCTGGCCGGCGACGCCAAGCGGAAGCTCATTGTCGAGATGCTCGGCAGAGACTTGCCGTAGCCGAAGATTGTCCCGGACGCTCTCAGCGTCCGGGACAATGAGTCAGGGGAATCAGGCCACTTGCGCCCGCCCGGCGAGCGTCTCGCTCGCGCTGACGGTCCTCAGCACTTGACCGTTGCCGCCCCAGAAGATCACCACGTCGCGATCCCACAGCCAGATGGCGCGGACGCCGGCGATCTCGAACTTGCGGCCGATCGCCGTGCCGCCGCGGAAGACGTCCGAGACGCAGATCGACGACGGCTCTGCGTCGGCGACCCCCCAGCCGGAAACGGCCCGGAGCACCATGTTGCGGATCGTTTTGGTCTCGGCGTCGCGGTCCATGACGTTCTCGAAAACAATCGCGGCCACGGTCGTTTTGACTTTGTGCGGAGGGTGAACGAACGGGCGGGACAAAGGTTCGTAAATAAGACGCCTCAAGGGCGGCTTCGGTTCGAGTGGATTTCGCCCGATTTTCCTAAGGCGTGCGCCGACGGAGGCTTATAACACCGCCAATTGCCGATGCCAGCACCGGCCGGCCGTCAGGTGCGGCGACGGCCTCCCCCTCTTCGGAGGCGCGGCGGCAAGCACGTCGGCGGTCTCGATCTAGTATTCTCCGCTCCGGGGGGAATCTTGGGGCGGGATTCTGCCAAAGTCCTAAGGTATGTGCTCCGCAACAGTTCGGCGAAACGAACCAACTTCAACACCGCGCCGTTCTCTTGGAAGGATGGGGGCCATGAAGAACCCAGGAAGCCGGGAAAAGAGGGAACGATCCCATGATCCCTCTCCTGCTTCCCTGCTTTCCTCATTCTTACGCATCTTGTCTTCCGCGTTCAGATGCGCAAAAGGCCATCACGCTCTTAACACCGAAGAGCAGAGAAAGTCTCGCCCCCCGAG
>Ga0180437_10007526_pt1 | contig 14107 bp, 15 predicted proteins | sample SS_ome_4_FD_132410 | JGI IMG/M metagenome (GOLD analysis project Ga0180437, IMG submission 132410) | Hypersaline lake sediment archaeal communities from the Salton Sea, California, USA - SS_3_D_1 metaG | ecosystem: Environmental > Aquatic > Non-marine Saline and Alkaline > Hypersaline >...
GGGAAGATTAACTCGAAAAATTGCTTTAGAACTCATAGAAGAGTTAAATTTGAAATTAACTTGGAATGTGACCCTTCTACCTACAGATTTTACCATGGTGGCTAACGCTTTTGGGCAAAATACGCAAACTATCACCATATCGGGAGTGAATAAAGAAGGAAAGGATATTACTAATGAATTATCATATCTTTTTTTAGAAGCGTATAAAAATTTGAAAGTTTTTACTACAGATTTATCAGTTAGAATTAACAAAAATACACCAAAAGAATTCTTGAAGGAAGCTTTACGGGTTTTTAGACACACATCTGGAATTGCTTTTTATAATGATGATGTTATTATACCCGCTTTAGTAAAATCCGGTTATTCATTAGATGACGCTCGTGATTATGTTTTAATAGGTTGTGTTGAACCAACCGGGCAAGGAAATGCATTTTCTGCCACTGGGAGAATGTTCATGAATTTACCCGGTGTTTTGGAATTAACTTTGAATAATGGATATAGCAATTTAAGTAAGGGATATGATGGATTGCAAACGGGTGATCCGAGCACTTTCAGGTCTTTTGATGAATTTTTCGAGGCATTTAAGAAACAACTAAAGTATAATGTGGAACTTTGTGTTAAAATTGCCAAAATAGGTGATGAAGAGGCAATTAAATACTTTCAACATCCATTTACTTCTGCATTTATAGGTAATTGTTTAGAACAAGGTAAAGATTATGTATGTGGAGGTGCAAAATATAATTTTTCTTCAATTACTGGTTATGGATTTGCGACCTTAGTAGATTCGTTATATAATATCAAAAAGGTTGCATTTGAAGAACAACAAATGAGTCTGGCTGAATTTATAGAAATTCTTAATTCAAATTTCGTAAACCATGAAGATTTGCGCCAGAGACTGATAAATAAGTATCCAAAATGGGGTAATGATATTGTAGAGATTGATCAATTTGCCATAGAATTATGGGATTTGTTCACTCAAGAAGTTGCAAAACATGCTCCTCTTAGAGGAGGTAGATATAGTGCTGGAGCTTACTCTATGGGAATTCATGTGATGGAAGGTTTCTTCACGAGACCAAGTGCGGATGGTAGAAAAGCCATGGAACCAATCTCGAATAGTTTGTCTCCTGTTAATAGAGTAGAGAAAAACGGACTAACCGCGATTTTAAACTCTGTGGCTAAACTCAATTATGAACATGCTACTAATGGAGTCGCTGTTAATATAAGAATGCATCCCCAAAATCTTAACACTGAAGAAGGGATTGAAAAGTTATATTTTCTATTAAAAGGGTATTTTGAAAAAGGAGGTATGCAGATACAACCCAACGTAGTTTCAACAGAAACTTTAAGAGATGCTCAACAACATCCTGAAAATTACCCAGATTTGATTGTAAAAGTGGGAGGGTATAACGCAACTTTTGTGGATCTTGGAACCCCCATTCAAAATGATATTATCGATAGATTAGAGCATAATTTCTAAATAACAACAAACTTTTTATTTTGAGATTCTGGTTTATTTGTACAAAACGAGGAAATTTTTAAACAATGAAACTCCAAACTAAGAAATTTTTCATCATTTCTTTCATAACTATATTTTTGCTAGCTACAATTTTCGCTCCTTTTATTTATTTTTTTTATTCTATTAACAAGGATAAATCCAACATCACTTTCATCCCGAATTACGTTAAATCATTTCCAAACCACACTGCTTGGTTATTAGCAGAGATAAATATTTATAATTCTAGACTATTAGAGAATCTTTCAATTACAGTGCAAACAAATGAAACAATTGATTTGGAATATAAAGTATGGAATAATGCCCCAACCAAAAAAATTCTGGAAGTGTTCATTAATCCCAATTCAACCCACTTGAATAATATAATTGAAGTTGAAGCTATAGTAAGTAATCCTAATGCGATGATAAAAGGTTCTGCGATTGTAGAAGTGATAGATTGGTTCGCAAAAAATATTTCTGAAGTTGTTGGTATGAGAGATGAATTCATTTCGTATCTATCTGTTAATAAACCATCGTTCGGAATCAACGAAAGTATTATATGGGATAGTTTTGATAATGCCCCTCAGATTTTGGTTGTAGAACATTATCTTTTTCGATCAGAATTCTGGGAAATGGAATTATCACGGCATGTTATGATTGCCCCACATGATTGGGTGCAAGTGTATATAAGACCCCGAAACCAATGTTGTCCTATATGGGCTGGAATAATAGAATCATGGAGTAGTGAAAACCACACTGTTATTGAAATTGAGCCTCCTTCAGGCATTTATCGTTAGGATTAATTGTTCGCCCTAAAAGCTACTTCATAAAATCATGTGCTTCTTCCAACCTAATCCCAATATTCAACCAACCTCCTATAACATTACCAAATGGAGAGGGGGTAAATCTTATCCTTGTTTCCTTTTTTACCATAGTAGCATGAAATGCTTCAATGCTCATACCCAGTTCGGTAAGACGATACCACTTGTTAATTTTTAAAAATGGGTTCTCTAATTCCTCAGGAAAATGAATGGTTTTCCAAGTCTTGTAATGCTTCATTCCAGGCAGCTGCTTTCCTTCTCGAGTATGATGTCCAAGATACCAATCTTCACCAATATCTTCCGAATATTTAGGGTTGTATTGAATACAATAAGAATCTATAAATATATTTGCGTTTAAATCAACAGTGGGCCTGCCATTTGGCCACAAAAGCGGTAATGTCATATATTTATATTGTTGCGGAGGAGCATCTCTAAGGAGATCATACTGGGGTTCCTCTTCGAGTAACATACATTCAAATTCCCGGAAACCCGGCATTTCTTCCTCAGAGGAAATCCAGATATCTTTATCAAACTCCATTGCATTCTGCCATGCTTTAATATCCTTGAAAACCAATTCACTCCTACGTACAAATTGATCAAAAGGTGTAGGTGCAGCAGGGTGAGGAAAAGGTATACCGGGATCGATAGATCTCCAAGAAAAATAACCGATCACGCCTGGTAATCTCTTAGCTTGAGGAACATGCTTATTTAAATACCACTTCTCACCCTCCTCAATTGAAATTCCTGTTGAGTAATTAAAGATATGAACAAATCGTATCATGGCATAAAACCTCCTAATTTAAAATAATTATAATTACTTCTTTTATAATTGAAAGATAGAAATTCTACAATTTTTATTTTTCCTCTTAATATATTTTTTATTATTAATTATCTCTTTTATGATATAATTATAGAGTATTTATGTATGGTAATTTAAAGAATTTACATTAATTCAATCTATAGATAAAATTGATTTTGCGGATTAGGAATTTTACTCAAATAATTAAATTTGATGATGAAGAAACTCATCTAACTAACATACATTATCACTTTATTTTATTGTAGCTTGAAATGATGGTTCTTTTTTTATTCTTTTATAGTCAGCAACCGCATAATGCCAGATTGCTTCGATTAAAAAAAATAGAGCTAGGAAACCAAAAACTGAGGACCACCATTCATTTACATAGAAGGACCAAATGAGAACCAATATCATGCCTATAATTAATAGAATTGAACCATGTATCTCTAATTTAGTTATTCCATTCATTTTAAAACCTCCAGATTATTGTTAATATTAAATATATTGATTTTAGATTTTATAAAACATTGAATTAAGAGATGAATAAGATTTTGAATGTTTATTCATAATGTTTAAATATTTAATTTTACATTAATTACATAGAAAATTAAAAAAAATCGCATAATTATTCAAAAAATATATTAAGAGGAAAAATAAAATGCCAAAAGGAGATAGAACAGGTCCTGGTGCAATGGGACCATTAACAGGAAGAGGTTTGGGCTATTGCGCGGGATATGATGCTCCAGGATATGCAAGGGGAGCTAACTTTGGAAGAGGACCCGGATTAGGATGGGGGCCAGGTGGAGGAGGAAGAGGACGAGGACGAGGTTGGTTTTGGAGAGGCATAGGATATAGGAGGCCTTATTATGATCAAATTAAAGTCATACCTTCACCTTATGTTACTCAGCCTATCTTGACCAAAGAAAGCCGATTGGAGATGCTCAAGCAAGAGAAGGATTATCTTGAAACGGAAATGTCAGATATTAAATCTGCGGTTGAGGATCTTTCAAAAAGAATAGCAGAATTGGAAAAAGAAGAATAATTTTTTTTCATTATTTTCATTATAATTGTTTTAATCAAAAAAAACACCATGTCTGAAGAAATTAGAGAATCCTTTGAAGATTATTTGAAAGCAATTCTTAGTATCTCTAAGAGGAAAAAAGGAGGGTGGGTTTCTAATTCTGAAATTGCCGAATTTTTAAGAGTGAAACCATCTTCAGTAACTAATATGCTGTATAAACTAAAAAAAGAGAAATTTATTTCCTGGCAACCAAGGAAAAAGGTAAGGTTAACATCAAAAGGGAAAACTATTGCAATTAATATGATAAAATATTCAACTGAGTTGAAATATTTCTTTCAAAACCTTCTAAAACTAAAAAGCAAAAAAGAAATTTCAAAATTGTGTTGTTTAATTGAACATCATTTAACTCCAGAAGTGTATTTTGCGCTGGAGGATTTAAATTCTAAGATGTTAGATTTGAACACTTAAAATACCTCTATAATTATAAATATGAGATAGATGTTCATTTTTTATATATCCTCTCTAAATAATTTGCTTACAATTGTATTGGAACTAGCTCTTTCATTCAAATTTATAAATGCGTAATGTTAATTAGAAAATTATAACCTCTATACATATCAATTTCATTTAAAAATTAATAAACGGATAAAACAATTTATGGTAAAAATTATTATCCATTGTCCTATTAACTGCGAAAAGTTTTGTTTTCAGGAAATTACAGGAAAATTATCAAATATTTCAGAAGAACAATGCACGCTAAAAATTTTAGATCGCGGTATCCTTTCGTTAGAGGTTATCATTCAATCGCCGGAAGACTTAAAAAATTGGATAAATATTCTTAATAATTGTTTTACAATAGAGAAGCTTCGTATGGAATTAAAATCTGCAGATATACCTCCAGAAATTCAAGCATATAATGCAAAAAAACTATTTCGAGTGAGATTTCTCGAAGACAATATTGCTACTGCTCTGGATAGATTGTTAAAAATTAGTTCGCTACATTCCATAAATTTAGTATCAAATCTACAACATTGGAGGGATTTATCACAGCGAGAAATTCAAGGCATTTTTAGGAAAGTCGTGAATGAACACCCTCTTCTACAATTTAATCTAAAAAAGGCTGAAATAGGGATTCACACTACTCTTACACCGCATAATTTGAAGATTACTATAGATTTACCTATTCAAACTCTCTTTTCCCAATTAAAAGTCCATCCAACACCTGTATATCCCAGCGTTGCGTATGTAATGGTTCAATTAGGTTTAGAACAAGTCCCCCAAGCACGGAGATTTGTAGATGCAATGTGTGGAGCGGGAAATATTGCTATAATGATAACCCAAATTTTAAAAGATAAGCCCGATCTTTTTGTTGGGGGTTTTGACAAGGATTCTAAGTGGATTGAAATAGCAAGAGATAACTCTCGGATCCTAAAAACGTCCCAAATTGAATTTAGCATTTTCGACTTACTCTCTAATGATTTTGAATCAAATTTTCCATTCTATAATTTCGATTTACTTTTGGCACATCCTCCATATAGCCACTTCGTTTCGTATTCTAACGAGATTTTAGAAAAAATATATCACAATTTACTTTTAGTATTTCAAAAATTTGGTTGTGAAAAAGCTTGTTTAGTAATTAATTCACCCCGTTCTGATATTATAATGCCTTTAATAAGTAAGTTTCCATTCAAACTCTTAAAAACAATAGAAATTCCAAGAAAAGCCACTACGGTTAAGCTTTGGGTTTTAATTAAGATATACAATTAATAAATCTTAGTTTTTTCTTAAATTCAATCTCAAATTTACACTTTTAATTGAATATATTTTTACTCAAGAAGGATCTAAGATACTATGATCTAATTTAAATTATAAGCTCAAACTTTAAAATTATCATAATACAATTGTAAATTATGGCAGAAATAAACTTAAAAGTTAATGATACAAAACTCCCATTAAATGAGTTAATGGAAAGTATGTTAACAAATATTATCTTAGGCTATTTGAAGTCTGCGAAAAAAGTGCCTGATAAGATCAACAAAATAGAAATCGAAATTAAATTATAAAACCTTATTTTACTTATTTTAGGTTTTAGCTTTTTTTTATGTTACACGCTCTATTAAAATACTCAAGAGAGAAATTTATATAAACCTTAAAACCTAAACTAAATTTAAAATCTAAATTATAAATTAAATTTGAGTTACAATGTCAGAAGAAAAAACGGAAGAAAAGTTTGACGTTAAAAAAACCTTCTATATAGGGTTAGCTTTTTTTACTACGGGGATATCGTGGAGTCTTTATAATACACAGGTCAACCAACAACTCGACATATATTTTACGGGTCTTATTTTTGCGGGACTCATGGTTGGATTTTTAATGACAATTGATAATTTGATTGGAGTAATAATTCAGCCAATTATGGGAAGTATATCAGATAATACAAGGACAAAATATGGAAGAAGGATGCCTTTTATTATTATTGGAGTTATACTGTCTGCAATATTTTTCGCATTAATTCCTACTGGTTTTGGGACAGAATTATATATCCTTTTAATATGGATGTTCTTTTTTAGTTTGAGTATGGGATTTTATCGATCACAAGCAGTAGCTTTAATGCCTGACTTTATTAGACCTGTGCACAGAAGTAAAGCTAATGCGGTAATAAATATAATGGGCGGCTTAGGTGCTATTGCTGCTTATACTATGAGTTTAGCATCAGATTATATAGGATTACCATTAACCTTTCTGATTGGATCAATTATAATGATTCTCGCTCTAATAGTACTATATTTTAAGGTGGATGAAAATGAAGCTTTTAGCTACAAACTATTATTACAAGCAGAAGCAGAGGAAGGAGAGAAAGCAAAAGAGAAAAAAGAGAAATTAAAGTTAATGGAAAGCGTAAAAGGGATTTTAAAAGAAGAAGATAAAAGTACATTGTTTATGTTATTAACAATCTTTTGTTTGTTCCTAACTCATAATGGTATAGAAGGATTATTTTCGATATATGCTGGTTCTGGCCCAAATGGAGTGCTAGGTCAATCTCCTGGATTTTCTGGATTTCTATTTAATTTTGTGGCGTTGCCTTTTATAATAACTGCTTTTCCTTTATCACTTTTAGCATCAAAGATTGGTAGACGACTATGCATAAAAATAGGTTTAATTATAATGTTCGGGGCTTTATTAGTTGGATTTCTAGTACAAACTTTAACTGTTACAATCATAATTTTAGTACTGTATGGAATAGGGTATGCTTTAGTAAACGTAAATACAATCGTTATAATCTGGGAATTAGCACCGAGTGCTAAAAAGATAGGGACATATACTGGACTGTATTACTTCTTCAGTGTTTTAGCACAAATACTAGGTCCAATTTCCGTAGGCAGTTTAAGAGATCTTTTTGGTAAAAATTCACTTTTGATTGATGGTGCTATTTTCTTAATTTTAGCATTAGTTTTTATATTTTTAGTAAAAAGAGGAGAAATTGAACTTACTGAAGAAGAAAAGCTTGCAAGACAAAAAGCAATTTCAGAACTATAATTTATAATTATTTCTTTTTTCTTTTTATTTAGTTTTATTTTTTTAGCATTCTTAATTATTCTATTTAAAAAAGTAATTTGTAAATTATGCAGCTTGAACCAGAATGTATTGGATGTCTGTTTGATCAAATGCTAAGAGCATTTAAACTTTTAAGTCCCGAGATATCTCGTGAAGTTATAATCAATGCCCAAATGAAATTAATGGAGTATCTTAAAACTCTTGATATCAATAAAAATGCGTCACCAAACATAGGAAAAATGGCCTATAGTCTAGTCGCGGAAACACTAGGAGTTGATGATCCTTATAGAGGCTTAAAAAGAAAACAAAATTCAATGATTTTAGAATTATATGATCATGTAAAGAAAATCGTTTTGAAATCGAAGGATCCCCTATTTGAGTCAATAATTATAGCGGCTTTAGGAAATACAATAGATTTAGGGGCTAACCATAAAATAGATATAATTAATGATATCAAAGCTTTTTCTTATAATGATTTAGTTATAAATGATTATAAGGATTTCAAAGCTTCATTAGAACGTAAGAATATAATGTTAATTATAGGAGATAATGCAGGTGAAATTGTTCTTGATAAGTTATTAATAGAAACTCTCCAAACTGAGTATCCTAAATTAAAGATAATATATTCAGTAAGATCCGCTCCAATAATTAATGATGTTACTTATGAAGATGCCGAATTCGTTAACTTGACAAGATTGGTCCAAATTGTGGAAGCATCTCCTACCCCAGGCATCGAATTATCTACTGCTTCTGAGGAATTTAAAAGTCTCTTTTTCGATCCTCATATCATAATCCTTTCCAAAGGACAAGGAAATTTTGAGAGTTTATATGGTCTTGATATTCCGAGTAAAGATGTATTTTATTTACTAAAAGCAAAGTGTAGTTTAATGGAGCAAATCTTTAAAGTAGTTATTGGAAATCTAATCTTTAAAAAGAGAGATTCAGATTATTAAACATTGAAACAATTTTTAGAGAACGATTTTAATAATATATGGAATGTTATTATGAATGATTCCTTAATTTTGCTATAGCTTCAGTGAAGAAACCAAAATCTTTTATTTCAGATTCCTCCTCTATTCTCTTAAAATAATCTTTTATTTGGGTATAAAGCAACCTTTTAAAAGATTCAAATTGATTTATATCAACACATTCGTTGATATCATTTTTATATAATGTGTAGAATTGATCTAATGCCTTTTCAGCTTCTTGTCGAATACCATCTTTCGCAAATTCTTTATCCATTATAGCAATCAAAACTAGATCATACTTATTTACTATAATCATTTGGATGTCTAATCCTTTAATAAGGATCTCTTCGATTTTTCCCATATTTTCTGCTCCAAATAGAGAAAGGGCTCCAATAAAGGAGGAAAGCATAATCGGGTTAATATTAGAATCCAATATTAAATCTAAAAGATATATTCCAGTTTCTTTACATATTATTATCCCCTTTAACAATTTTGATACTTCTGGTTTAATATTTTGCAAATTTTATCATTACCTTTTACCTTTGTGTTAAGAATTAAATCAATCCTCTTATTAGACAACATATTTATGTAACTATTCTTTTAAATGGTTTTGTTATTTATCAGACTTTATATTATGTGAGTATTTATTCCCGAAAGTCATAGGACTTTAATGTATATTCCATCCCTATTAGTTAGTTCATAAAATTGAGAACAAATATTGAATCTTAAATTAATTAGTTAAATAACAAACTTTAATTTTGAATAAAGATTCTCTATATTTAGAAATAAACCTATAAATAATGAGTCATCATGAAAAGAATAATTGGTATTCCGTCGGATGGCCCTAATTTAACGGATCCCATTTCCGCTCATTTTGGGCACTGCAGATATTTCGTAGGGGTTGAATTGGATGAGAATGATATTAAAAAGGTTTTTTCCTTAGAAAATAATGGACACTCTAGTTGCATGGAACCTGTTATGAATATGAAAAACCAAAATGTTACAGATATGATTGTGGGGGGTATTGGTGGTCGACCCTTCCTTGGATTCTCCCAATATGGTATTCATTTATTCAAGGGAATTGAGGGTTCTATAAAACAAAATATTGAGTTATACTTAGAAGGAAAATTAGAGCCTCTTAATGAACCCCTTTGCGGAGGTCATTCAGAAGGTCATATGCATTAAAGTAAAAATAAAAACTATTTTTCTAAAATTTCTCTTATTTTATTTACAATTGATTTAAATGCTTTAGCACTTTCACTTTCTGGATATTTAAGAACAAAGGGTAACCCCAAATCTCCTTGTTGACTTACCTCAACTTCAAAAGGAACTTTTCCTAATAGAAGGACTTTAAAATCTTCGGATGCTTTTTTAGCTCCACCCGGAGGATATAAATCTATATATTCACCACAATGCGGGCATTTAAATCCCGACATATTTTCAATGATCCCAAGTACATTCCGTTCCATAGTACGAGCCATTGCGATAGTTTTTCGAGCATCCATAATTGCAACTTCTTGAGGGGTTGATATCACTACAACATTTTCATCTGGTATCAATTGTAGAATATCTAAAGTTTCATCAGAAGTACCAGGAGGTAAATCACAGATTAAATAGTCAAGTTCTCCCCATATTGCATCACCTAGAAACTGGCGAACGGCAGACATCTTCATAGGACCTCTCCATATAACGGGTGTATCCATATCTTGCATTAGGAATGCCATACTAACTACTTTCGTGTTCAAAGGTCCATCTACAGGATAAAATTTCTTTGCATCAGGGTTAATTCTTGGTCTTATTTCAGGATTTATTCCCATCATTTTAAGTACATTAGGTCCTGTAATATCTACGTCTAATAGTCCCACTCTTAAGCCATAACTAGCTAAACTTATCGCTAAGTTTACTGCTACAGTTGTTTTACCAACTCCTCCTTTACCTGAAATAACAACAATCTTATTTTTAATTTTAGCCATATTTTGTTGAATTTCAAGCATCCTCTCATCTAACGCTTCTTTTCGACCTTCTTCCACTGTTTTTTGTAAATCAATATCTGGTATTTCATCTTCTCCCATATTTTTTCTCAACTTTTTCTCTTATTTCTTTATTTTTATTAAATTACCTAAAATAAAACAAAATCATTAATCTATTGGTAATAATTTGAAAATTGATTTTAATTCATAATTATAAGTCTATATTAAATCAAAGAATTTGATTATAAATAATTTATGAATAATTATTATCTATTATTTAAAAATCAGATTTTGGATGAATTTTTTAAATTTTTATCCTTTTGTATACTTAGCTCAATATTGAAAACCAAATTCGAGTTTGGAACTAGTTTTTATCATTAAAAAAGTAGTGATTAAACTAATCAAAAGATCTCTATAGACGGTATATAAAATTTAAAATTTTATATTTTAAATATATAATGATAATTAGATCAAAAATGCCTTATAAATTAGGAAACGATTTAATAGGAAGAAACAGTTTTCTTACTAATATAAATCTCTCTGGCTAATTTTCTAAATACCTCGTCTATGCCTTCTCCAGTTTTAGCACTTGTAAAAAATGAACCATCAGCATTTAATTCATTTAGCATTCTTTTTAACGCTCTTGAACTAACAATTCTCGAAGTGTGCTTAACTAAGTCAAGTTTATTCCCAATAATTACACTTGGTATAGGTTTAGTTATAACATTTTCTATTTCTTTTTTCCAATTCTTCAAATTAACAAAGGAGTCATGCCTAGTTAAGTCATAAGTATAGATTAAACCCATAGCTCCAGCATAAAAATTCGGTCTCACTGCAGCAAAATGTTCTTGCCCTCCAAGGTCCCAAATTTGAAATTTAACTTTTATACCAAGATCATCAAGAAGAATTTCTTTCATAAAAAAATTTGTACCGACAGTCATCATTGTATCTTTTTCAAATTTTCCATCTACATACCTATAAAGAATAGTTGTTTTTCCAACAGCACCATCTCCTACAATACATATCTTATACATCATTTGTGCGTAGTCTGTCATGATTAATAGTCCCCTAAATTAAGAATTAAATTATCAGCTGTTAAGAGATAAGCTATTATCAGATTAATCATATAATCTTTTATTTTATATTTAAAATTTAGGGAATTATTTTATAAATTAGAGATGTTAAGAGAAAATTAGGTTTTTAATTTATTTCATTAAATTTTTAAGGATTGAACCCATTTATTATTTAAATAGTAAATTATGAATAATCATCCACAAAAAAAATTAAAGAGTTTATGAATGATGGTAATTGTAGCAATTCCTAGTTTTGGGACTGGGGGGTTGAATGAAATTTTTGCTGAAAGGTTTGGGCGCTGTGACAGCTTTGCGTTTGTAACCATAGATAACAATGAAATAACTGAAGTTAGAATAATAGAAAATCCAGCAAAGGATGAGATGGGAGGAGCTGGAATTAAAGCAGCACAATTTGTGGGAAATAACAAAGCTAAGGATGTTATTGTTGGATTCGTTGGGCCAAATGCGGCTCAATCGTTAAACGCGTTAAAAATTAATATGCTGAAAGCTCCAGAACGTCAAATAACAGTAAAGGAAGCATTAGATCTTTATATTGAAGGAAATCTTTCAAAAATTTCATCTAGTAATGTGATGAATAGAGCAGGAGCAGGGGGAAGTCAAGGTTTAGGAAGACGTAGAAGGGGAGGATTTTAATCTCTAATTTTATTTTTTGAAAAGTTAAACATTAAGATTATGGTTAAAAAGCCTTTATCAATTTGTATTACTGGAGGAAAGGGAGGGACTGGGAAAACCCTTGTCGCTGTAAATTTAGCAATAATGTTAAAAAATAAAGGATATCGCGTTCTGCTTGTTGATGGGGACGTAGAAAATCCTAATACATATCTACTTCTAAAAGGAAAATTAAAAGAATACGTTGAATTTCCTTATTTTATACCAAGAATAAATGAGGTAAAATGCTCAAAATGTGGAATATGTGCTGAAAATTGTGCTTCAAATGCATTATTACACATTAATAATTCAATTCCAATTCCAATGATTAACCTTTGCTCCGGATGTAAACTATGCTTTAAAATTTGCCCTGAAAAGGCAATAGAAGAAGATTCGAAAATTTTGGGTAAAATTTATTCATTATCATCTAATGGTGTAAAACTTTTTGTTGGGGAGCTAACAACATCAGAAGCACGTTCTGCAGCGTTAGTTAAAGGATTATTAAATGAGACTAATAAACATATAAAATCAATAGAACAAGTTTATGATTATATTATTTTAGATACTGCCCCCGGGGCCCATTGTGATGTTGAGGAATTAATTAGTAATTCTGATTTAGTAATTCCGGTTACTGAACCCACCAGATTTGGGGAGCTTGACCTTTTTAGAATCATTAAACTTATTATTCTTTTGAAGAAGGAATATAAAGTTATAATAAATCGTTCTAGTTTACCAGGATACAAAGAGAAATTCTATCAAGAGCTCAATAATGAGCAAATTGAGATTTTAGGGGAGATTCCACTAGACGAGGGAATATTGGAATCATATTGTAATCAATCACCATTTATGGAAAATAATGAATATGGAAATAATCCTGCTTTTAAAGCATTCAAAGAAATATATTCTAACATTATGGATTGGATTGGTGATAAAATATAAGCCCAATAAGTATAGGAATTCTTTCTGGAAAAGGAGGGGTAGGAAAAACTTCCTTAGCAGCATCTTTAACAGCTTTGGCTCATTTAGATCCCAAAGTTAGCTCTATTACCCTAGATTGTGATGTGGACGCTCCGAATTTAGCTTTAATATTGCCTCCAATTAATGATGATAATACGCAGATAAAAGAGGTTTTCACCTCAAAAAAAGCTGACTTTTTACCAGATAAATGTATTACTTGTAAAAAGTGTGTTGATGAGCACTTTTGCGAGTTTGGTGCATTAAGTTGGGATTTTACCAAAGAAACTCCTATAATAGATTATTTAGCATGTGAAGGTTGTGGAGCTTGCAGAATTTTATGTCCTGAACAAGCATTTAATATTAAAAATGTCAAAAGTGGAGAAATAAAAGCTTATAAAACAATTCAAGAAAGTTATTTAGTGTATGGCACGACAGTTCTTGGAAGCACTACTTCGGGAAAACTTGTCACAGAAGTAAAAAATTTTGTTGAATATCCAAAAGATTACAAAATGTTAGATTTAATAATAGTAGATGGCCCTCCTGGAATTGGTTGTCCAGTGATAGCAACAATCTCTGGCTTAGATTATGTCTTATTAATAACAGAACCTACACCATCAGGATTACATGATTTAAAGAGAGTTATTGAAGTTATCAAGCAATTTAATATCCCATTTGGAATCGTAATTAATAAAGCTAATATAAAGAGCTTATTTAAGAAAAAAATTATGAAATTTATTAAAATAAATAAGTACAATCTATTAGGATTAATTGATTTTGATTTA
>Ga0180437_10007527_pt1 | contig 14105 bp, 17 predicted proteins | sample SS_ome_4_FD_132410 | JGI IMG/M metagenome (GOLD analysis project Ga0180437, IMG submission 132410) | Hypersaline lake sediment archaeal communities from the Salton Sea, California, USA - SS_3_D_1 metaG | ecosystem: Environmental > Aquatic > Non-marine Saline and Alkaline > Hypersaline >...
ATTGAAGTACGTGGAGTATGCCGCACAGGCCGGTGTAATGTCGGGGTATGGCGACGGCTACTACCACCCGGAGTACCAGGTGGACCGCGGGCAGATGGCGGTGTACATGGCGCGGGCGATGGCCGGCGGAGATGAGAATGTCCCGACGCCCTCGGGGACGCAGACGTTCCCGGATGTGACGGATACGTTCTGGGCGTACCGGCACGTCGAGTACTGCATCAGCGAGGGCGTAGTGCAGGGATATGACGATGGCTGCTACCATCCGGAGCTGGTGGTGACGCGCGACCAGATGGCGGTGTATGTGGCAAGGGCGTTTGAGCTAACCGGTTAGCGGCCCGCCAGGGCGCGGTCGAAGCTCGCGAGGCGGGCCCGAAGGCCTATGCTGCTCCCCGTGTCTTCGGCGGACGAGTGCGCGGATTGGGAAAGGAGCAGTGGGATGCGAAGGAAGATCACGATCGCGGCCTCGGTATGCGTACTGCTTCTCGCAGCCGTGTTAGCCATAGTGGTGCTTCTTGACGGCGGCGGTGTCCAGCCCGTGTTCGGCGAGGAGGCGGAGGATCTCCTCGCGGCCGTGCAGCGCGGCTGTGAGGAGGCGAAGTCGCGCGTATCGAGCAGCGCCGGCACGGTGACTGTGCGCGAATGGCATTGGCGCAGCAGCGGAGAGCTGCTGGAGACCAAGACCCAATACACGGTGGCCTCTGCTGGAGACACGTTCAGAGCTGTTTCTGAGACCCGTTACATCAGGAACGACTGGGTTTCCAGGGAATCGGGGCTGCCATTCAACCCACCGGGAACGGTGCAGAGGGTGGACATGGCCTATGACGGAGAGAAGGTGACCAAGTACCAGCCCCAGCGAGGTCGTGCCGATATGGGAGGCCCCGACTCGCATTGGGCGCGCGAGCTGGGCGGCATCCGGAGGTCCGTACTGAGCCCGGGAGGCGGAGTGTTCATTCCGAAGTCGGTCGCCCGTTCGGAGATCCATGAGCCGATGGACCCTCGCGTGATAGGTCGAGAGATCGTCGACGGCGACGAGTGCATAGTGTGCGAGGTGGCATACACAACGAAACTCAGCGATGGTTCGACCGGCACGTTCTACGACTAGATGTGGATTAACCCTGCGAAGGGGTTTACGCTTGCTAAAGAAGAGTCAGGCGCTCGCGGCGGGCGATTTGGGGATGGCATGCTGCTTTCGCATGGGGAGCTAGACCTACGGAAATACGGGGACAACCTGTGGGGACTGAGTGAGGTGCGACACGAGCAGTACGGATTGGACGACGCGGGGGAGAGGTATCTCAATATCCGACAGATATTCACCTTCGGCAAGGACTATCGACTCAACCCGCCGGTCACCGAGGACATGCTGACCGTAGACCTGCCCTCCGGCACGGAGGTGTTCGACGAGCGGATCGACGCGGGCTATGTAGTGCCGTGATTGCCGGTATCTCGGCCTGAAGGCCGGGGGCCGGCCTGGAGGAGCCGCTCGCCGAACGAGAGCGGAACCGGCCGACAGACTTCGCGGCCCTGCGCACGCTCTTGCGCAGGGCTGGGCTTTTGTGCTATCCTCAGCCCACTGGTTTCTCTCGGGGGTCGGCGGACGTAGCCGCTTCGCGCGCGGGCCGCGGTCCGCCTCGCCGAGGGATGCCGGCAAAACAAGATCTCGGCGTGCTGCGGTGTCCCAGTCTGCGCCGGATACCCCCCGGCCGGATCGGCAGCGCGCCCCCAGCAATGGGGCACGCCGCGCGAAAGGGGAGTTTGTCTTGGCACTCGTGACCATGAAGGAGCTGCTGGAGGCCGGAGTGCATTTCGGCCACCAGACCCGCCGTTGGAACCCCAAGATGAAACGGTTCATCTACGCGGGGCGCAACGGCATCTACATCATCGACCTGCATCAGACGCTGAAGCGGCTCGACGCTGCGTACGCCTTCGTCCGCAGCCTCGCCGCCGAAGGGGGCAGCGTGCTGTTCGTCGGCACGAAGAAGCAGGCGCAGGACGCGGTGCGGGAGTCGGCCGCACGCTGCGGGATGTACCACGTCACCGAGCGCTGGCTCGGTGGCATGCTGACCAACTATCAGACCATCAAGCTGCGCATAGATCGGCTGGGCGAGATCCGAAAGATGGAGGAGGACGGCAGCCTGCAGCAGCGGCCGAAGAAGGAGCGCAACCGACTTCTGGATCTGAAGGCGAAGCTGGAGAGAAATCTCTCCGGGATCGAGAAGATGCCGGGCCTGCCGAAGGCGGTCTATATCGTGGATCTGAAGCAGGAGCGGATCGCGCTGCTGGAGGCGCGCCGCCTCGATATTCCGGTGGTGGCCATTGTCGATACGAACTGCGACCCGGACGAGATAGACTACCCGATCCCCGGCAACGACGACGCCATCCGCGCCATCCGTCTGATCACCGGGAAGATGGCCGACGCAGTCGCCGAAGGGCGGGCCGAGCACGAGAGTCGCGAGGCGGAGCTTGCGGCCACCGAAGAGGCGGCCGCGGAGGCGCCGGAGGAGAGGGCGGCGGTTGCTGTTGCCGCGGCCGGGGAGGAGGAGGCGGCGGCCGCAGAGGCCGCGGTGGCAGCGGAGGCGCCGACGGCGGAGCCGGAGCCGCTTGCGGTGTCCGAGGCGGCCTCGGGCGACACTGAGGAGCGGCCCGCGCCGGCCGAGCCGAGCCCGGAGCGAAAAGAGGAGCCGGGGCGAGGGGAGGAGGTGGGCGGCGAGGTGGAGCTGACGTAGCTCGGAGCTGAGACTGGGATTGGTGAAGGCAGGAGGACGAGAGTGGCGATAACCGCACAGCAAGTCCAAGCACTCCGCGGCAAGACCGGTGCAGGAATCATGGACTGCAAGCGAGCCCTCGAAGAGGCGAACGGGGACATGGAGCAGGCGGTGACCGTGCTGCGGAAGCAGGGCGCGGCGCGCGCCGACGCGCGGCTTTCGCGGGCCGCCACCGAGGGCGTCATCGCTTCCTATATTCACGCCGGCGGCAAGATCGGGGTGCTGGTGGAGGTGAACTGCGAGACGGACTTCGTCGCGCGCACCGGGGAGTTCCAGGAGCTGGCCCGCAATCTCGCGATGCATGTCGCGGCGGAGCAGCCTCGCTTCCTGCGACAAGACGACGTGCCCGAGGAGGTCGCGGATAAGGAGAGAGAGGTCTACCGGGCGCTGGCCATCAAGGAAGGTCGGCCGGAGAAGGTCCTGGATCGCATTGTGGAGGGCCGGCTGAAGAAGTTCTACTCGGAGGTGTGCCTGCTGGATCAGCCCTATGTCCGCGACGATCAGCAGACGGTCGGCGAGGTGATCAAGGAGGCGATGGCGCAGATGGGCGAAAACATCGTGGTGCGGCGATTCGTGCGCTACCAGCTCGGCGACGAGGGCCGGAGCTGAGACGGGTCGGGGAGGATATAGTGCCAGAGGCGCGCTACAAGCGGGTGCTGCTGAAGCTCAGCGGGGAAAGCTTCGCCGGGGAGACGGGATTCGGGATCGATCCCGACGTTGTGCACGGCATGGCGCAGGAGATCAAGGAATCGCGCGAGCTGGGCGTCGAGCTGGGCATCGTCGTGGGGGCCGGCAACTACCTGAGGGCCCGCTCGAACTCGCTGCACGACATCGAGCGCACCACCGCGGACTACATGGGCATGCTCGCGAGCGTGCTGAACTGCCTGGCCCTCCAGGCCTCCCTCGAGGCGCTGAGTGTGGACACCCGCGTGCTCTCCGCCATCGAGATGCGGGAGGTCGCCGAGCCCTACATCAGGCGACGGGCCATGCGCCATCTGGAGAAGGCTCGCGTTGTGATCTTCGCGGGCGGGACCGGCAACCCATACTTCACGACGGATACCGCGGCCGCGCTCCGGGCGGCCGAGATCGGCGCGGAGGCGCTGTTGAAGGCGACCACGGTGGACGGCGTCTACGAGCGGGACCCGAAGCTGGACGCGGATGCCAAGAAGCTCGATCGGCTCACCTACCTGGACGCGCTCCGCGCGGGCATCAAGGTGATGGACGCCACCGCGATTTCGCTCAGCATGGACACGAAGATACCGGTGATCGTGTTCGATCTCCACGCCCGAGGGAACATCAAGCGGGTGTTGCTCGGGGAGCAGATCGGCAGCATCATAAGCTGACGAGGCGGAAGGGAGGATGGCCGTGCCCGATGATGCCGTCGCCAAGGTGATGAAAGAGACCGACAAGCGCATGCTCGAGACGATCGACGCGACGAAGCGCGAGTTCTCCATGATCCGCACGGGGCGTGCGAACCCCGCGATCCTCGACCGGGTGCGGGTCGAGTACTACGGCGAAATGGTTCCGATCAAGCAGGTCGGGACGATCAGCACTCCGGAGCCGCGGCTGCTGATGATCTCTCCGTGGGACAAGGGGATGGGCAAGAAGATCGTCGATGCGATCACGAGTTCCGACCTCGGGTTGAACCCGAACAGCGACGGCAATGTGATACGCGTCCCGCTGCCCCAGCTCACCACGGAGCGCCGCAGGGAGCTGGCGCGCATGGTCGGGCGTGAGACTGAGGGCGGCAGGGTGGGCATTCGCAACGTGCGGCGCGATGCCGTGGAGAAGCTGCGGTCGATGGAGAAGAATGGCGACATCTCCGAGGACGATCTCCGCCGGCACCAGGAGCAGGTGCAGAAGATCACGGACGCTCACACCGAGCAGCTCGACGAGCTGGCGGAGGCGAAGCAGCGGGAGATCATGGAGGGATGAGCCGACCTTCGGTGATTGCCCGGAGGCTGACGGAGGCGAGGCAGATGCTGGAGGCTGCGGGCGTGCAGGCAATCGTGGTCACGTATACCTCGCCGCCGTCGGGGAAAGCGCCTGCGGGGCCGCAGCGGGTTGTGCGGGAGCGGATGACGCCCGAAGGTGTGGAGCTGTTGGTCGCCGCCTCTGTGCCGCCCCCGGAAGGGAAGGACTCCCACGACTGAGGCATCGACCCAGTTGTCCGAGAAGGACCTGAGAGATCGGCTCGATCCGGAGCGGGTGCCCCGTCACATCGCCGTGATCATGGATGGGAACGGCAGGTGGGCGCGGCGGCAGAAGCTGCCGCGCCTGGAGGGGCATCGGGCGAGCCGGCGGAGCGTCCGCGAAACGGTCGATATCTGCTCTGAGCTGGAGGTGGAGTTCCTGACGCTGTACACGTTTTCGGCCGAGAACTGGCAGCGGCCGGAGCAAGAGGTGCGGGCGCTCATGGGGCTCATCGAGGAGGCGCTGCACGCGGAGGCGCCGCACCTGCACGAGGAGAAGGTGCGCGTTCGCCTGCTCGGAGAGATGGCTGGTCTGCCGCGGTCGCTGCAGGAGGAGATCCGACGCGTGGAGGAGCTGACGGGCGACAACGACGACCTGGTCCTGCAGCTCGCCATCAACTACGGCGGCCGACAGGAGATACTGCATGCCGTGCGGGCGATCGCGGCCCAGGTCGCCGCGGGCCGACTCTCGCCGGAGGAGATCGACGAGTCCGAGTTCGTTCGCCATCTCTATCGCTCGGACGCCCCGGACCCGGATCTGCTCATCCGCACCGGGGGCGAGCGGCGCGTCTCGAACTACCTGCTGTGGCAGATCGCGTACACCGAGATCTACGTGACGCCGGTGCTGTGGCCGGACTTCCGGAAGGTGCACGTGTGCGAGGCGCTGCTGGATTACCAATGCCGTGAACGACGCTTCGGTGGAGTCGAGAATGTGGCGTAGGACGTACGGAAAGATCGCTATATTCATCGTCGTGGTCGTGCTCCTGCTGGCGCTGGATACGGTGCGCGCGCTGGAGGGACTGCCGCTCCTGGTGGTGGCGCTGGCCCTCGCGCTCTTCGCCACCGAGCGGCTGAGCGTGTGGCTGAAGGCGCACGAGCGCGTGGGCCTGGCGCTGCTGCCGTTCATGATGGCTGCGCTGGTGCTGCTGCTGGCGTTCTGCCACGGCCGCAACCTGTCGCAAGGGGCGCTGCTGCTCATCACGATCGCGGTCGTGTTCGACATTCTGCTGGCCGCGCTCGCCTTCATCGGGGAGGCAAGCAAGCGTGGCGCGCGGGGGATCCTCGAGTTCATCGGCCTCGCCGGAATAGGCATCGCGGTCGGCCTCGTGCTGTCTTTGGTCTTCGTCGTGGAGGTGGGGCGCCTCGGGGGGATGAGCCTCGCAGAACCTTGAGACGCGGTATGGCTCGCCCCAGGCGGATCGCGCTGCTAGGCTCCACCGGTTCCATCGGCCGCCAGACGCTGGAGGTGGTGGCATCTCTCCCCGACCGATTCAGCGTGGCGGCCCTCGCGTGTCGCGGCTCCGTAGACCTCATCGTCGAGCAGGCGCGCCGCTTCCGGCCGGCCCTCGTCGCGCTCGACGACGCAGGGTCGGCGGAGCAGGCGGCCGGCGCGCTGCGCGGGACGGGTGTCGAGGTGGCCGCGGGGCCGGAGGGGGTCGCGCGATGTGCCGTTCACCCGGAGGCGGAGGTGGTGGTGGCGGCCGTGGTCGGCGTCGCGGGGCTTCCCGCGGTATGGCAGGCCGTGGGCGCCGGCAAGCGGGTGGCCCTCGCGAACAAGGAGCCCCTCGTAGTCGCGGGGCACCTGATCGCGGAGGAGGCCCGGCGCACCGGCGCGGAGCTGATCCCGGTGGACAGCGAGCACTCTGCGATCTTTCAGTCTCTGCTGGGGCAGCGGCGCGACGCGGTGGCGCGGGTGGTGCTCACGGCCTCGGGCGGCGCGTTTCGCGATCTCGACCCGGAGCAGCTCGCGCGGGTGACGCCGCGACAGGCGCTCGCGCACCCAACCTGGAAGATGGGGCCGAAGGTGACGGTTGACTCGGCCACGCTCATGAACAAGGGGCTGGAACTGATCGAGGCCCGGTGGCTGTTCGATGTGATGCCCGAGCAGCTCGATATTGTGCTGCACAGAGAGAGTATCGTTCACAGCCTCGTCGAATTCGTGGATGGCTGCGTCATCGCGCATCTGGCAAGGCCGGATATGAGGGTGCCCATCCAGTTCGCGCTGAGCTATCCAGAACGGTTTCCGCGGCCTGAGCCGGCGCCCGACATGGCGCAGCTCGGCTCTCTGCGGTTCGAGCCGTTTGCGCCCGAGCGCTGGCCCTGCGTCGGCCTTGCGCGAGAGGCGCTTGCGGCCGGGGGCACCGCACCGGCCGCGCTCAACGCGGCGGACGAGGTGGCAGTTGCCTGGTTTCTCGAGGGCCGCATCGCATTTCCGCAGATACCGCGGGTGATCGAGGAGGCGCTGGCGGCCCACACAGTTCAGCGGGGGACCTCACTCGACGCGCTGCTCGCCGTGGACCGGCAGGTGCGCGATTTTCTGGAAGGGAAGCAGGAGACGTGGGCGGCCTGAGCATACTCGTCATCGCGCTCGCCTTCGGGCTCATCGTCTTCGTCCACGAGGCAGGGCACTTCATTTCGGCCCGTCTCTCGCGTATGGCGGTGCGCGAGTTCTCCATCGGCTTCGGGCGGCCCCTGCTGTTCTGGTTCAAACGCGGCGAGACGCAGTACTCCTTCCGCCTCTGGCCGTTCCTCAGCTTCGTCCGCGTGGCAGGGATGGAGCCGGGCGACGACCACCCGCAGGGATTCCACAGGAAGTCCCGTCTCGCGCAGGCCTTCGTGCTGGTCAGCGGCTGCGTCATGAACTTCCTGCTCGCCGCGGCCATCTACGCCTGCATGGGGGCCCTGATCGGGATGCCGGTGCCGCTGAAGACCGTGAGGGAGGTGGTGCCTGACTCCCCGGCGGCGCGGGCCGGGCTGGTGCCGGGGGACCGGCTGTTGGGGGTGGCGGGGCAAGTGGACATGACGGTAGACGAGATCCGGGAGACCATCCAGGAGCACGCGGAGAAGCCGCTCGTGCTCGAGATAGAGAGAGACGGCGCGGCGCGCAGCATCGAGATCACGCCCGCGACCGAGACCGCGCTCGATATGAGGGGTCTTCGCCTCACGAAGGTTCCCATCGGGCGGATCGGTATCGCGTTCGACTCCCGGTTCGAGCAGATGGGCGTCGGCCGGTCCATCGTGGTGGGCTTCGCGCAGACGTACGACATGATCCGCTTTCAGGCGGCCGCGCTGCTGGCGATGCTCTCGCGCACGCTGGCGCCGGAGATCGCCGGTCCGGTGGGCGTGCTCCATGCGATGTACGCCGACGCGAAGGCCGGCTGGTTCCAGTTCCTCTCGACTTTCGCGGCCATCGCGATCGCCATCGGATTCATCAACTTGCTGCCGATTCCGCCCCTGGACGGGAGCCGCTTGGTGATCGTGGGGCTGGAGGGTGTCCGGGGGAGACCGTTCGACAAGCGCAAGGAGATCGTCGTCCACCTGATCGGGATCGCGATACTGCTCGCTCTGTTCGTCGTGGTCACGTTCAAGGACATCCTGCGGATTGCGACCCAGGGCGGGGGCTAGCTCCGCGGCCTCGGGCTGAAGCCCAGCGCGGGCCCCGCTCAGGCGAGCGGCCGTACCTCCAGCCAGCCGCCCGCGTCGTTGGAACGCTCCACCGCGTCGATTACGTTGAGCACTTCGACGCCCTCGCGGAAGGTGGCGACAGAGTCGGGTTTCTCCCCGCCCTGCAGGTAGGAGACGATGTCGCGGAACATCCGCGCCAGAGCGTCCTGCGGCCGCTGGAAGTCGTGCTTCCCCGGAGCGGGAAGCTCTGCCGCGCGGCCTCGGCCGGCCGCGGGCGCGAACCGCGCCGAGGGCTCGAACTGCCCCGTCCCCTCAAGCCACTGGAGCAGCGACCGCGACTCGTAGACGACCTTTCCTCTGTCCCCCTCGACCTGGATGCTTTGATCGCGCTTCGCGTTCCAGCTCAGTCGCACCGAACCCACACCCGGGCCCGCGAACTCGACGAGGGCCCAAGTCTCGTCGGGCACGTCCACCGGCCGCTTGCGGCCGCCCACTTCGGCCGGCCTGTCGGGCACCAGTGTGCGGCATCGGCCGAGCACGCGTCGAATCGGCCCCAACCACCACGTCATCAAGTCGAAGATGTGGGAGCCGAGATCCGCGATGACGCCCGGGCCGGACAGCCGTCGCTGGAACCGCCAGCGCAGCGGCTCGCCGCTCAGGTCCACGCCCCAGCTCGCCGTCACGCTCACGACGCGCCCCACTTGGGCTTCATCCATCGCCTGCTTCACCGCCAGCGCCGCAGGCGAGAAGCGGTACGGCACAAAGGTCACGTGTCTGACGCCGACCTCCTCGGCAATCCGGTGGAGCCGCGCCGCCTCCGGCCCGCTCAGGGCCAGGGGCTTGTCGCAGATGACGTGCTTTCCCGCCCTCAGCGCGGCGCGCACGAACCCCGCGTGGGTGGAGTTGGGCGTGACGACAGCGACGGCGTCGAGGTCCGGCAGGTCGAGCAGGTCCTCGAACCGGCGGGTGGAGAAGGGGATCTCGTATCTTTCCGCCATTGCCGCCGCGCGCTCCGGACGCCGACTGAAGACCCCTGCGAGCTCAACCGCCGGATCGGCCTTCAGGCCGATGGCATACCGCTCTCCAAACCCGGTGCCCGCGATGGCGATTCTGAACGCGCTCAAGGGTCCTCCGGCTCCTTTCCGCTCCCGGCCGCGCAGTGGAAATGAGCGCTTCTGACAAGGACATTATAGCACACGTCGCTTCGCCTCGCCCCCGAGTCGGAGGAAGGTACGCCAAGCGACAGCTCGAACGATGCTGTCGGACTGAGAGGTGTGGATAGCGATGGGAAGTACAGATACGGATTCGCAGTTGGTCGATCGCATCGTCGCGCGCGCGGCGCAGGCGGAGCAGGTGCAGCCTTCGGAGGCGCGCGAGCTGCTGCACAAGTCGCTGTGCGCGGCGACGTGCGAATGGTATCGCGCGCGCGCGGCGGAGACCGGATTCAATCGGGTGGCGGTGGATGCTGCTCGGCGTCGGCGCATCGAAGCAATCATCGCCGAGGTTATGGCCGGGGCTTCCGAAGAGGATGCGCGCCGCCGGATTCACTTCGTGCTCTGCGGCAGCTAGTCAATAGCTCTCCAGCCGCGCCCGGCGCTATCATCATCCAGAGAGGAGCAGACTCTATGGCTTTGGCGGATTGTGCCCGATGCAGCGGCAAGTGGTGTAACCCCGACGTGCCGGTGGACGAAACTCCCGACTTGTGCCCGCGGCGGCTCGTCCCGGGCCCGCTTGCGGAGGCCGACCGCATTCGCTCCAAGGACCCAGCCGTGAAGCGACTCGACGAGGTGGCCGCTTCAGTGGAGACCGACGGGTACCGGATCTGGCCCCGCGTGCAGGAGCTGATCGAGTTCTCGAATCGGCTCAACATGCGGCGGATCGGGATCGGCTTCTGCGTGGGCCTCAGGAAGGAGACCCAGTCCCTCGTGGAGATACTCGAGAGCCACGGCTTCGAGGTCGCCACCGTCGCCTGCACCGTCAACCGCGGCTGCAACCCGGTGGGTCAGGCACAGGTGCTGAACGCGATGGGTGTGGATCTCTATGTCGTGATGGGTCTCTGCCTGGGGCACGATGCGCTCTTCACGCAGTTCGCGGAGGGCCCCGTGACGACGCTCGTGGTGAAGGACCGGGTCACGTGCCACAGTCCCGTCGGGCCTCTGCTGAGCCGCTACTGGCTGAAGACCCTGGTGAAGGTCTCACTGCCGCGTAACAACCACACACTGCACGATCCGCGCGCGGGGGCTCCCGCCGAGTGAGCCCTGACGCGGGCGTCGTCAACGGCTCACGATGCAGGTTGCCAACAGTTGAATCGCTGCTGGACCGCCTGCGATGGGTCGCGAAGTCGGACCACTTGACCCCATCTGTGGGCGTCGACCTGCCGTGAGGCCGCCGCGCGTGGGCCTGTAACCCTCCGTACGGGCCCGCATGCCGTCGGCGCAGGCTGTCGCAGCGCTCTGGCGAGCAGATGAGTTCTTGGACACGAGCCCTAGGGTGGGACTACTCCATCCAGACCTGGCGACAGAGCATGCATTCGTATTCAAGGAAGCGGTCGCGGCGGCCGCGCAACTTTGCTTTTCCCTCGCAAAACGGGCAGGCGTGATGGCATACCACCTGCCACGCATAGGTGAGAATCCCCACAGCACACACCAGCGCGGCGATGAACCAGATAGAGGTCCAGCTCGTGCGCAAGGCCACGAACCTGCCACCCAGGATAGCGAGCGCGCTAGCGGCGACGAGGAGGAGGTAGCGCGCGGATCTCTGGCGGGCCCTCTTGGCTGAGCGTCTGACTCTGAAGCAGTCGCGGCAGAGGTAGGTCTCTAGTTCGCGCTCGAAGGTGCGGCAGTCGGCACAGATATCCCGGGCACAGCTCGGACATCTCTTGAGCTCGGTATCGGGCCGACAGACGCCGCCTTTGCACCGCTGGCAGTAGCCGGTTGTGATCTCTCGTCCATCGGTTCGGTAGCCGAGGGGTCCCACGTCCCCCGACGTGCACTGCGAGTTTCCAGGGCCCATGGCTTCCCCCATATTCTCCGCCCATCTCCTGTGCCTGCAAGGTGAGTGCCCGCGGCCCTATTCTCTGGCGGGAGCGCCAACCGCGATGGGCCCAGCGACCGTGCCGCCGCACTTGCCTCTGTCGCAGAGCGCTCCCATACTCTTATACCCGGTTGCGATGGATAAGTTCGTCGTTATTAGCTGCCCGTGAGACCGTGCGGGGCGGTGACGTGCGTACCGTTCGTGGCCCAGCGGGGCCCGACACGCCGATGGGAAGTCACGACCGCCCGGTTCTGCCGGGCGGTCGTGAGGCGAGGATTCGCGCTGATTGAGCTGTCGATATTCGCATCCTACTGGCTACGTGCGTCTGCATTGTGAAGAGTTCATGAGGTGTCCGTGGCCGTGTCGGAAAACGGCACATCCCCGGTCGATTCATCGCTGCTGCCCAACAGCCCGTTCTGTGGGTGTTAAGTGGCTTTGGGACAGGCCTGAGGCGGTCCCTGAGCTTGTGTGACCCGCCCAAGTACCTCATCCATGACCGGGACGACGAGTACCCCAGATGCGCCGACTCCCTGCTGGAGGATATGGGCACGGACGTGATCCGTTCGCCAGCCCGCTCCCCAGATCTGAACGGTTACGCAGAACGCTGGATTCGCACCCTGCGGCAGGAGTGCCTGGACCCAATCATCATCCTCAACGAAGCTCACCTTCTCTGGGTGTTAAGGGAGTACGTGCGCTACTACAACCAACGTCGTCCTCACCAGTCACTGGCGCATCTGCCACCGGAGGCCCTGCCCGGGTACCCGTGTCACGGAGATGTCGTCTCCCGCCCCGTTCTCGGCGGCCTCATCAACGACTACTGCCGCCTGGCCGCGTGACGGAGTCCTGAACTCCCCGCAGCCTCTGGCCCCGCAGCTGCGCGCCTGGCGTGGCCTTCTGTGCTGGCCGTGGCGGACCCTGGTGATGCCCGCGTCCGCCCAAACCTCATCGACCAACCACGCGAGGGCGCAGGTCCCGCTCCACACCTACCGAACACGTCCCCGGATAAGTTTCGGAACACTACGGGTATCCGCCGCCTGTTCTTGACAGGCAGCCGCAAGGGGGATAGAGTGTGCGCGGCTGACAAGGGACGCCTCCCGGCCTGCGGAAAGGACCCAGTCCACCCTTGCTTAGTGTGTGACCCACACCTTCTTTTCTGCCTGAGCGTGCAGGCCCCAGGCGAACACGAAAGGAAGGTGAACCATGGCTCGGATTCTCCCGCCTGATCCGCATCTCGACCACCTGAGGAACGAAGCGAAGTCGCTGCTTCGCGCCCACCGCGATGGCGAGGCCGCCGCCTGCGCCACGCTCCGCCTGCTGCACCGGTTCCAGGACGCCTCCGACGAGGAGATCCTCCGCGCGTCCGTCGCCCTCCACGAAGCCAGGTTCGCGCTCGCGCTGGACTATGGCTTCCGCAGTTGGGAGGACCTCAGGAAGCACGTGCTCGCGGTCACGCGCGCGCCCCTCGCGGCCGATGAGTCCCGTCCCGGCGCGCTGGTCGTCGAGAACGCGCCCATCGGCCAGGGCAACAGCAATCGCTACGCCCGCGGCTTCGCGCTGACGCTTGCGCACGCGGGCGCGCGCGCCGACTACGAGACCATCATGGGTGACACCGGCCTCGCGTTTCTCCTGCAAGCGGACGAGCACGTCACGCCACTGGGCAAGCCCGTGCGCGGTGTGGACATCGGCTGGTGGCCGCTTGCCTGGTGGGGCGCGCTGCTGCGGCTCGACTTCCTCGGCGAGACGGTGGGGCGGCGGCTCGTGCGCCTGCCGGTGGAGGAGTCGCTGCGACGGAGCGATCCCGCGCGCCACTTCCGCGAGCGATTCCACGCGCCTATCGAGGAGGCGCTGCGCGCGGGACGCCTCGCGCTCGGGTTCAGCGATCACTGCTGGCTGATCACCGGGCTGGATGATGGCGAGCCGCCCGTGTTGGGCCAGCGCTCCGTGTCCGACGAGCGCGAGCGGCTGCGGCCGCGCGACTACCCGGACGAGGTGATCGTGGTCGGGGAGGAGTGCGCGCGCCTGCCGCGGGAGCGCGCCGACGTTGAGGCCCTGCGGTTCGCGGTAGCGCTGGGCCGGGAGGAGGCGGAGGACCGCCTCCAAGCGATCCCACGGTGCTCCGGCCAGCCCGCGAATCTGCCACCGGGAGGGCGCTATACCGGCCGACAGGCCTTCGCGTTATGGGCGCGGCTGCTGCGCGATCCGGAGCTGTGGGGCGAGCACTTCTACCACGCGAACGTGGTCTTCCACCTAAAGATCAACCGCCAGAGCGCGGCGCCCTATCTGCGGGCGATGGCCGCGCGCCAGCCGGCGGCCGTGGGCGCGCACCTGGAGGCGGCCGCGGCCCTGTACGAGCAGGCGCGGGAGCGGCTCTCCCTCGCAGACACAGGGAAGGAAACCCTCCATTCGCCCGAGGGACGGGAGGCGCTGGCCGGCCTCGTCGAGGAAGTGGGGGCGATCGAGTCCGACGCGTGCGACCGTCTCGCGGAGGCGCTGGCCGCCGCGACGAAGTGAAGGCCCGCGCGGCCTGGCGGGCCTGAGGCGATCGGGACGAGCTTGAGAGAGCGATCGGCCGAGGCACGGCCGAGCGAAAGGAGCTGCCGTGATGCATAAACCACCGCGCGAGTTGGAGGTGGCGACCCCCGCCGAGAGTGGGAAGACAGGGGAGGCGCCGGGTGGGATCTCGCGCCGCGCGTTCCTGCGCGGGGCGGCGGGC
>Ga0180437_10007528_pt1 | contig 14103 bp, 14 predicted proteins | sample SS_ome_4_FD_132410 | JGI IMG/M metagenome (GOLD analysis project Ga0180437, IMG submission 132410) | Hypersaline lake sediment archaeal communities from the Salton Sea, California, USA - SS_3_D_1 metaG | ecosystem: Environmental > Aquatic > Non-marine Saline and Alkaline > Hypersaline >...
CCCGGCCGGCTTCGGACCGTTCAAGAAGGCGACGCCGGAGTTCGAGGTGGACGCCGATTGGACCTCGTACACGGTCCGCGACCGCTCGGACACGTACAACTTGCCGGCGTGCTACAACACTGGCAAGCGGGACGTGAAGCGGTTCTATCGGTGGGTGACGGACAACTGGGGACGACTCTCGCGCCTCACCTACAATGAGGTGACGAACCTCATGTCGAAGGAAGGGTTCAAGTTCCGCTCGTACTGCCGCATGGACTAAGGGGAAAGAAAGCCATGTCTAAGTCACTCCGATCGAAGCTCATCCGACTCGCCTACGAGAAGCCCCACTTGCGGGAGCACGTTCTCCCGCTCGTGAGGGTGGCCGCGGGGGGCACGCCCGATTGGGCGCAGGGGAAGAAGTTCACCCACCCGAAGACCCGGAACAAGGTCACATGGGGATCGTTGCCGGCCGAGGAGCAAGCCAAGCTCCGCAAGAAGCACGACAAGGGCGGTCCGAAAGGTGGCGGCGGGTCTGTTACGAAGGCCGATATCCGGAACAAGGTTCAGGGCGTTACCAAACCGGGGGAGACCCTAGAGAAGGCTCTCAGTAGCTTGGCCGAGGACCACGGTGGATCCGGAACAGCCAAGGATCTCGGGGGCATGCTCAAACGCCTTCCAGCATCTTTCGGTAGTCTCAAAATGTCCGAGAAAGGTCTCAGCACGGCTCAGGACAACTTCAAGCGTTTGGAGGAGGACATCGACTACTTCATGGAGGACTTGCCTTCGTACATCGAACCGGGGGATGGGACTCCCGACGGTGAGGCTCTCAAGAAGGTCCAAGACTCTTTCAAGAAGATGAAGTCGGAGTTCAAAGCACTCTGCGACACCTACCAGGGATTCTTGGGAGGAGGAAAGAAAGCCATGTCCCAACTTCGCAAGCGCCTCATCCGACTCGCCTACGAGAACCCGGAATTGAGGGAGCACGTTCTCCCGCTCGTCACGAAGACTAGCCCCACGTGGGTACAGTGACCCCGTGACGGCAAAGCACGAAAAGGCTCCGGTGGACCCCCGGAAACGTGACGGGCTCCGGGGGTCCACGACTTCCATGACTCCCGTGCCGGAATGGTCGGAGCCGACTTACGTGATGCCGTGCCCGTGGGGCGCTATAGACGGTAGCGCCGACCCTCCCGTTTCCACAGGTTCTTCTCCCGGCACCCCCGGGAGCAAGCTCCCGTGAGGGAACCCAGTTTGTGATGGGGGAGACGCCTCGCAATCTCGGCGGAGGTGAGCCCCTCGGGGGGTCCGTCCCGAAGGACCTCGTGGATCTCCTCGTACTGAGTCTTCGTCTTCTTCTTACCGGCCGGTGCCGTCTTGGACACCAGGGCCTCATGGGTATCCGAGTTCTTAGCGTGCTCTAGGACGAACCCAGGCTTTGGGATGTTGGTGGGCATACCCGTGTCCGCTACGGTCATCTCGGCATCGGCAAGGTCCTGCTCGCATTCGGCGAGGTCGAGTAGAGCTTGGGCGGTCTTCCGAAGCATGCGTGCGTACTGCTCCCGGGCGAACGCGGCAGCTTGCCTTCTGGCGTGGGCTTCAACCATCGGGGTTCTCCTTGATCTGAGATCCGCGCCCCTTCGAGATCCGCTTCCGGGTCTTCCGGGTCTTCCACTCCTCGTAGTGGCTCGCGATGCGAGCCTTGTTGGCTTCGTAGTGGGCTCGGTCGTAGCCCTCTCCCTCAGGCATCTTCACGAGCCACCCCTCGTTGATGTACTTCACCAGGTGGCCGGGCACGCACCCGATCTCCTCGCGGATCTCCCGGCACATGATCCGATGGGGGTCCGGCGTGGCCGCCTGTGCCTTCGGGGGGGCCGCCTGTGCCTTCGGGGGGCGCGTTTCTTCTGAGGGGGTCGACAAGATCTTCCCCCACGCTCGATACCGGACGTCGAATTGTCGAATCGCGTCGTGGGGCTTGTGAGACCTCAGGATTTCTCCGAGGTCCGTGAGGATCATCTCACGTTGGGTCTTGGCAACGTAGGCATCTTCTTCCGTCATGCAGGTCTCCTAATGGCCTTGGAGGACCGTGTACTCATTGGTGAAATCTTCGTCCTCGAACAGGGGGCACCTTTTTCGGGCTAGTTTCTTCACGTACCTCCCCTGGAGGGACGATTGGATCCCGTGAAGAGCGCGTTCCATGAGCGAAAGTGCCTGGGGCGCCGTCGTGGGGTTCGTGCTGGTGATCAGGTGATGTAGCGTGTGCTCGGCGGTGCGTGGGATGAGCCGGTCGTTGTTGGCGACTCTTCGCCAAAGCGTCATGAGGTCCTCTTTGTCGGAAGCGCCGAGCGCTCGGTACGCATAGACGAAAGCCGCGAGGACCGACGGTTGGCGGAACGGCATGTAGATGCGCTTCGATTTCACGACGGGGTAGAGGGTCTCGTAGGCGAGAGCGAACCTCTCCTGGAGAAGCTCGATCTGGTACATCGTGGGGGAGAAGCGGGGAGTCCCACCGAGAAGGTGGTGCCGCAGGACCTTGAAAGTGTCGAAGAGGAGGAGCGGCCGTTGGTCCTTCCGCTTCGGATTCCCCATGCCGATCATGTCGGAGGGGGTGCGGGCTTTGTTCACGTCGATCACCCCGACGTGATGGCCCGGTATCGGGCCGCGGACCAAGTAGATCTGGGGGAGGCCGCTGATCACCGATGTGAGCAGGCGGCCGTTGCCGTTGGCAAAAAGCCCATCGTCGGTGTAGACGATGTGATCGGGTCCGGCTTGAACCCAACGCCCCCGGTATTGCTCGGAGACGCACTCCCGGACCAACTTCTCGGTCGGGGTGCGCTCGCGGTTCTCCCCGAAGAGGAGCTTGTAGCGCACGGGGTCGCTGATCCACTTGATGAAGTGGAGCGTGAAGAGCATGGGGGTGGGAGGCGCTAGGAACCCCCCTACCCCCCCTCGGAGCCGGTGCCAGAACTTGAGGCGCCCTTCGGGAGTTTCCAAGTTCAGACCCTTTGCGGCCTCCTCCGGATCAGGGACCAGCACACTTCGGGGATCTAACGCAGATCTCGTATTCGGATCTTTGTCGAGCAGTCGTTTGACGGTCGGGTCTGCAGGCATAGGCCCTCCGATTGGTTCGGGTTGTTTACCCTATCCCGGAAGAATTTGTCCTAGCCCGCATAGGACTTGTCCGATAAGGCAAGTCCTAACTTGATCCTAGCCTACCCTCGCCACCCCGGAGGGGGAGGACAACCCTCCTGGCTCTTCGGGAACGCCTCCGGCCGACGGCTAGGGCGCTCCATCTCGTCCACGGGGACGCCCCACGATTCGAGCCGGCTTCGCGTGGCGTAGCGGAGGGTCACCACCTCCGCGGGGCTCTCGGTGGCGCGCTCGAAGGTCGTGTCCGTCGTATGGAACCGGACCTCGTGGCCGTAGCCGGTGCCTACGTCCACGGGAGAGTCCTCGGAAGAGACCGACCGGCGACGCCGACGAATGACCGTCCTCTTGGCTCTCCCCTTCGACACCCGCTCGGCCGAGCGGGACGCCGACGTATCCATCGAGAGCGTGGGTTCCGCGGACCCCGCCGTAGAGCAGTTCACCTCGTTCTCATACATGAGAGTGCCGTTGTCCGGCGGGGCGGTCGAGGAGTAGCGGACGGTATCGCCGCTTACCGTGTCGCACGTGTGCAACCACCGGGTGCGAGGCCACCAATCGTGGTGGTGATGGTGGTGTTCTTCCCGGATGACGATCGGGGGGTTGGGCCGGACGACGGGCTTCTCGTCGAACACGGCGACCCCGATGACTCCGACGTTGCGGGTGCCTCGGCCGGTTTGGGCCGCGTAGCTCTGCTCCTCTGGACGGAAGAGGAAGGCGGCGACCTTCTCCCCGTCGCGACGCCACCCGGGGATCTCCACCTTCTCCCACGGCTGCATGACATAGCCAGAGCCCTCGAAGTCCCCGTCCTCTCCGTTGATCACGTTCACGCCGTCCACGGTGACGACGGCGAGGCGACGCTTGTTGGAGTGGTTGTAGAGCCGGATCTTGTAGGACCCCTTCTTCGGGGCCATGACGTAGACCTCGCCTTCGTGGCAGATCCGGCGGAGCATCTTGCTCCCCTTGTTCTGGATGATGTCTACTCGCATTCGACGGTCTCCTTTTCGCTCTCGCGGTGCGGATAGGTCCCCGGACGCACGCCCCCGAACGGCCTCACAGGGAGGAGTTCCGTTCGCGTGACGCCGGGGAAGGGGTTGGGGCGGGTGTCCGGCTCCACCCAAAGCCGACCGTCTCTGAGGGCACACAGGAGGGCCTCTACGACGGTGGTCCGTTTCACGTCCCCGATCTCCTTCGCGTAGGCGTCCACCCACGTGACGAGGTCGGGGTCGAGCCGGAAGCTATAGACTCTCTTTGGTGCCGGTTCGCTCATGGCCCGGAGCGTATTACGCCGTAATACGCCGTGTCAACCCCTTTCGTTCGGTAGAGGGGCTATAGGGTGTCAGGAGGTAGTAGCTCCGCTAGGAGGTCCACCCGTGGACGACAAAGCCCTTCGCAAGCGCCTCATCCGCCTCGCATACGAGAAGCCCGAGCTTCGGCCCGAGATCCTCCCCCTCGTCACGAAGAAGGCCGCTCGGGCGGACCTCATGGAGTGGCAGGCTCTCATTCCGGGCTCCGAGGTGCGGGGTTCGAAGGAGTGGAAGGCGCTTCAAGCGTTTTGGGATTGGAGTCGGGGCGAGTTGATCGAGGCCGTGGACCTCGACGGTGCTCTTGAGATGGCCGCGTGGGATCTCGGCTATCAGGGTCGGGACCTTCGATTCGCTCCGGGTCTCGAATTCTTGGGCAAGGTCCGCCGGCTCAATCTCCGCAAGGAGCACCAAGACGGCCAGAGGTCCAAGACGGCGTCCGGCCCGAGGGTGTCCGCTACGACCACTTCGGCCAAGTATTTTGGCACGCTCAACGTGGCCGTCGATCTGAAGGTGAACGTGCTTTCGGGCGGGTGGTCGGACGACGAGGACATGGGACGTGGCCCCGACATGTACCACGCCGACGTCGTGTTCTCGGCGAAGGTGCAAGTCCGTGAGGGCATGGCCTCATGGTACACCCTCTACGACGGCAAGAACGTCAAGGGCACGATGTTCTCCGACCCCGGCGGCGGCTTCTACTTGGAGCCCAAGAGCGGCCGGTTCCATTCGGACAAGGCGATCAACGGGCTCGTGGACGATATCCTCCAGGAAGCCGTCTGGCGGAAGCTCGACAAGCCCAACGCATAGGTGCTCGGTATAGTGGTCCTCGAATAGGAGAGTCACCATGCCGAAGAAGAAGCCGGTTCGCGGGGTCAAGGGCAACTACGTCGGGGTCTACTTCTCGCCGGGGCGGGGGGCGGACGAGATCGTCACGGGGTTCATCGACCGTTGCACCGAGACGATCATCGCCGCCGTCTACTCGTTCACGCACGACCCGATTCGGGACGCCCTCATCCGGGCCCACCAACGCGGGGTAAAGATCCGGGTCCTCATGGACAACCTCCAAGCGAAGTCCAAGTACGCCGAGGACGAGACGCTCGCGGCGGCCGGGATCCCGGTACGTGTCGACACGGTCTCGGCCGCGATGCACCACAAGTTCATGGTGGGCGACGGGAAAGCGGTGCTCACCGGGTCCTTCAACTGGACGAAGAACGCCGTCGAGAAGAACGCCGAGAACTTCGTGATCGTGCGACTCAAGTACATCATCGAGCCGTTCGAGCGGGAGTTCGAGCGGATCTGGGAGGAGAACGTGGCGGGTGAGGTGATCCGCCCCGCGGACCCTTCGTAGGGTCGTCGCCCTATCCGACGGTCGATGAGGCGGCGGCCTTTTGCAAGAGCTTCGAGTGGAAGCCGTGGCAGATGGCCGCTTACCACCTCCGGTACTCGGCTAAAAGCCTCTAACCCCGCGTTCGTAGAGGTCGTCCTCCCGAGCGGCTTCGGCCAAATGGTCGTAGTGGGCGTCCTCTTCGGCCTTGAGCGCCTCACGGTACTTGGCCGGGCGGTTGCACGGGTACTCACCGTCGCCCCACGCGAGCTTGAGCCATCCACCGACGCAATCGGATTGGCAACCGTTGCAAGGGTGGTTCGGGTCGGAGTGGGTGTGGGTGGTGAACATGGGGTGCCTCCTTCCGTCCGTTACGCCTTACCTACTTCGGTCGGGGGTCCGACTAAGCCTACTTTTTCGTCGGATAGAGGTCCTCGTAGACGGCCCTTCTGCGCCTCTCTGGACGAGGGGCGTGCGTCCACGTCTCTCCGTGCCAAACCTTCGCTATCGTCGTCCTAGAGACGCCATACGACCGTGCTACGGCCGCGAGGGACTCTCCCCTCTCCACCCGACCGAGGATCACCGGGATGTCGCCCTCGGTGAGCTTGGCCGAAGCTCGTTTCGATCCACGCGGGGGATCCGGGGTCGTGACCCCTCCCAGGTGGGTCCAGGACGTCCCATGAGCGAGGTGGGAGAGGCATGAGGGTGTGACACCATACTCGGCGGCCAAGTCCTTCTGGCGTTCTCCTGAAGCGAGCCTCGTGAGGATTTCGCGGGCTTGGTCTTCGGTGAGCTTGGCGGCGGGGTGATCCTCCCCGCCGGGTGCCCCTCGTAGAAGGCGGCGTGCCATAGCCCTATTTTCACGGTGGGGGTCGTTTCGTTCAAGTCGGGGTGCGATTGTCGCTAACCGTCCTATAGTGAGCCTCAGGTGTGTAGACGGCTTTCCCCGACTGGGAGGACTCAACGTGCCTAACCTCGACAAGAACCCGCAGGCTGGTGTCGGCGGTACTTCGTATCTCTACGACTTCGGTACGACCCCTCAGACCCGGACGGCCGTCAACCAGAAGGTCCGCTTGTTGACCCCGCACTACGGGGACACGACGGCCCTTCACCAGATGGGCGTGCTCAGCTCCTTCAACCCGACCCAAAGCCGGACGGTGGAACCCGTCCGGGGGATTGGCTTTGGCGACCAGATCGCCGAGTTGGTCCCGTCGGTCACGGAGCCGACTACCGGGTCCTTCGAACGGGCTCTCCTCTACCTCTGCAACCTGTGGCAAGCCGCGGGCTATGCGGCGGGGGTGGACGGTCCGGTTCGGTCGCTAGCGCATCACAGGTGGCCGTTTGACATCGAGCAACAGCTCGTGTTCTCGGTCCTCGCGGATGCCGACCTCGGAGCACCGAACACCGGAGTCTCCGGCCAGTCGGGCACGTTTGACGGTGGGATCAAGGCGATCTCCTTCCCGCAGGTGACGAACGACAACAACACCAAGCCGGGAGAAGATCGCGGAGCGACTGCCATCATCACCATCTATGAGGCCTGCTGGTTCAATTCGTGGAGCGTGAGCTTCGCGAAGGACGCCGGCATGATCATGGAGACCGGAGACGTGACCGTGTCCGACGTTCACGACTTCGCCTCGGTCTATGGCGAGTTCCTCGCCACGGGCAACGACCCGACCATCGGACAGCTCGGCTCCATCCGGTTCGCCGAGCAGGGCTTCACCATCGCGCAGGCCGGTCGAGGGGCCGGCGGTGGTGGGTCGCAATCGCTCTTCGCCGCCCAGGCCGTGAACGTACCCGTTTAGGCCGGGTAGGATAGGTGGTTCCACCCTTTCGGGGCGTGGGGCCACCGTGACAAATAACACTGCGGAAGCAGCTCCCAGTGCCTCGTAGACAGACCTACGGACGAATGTAGACAACATCCTCTCTTGTGCTACCCCTTCCTTTCTCCTCCGGGAGAGATGGCTCGACGGACGAACGGACGATACGACGACTCTTCCTTGCGCTGTCTAAAGGCCACGGCACGCTGTTTCCCGAGTCATCTCGGGAGTTTCAATGTCTATCAGCTTGCAGGCCCTAGAGGCGGCCTTTTCGGAAATCGAGTCGCTCGGCTACGACGAGATCACGTTTCCCGTTGGTACTACGCCGATCACCATGCGGACCTTGCTCCCGGAGGAAGAGCATGCCTTGCAGCGGTATGCTTCCGAGGCATGGTCTGACGACGAGGACAACTCGGCCGGAGAGACCCTCGCATTCGTCGATCGGTTCCGTGTTGACACGATCGCTCGGGCGATCGTGCAAGTGGGGGACCAGGATCTGCGTGGCATCGAGGAGATACCGACGGGGGAGACGCTTCCCACGGGTGTGGCCGTTCGGGAGAAGACGCATGTCGTCATGCGGCGTCTCGTGAAGAAGTGGGGTGGGCCGATTCGGTTTGCCGTGTTCAGGAAGTACACGGAGATGCTACGGAAGGTCGAGGAGAAGGCCGAGCATGCCGTCGTGTACGAGCCCCCCGACTTCGACACCGAGATCCAGCGGCTCGAAGCTCGGATCGAGGAGCTGAAACAACGAAAGGCGGCGGAGGAGGAGGAGACCTACTCGAATCCGGCTCACTCCGTTGCTGCTTACGGAGAGGTGGACCGTCAGGAGCGGAAGGACGTGCTCGACAAGGTCGGTCGGAAGGACGTGCTCGAGGACGCCCCCGAGCCGGCCCCCGAGCCGGCCCCCGAGCCGGCCCCCGCCCCCGCGTCTACCGCTCCACAAGTAGAGGCCCCCGCCCCCACACAGGAAGAGCCGACCAACCCTGCGGTGTTCGGGCCGGCTCACACCATGGCGCCTCGCGGTGAGCGGCAACCGATCATTCCGCAGGCCGCTCCGGCTCCCGCTCAGCAGCAGGCACCACCTCAGCCGGCCGCTCAAACGAGCGCCGCGCCCGAGAAGGCCGTGTTCGACGGCGGCTCGTTTGTGGCTCCCGACGACATGGCGGTAGCGGCGGCTCAAGCGAACGCGGCCATGTTCGCCGCCCGGCAACAGGCGGGGGGCAACCCCGCCTATCCGGAATCGGAATCAGTCCTCCAAGCGGTTCACGACTCCAAGCGGATGCCACCTCACGTTGCGGCGGCCCACGTCGCCGCCGGGCTTCAGTCTGATGAACAGGCCCGTCAAGCGGAGCTACGGGGGACGACGACCGAGGGGGTCGAGGTCTATGCACTGGGAGGGGAGACCATGGATCTCACACCACGCCAGCCCCAACCTCCGCCGCCAACCTCTAGCCACCCAGGCAAGGGCACCCAGAACCCTCGTTTCCGTCCGCAAGGGGGCAAGCGCTAGATGGACTTCCCGGCCACTACCGCCGAGCAACGCTCACCTCTCTACAAGGACGTAGAGGAGTTGGTAATGGTCGGGTTCTTGTCTCACCCCGTCGAGGTGAACGGGAAGCACCTTGCTCTACGGTCATTGAGTGAGGGCGATCTCTACCTCATGCGGCAACGGGCCAAAGTTGATGGCTCGTGGGACTTGTGGACTGTGGCGGCTTCCGTGTGGCTCTTGGATGGCCATAACCTTCTCCTGGAACCGCATGCGTCGTCGCAAGTGGCGTCGGTGTTGCGGAGTATGCCGAAGTCCGCGGTCGAGGCATTGGGGTCGGTCACCTTGGGGCTATTCCGAAGGGTGGGCCGGGCTCGGTTCTACGTCGAGGCGTTCTGCTACGAGAACGCCTCTCGATACCTCTGGAGATCGATAGGACGCCGGCCACCTACGGGGATCGGGATCCCGGGGGCCGAGAAGATCGGCATGAACGACATTCGCGGGACGTGGGTGGCGTACAACCAAGCGGAAGACGATCGTTCTCGCATGGACTCCGTGTGGGAGGCTGCGAAGCTGATCACCTCGTCTCAAGCACCGAAGGCGGTCTCGAAGATCGACCAGAAGGACGTTCAACGGCGCCGGGACGAGAAGGCACGGCGCCAACGGACCATGGATCATGCCTACTACTACTCGAAGGGGCTGGTCGATAAGAAGGGCCTGCAACTCGCGAGTGGGGGCGTAGGCACCCAGATCCACAGCGCCCACACCGAAGAGGAGCTTGCGGACGAGATGCGGCGGTGGGTGGCCGGTGAAGAGGACTGGCATGACCGGGTCGTGTCCGCGTACAAGAAGCGGGTGATCGGCCGTTTCGAGGAGCAAAAACGGCAACATGCGGAGCGCATGGCGGCTCTCCAACGCGTCTCCGAGGAACGGCAGGCCGAGGATATCGCTCCGGTGCCTCTTGTCGGGTACACGCAAGAGCAACTCCAACAGATCCTTGCGAAACGACCCCATGGAGTACGGGGGACACGGCGGATCTACCCGGACCAAGATCCCCGACAATACCTCTACGACCGGTACCTCAAGAACGAGCCCGGGGCTCCTCAGCAAATGGTCGTCGATGAGGAGGGGGGCCTCTCCCCCCTAGACGCCGAGATCGCCCAACGACAAGTGCCCTTCCGTTCCGGATCCGAGAGGAGATAGCCCATGCCGGTGAGTCACGTTCTCGGGATGGAGGTGAAGGTCACCAAGGCCGACGTCAAGGCCGCGGACTACGCGTTCAACGACCTCGCCATGAGGTTCGAGAAGAACGTCGGCAACTCTCTGAAGAAGGCGCTCGACTCCGGGATGGACGAGAAGCGCCTTGCGGGGTTTGAGAAGCGAGCCCGCAAGATCCAACACGATCTCCTCGCCGCCCGGACGAGGGAGGAACGGAAGTCGATCCTTGCCCGCGAGAAGTCGTGGCAGGACGAGTATCGGGCGATCGCGAAGACCGCCAAGCGACGGTTGAAGTACCAGAAGGAGGCGAAGGAGCAACTCGATTTCGGCTTGGCCGGGACCGCGGCCAAGTTCGGTGAGTCGCTTGGAAGTGCCGTAGGAGACGCCCTCGACCTCAATATCTCGGGGCTCATGGGCAAGCTCAAGGGCTTCGGCGAGAAGATGTCGAAGGCCGGATCCGCGACAATGGGGAAGGGCCAGGACAAGGCCATGGGGAAGCTGGCCGTCGCGATCGGCTACCTCACGAAGAAGCTCGGGAAAATGATCGGCAAGATGGCGCTCATGGGCGGCGTCTTCGCGCTCGTGGTCGCCGGAATCATGAAGGTCATGAATCACGGGGCCAAGATGAACAAGGCGGTCATGGAGGGGGGTGCCGCCTTCGGGGACCTCGCTTCTGAGGGCAAGACCGTCTTCGAGACGTTGAAGGACGTCCGTGATGCCTTCAAGGACGTCGGCCGCAACATGGAGTGGATGCAGACCGGCGAGGAGCAGCTCAAGATCCTCGGTGCATGGTCCGCCGCCGGCTACACCGTGAAGGAGATGGCCAAGGGTCTCAAGACGGCCGAAGAGCGTATGAAGGCGTACCGGAAGGCCACCGAGACCGCCACCGTCTACGCGACGTTGCTCGGCATGAGCACCGACGAAATCGCCACAAGCATGGCCGGCTACATGGACGAGTTGGGCATGTCTCTCGACGGCGTTCGCGAGAAGTTCGCCCAGGTCTACCAGGTGGCGACGGAGTCGGGCTTCGGCACCAAGCGCTTCTTCGGCATGGTGCTCCAAGCTACGTCCGGCATGGCGATGTACAATGTGCGCCTCAACGAGACGGCCGGGCTCCTCTCTCACCTCGGCAAGATTCTCGGCCAACGTCGGGCGGAGAAGATGCTCGGCGAAGCCGGAGGTGGTGCTCCGACTACCGTGAAGGACGCAATGGTCGGCACCATGAAGCGGGGCAAGGGGCTCTCTAAGGAGCTGGTGAAGACCGAGGCCGGGAAAGTCGGTCGGGGGATCATAGAGCGTCTCGGCAAGACTAAAGGTGGGGTCGAGGGCTTCCAGAAGGTGCTCGCGGAGAGGGGGATCAAGATCGACACCTCTTCCGGGAAGACCCTCGCGGCGTCGATCGGCAAGATGTCGGCGGACGAACAAATCGGGTTGATCGGGGCGCTCAAGTCGTCCGGCATGAACGACGAGCTGATCCGGCAATTCGAGCAGAACTTCGACCTCTTCCGCGGGGCAATGTCGGACAAGCTCGGGGACATTTCGATTGCCACCGCCAACTTGAGCCCTCAGGGGCAAATCGTGGCGTCCCTCAACGCCGTCAAGTCGGTGATCAAGACCGACCTCTCCAAGATGACGGACAAGCAGCTTATCGGCTACCAGGAAATGACGGGCAAGACGCTCGAAGAACTGAAGCAACTACGGGCATTTGAGCGGCATTCGAAGGCGACGCACAAGGAGCTGAAGGGCCTCCAGAAGCAATATGAGGAGGGCAAACGGTTCACGAAGGAGGAGCAGAAGAAGCAAATCGAGGCATTCGGCGCCTATATCAACAAGAATGGCGAGCGCATTATCGCCAACACCCCGACTGTCCTCGACAAAGACGAGATGATGCTAGGGGAGTACGAGGAGCAGAACCGGATCGGGAATGACCTCCTCGAGTTCCAAACGAACGTCGGTGCCGCCCACCAGAAGGAAGTCGAAGAGGAGTTGAACGAGCAGCTCGAGGTGGCGAAGGACATCCGCCAGCACACCGTCGACCAAACGAAGCGCCTCGACATCTTGAAGGAAGCCCTCCTGAACGAGGTCTACGACGCGATCATGTCGATCTACTACTTCCTCTCGGGGAAGGACGCCAAAGAGGAGAAGATCCGGAAGCAAGCCCTCGACATGGTGGACGCCCAGAAGGAGTCGGTCGAGCAGAACCTAATGAAGCTCAACAAGGACCTGTCAAAGACGGAGCGGGCTCTCGCCTCCGCGAAAACCAAGAAGGAGAAGGAGAGGCTCGCCGAAGAAGCGGGGATACTCAAAGCGCAAATCGCGGTCGAAGAGGTCAACAAGGAGGAGTTGACCGAATTGAGCAAAGAGATCAAGCAGATGAACACGAAGCTCATGGACCGCAACTGGATTGAGCGGTTTGGGTCTATCCTTACGGGCAACACGGACGAGTTGCGGAACGCCATGGGCGATTTCATGGAACAGGCTCGTGGCGAGGTCAAAAAAGGCCGCCAGGTCCGAGGTGAGGAAACGGCCCCGTGGATGAAGGCCATACACCGCCTGCCGGAGGAGCAGCAGCAAATGTTCCTCCATGCAACCGACGAAATGGCCCGAGAGATGAGAGACGAACTCGATGAAGGGGTGTGGGAGGGTTGGTCTAAGAAGAAGCAGGAACAGGAGTGGGAAAGATTTCGGAAGAGCGCCGCGAGGGAGCTTATGGGGGAGGGCTTGTCGGCCAGCCAATTCAAGACCGAGGTCGTCGAAGGTCAACAAACCTCATGGGTTGGGCGTCTTCTCGGCACTAAGGCATACCGAACCAAGGGTGGGAGGCTGAAGCCGGAGGACGTTAAGGAGGGTTCGGAGGCGATCAAGGCTACGCTGCAGGAGGGCGCCAAGCTGGTCAAGAAAGACATGGCGCGGGGGGAGCTGCAGAAGGGACAATCCGTTTTCCGGGGTCATGGGACCGAAGAGGAGAAGTGGGCGATTGCCGCAAAGGTGCTCGGGGTGGACCCATCGATGGCGAAGAAGCTCCAGACAGGGGCGGACGCGGAGAAGATCGACCCCCGGCTCGCTCGTATGATGAGCACAGAGGAGTTGGGCAAACTTGTGGGAATGGGGCTACCCGAAGCCGACCAGCTCGGGTTCGCAAAGCTGAAAGCCGGTGCGGAAGAGGGGAATATCAACATCTGGGAGCTTCGAGAGTTCATCGAGGCGGACGAGGAGACCCAGGCCCGAATGGTGAAGGAGAAGATGGCTTGGGAAGCGGAGAATCTGAAGAAGGACCAGCGCTTCTTCACTCAGATGTTTGAGAACAAGAGCCCGGAAGCGATTGCTGATGCCCTTGAAAAGATGTACAAGAAGCGGGAGAAGGCGACGCTCACCGGCATGCTTCAGGGCTTGGGGTGGGAGGGAAATGCCTCCGCATTTGCGGCCGAGTTGGTCGGTGAGGAGGGTAATTTCACTTCCTCACAACGCGCGTTCATGAAGAAACACCAGGGCACGCTTTCTCAAGCCGGCGGGTGGGCCGCGGCACATCTCAGAGGAGTCACTTCCGAGGACGCTGACGAGGACCTTGACGACTTCATTTGGCGTCCGGGGCACAAGCCCGTTCGGGTGTCGTCCGCGGACGTGATCACGGGTCGTAAGGGACGTCCGGGCGGCGGTGGGAGTGGTGACACCACCGTGATCAACCACTACTACAACGACTCCAAGAGCTTCGCCGCCAACGAGGCCCAAGTCCGCAAGGCGTACTCGGGATACGCATAGGGGAGGTTGAAGTAGGTGCGAGCGACACGTGACGCCATACCGATCTTCCGGAGCGCTTTCGAGGGCCCGGACGACGAG
>Ga0180437_10007529_pt1 | contig 14102 bp, 15 predicted proteins | sample SS_ome_4_FD_132410 | JGI IMG/M metagenome (GOLD analysis project Ga0180437, IMG submission 132410) | Hypersaline lake sediment archaeal communities from the Salton Sea, California, USA - SS_3_D_1 metaG | ecosystem: Environmental > Aquatic > Non-marine Saline and Alkaline > Hypersaline >...
GCATGCCTCTCCCATCCGTTCTGTCCGTAGGCGAAGGCAGAGACGTATTTCGCGGGGATCCCCACGGACCTCGCAAGCGCGATGAAGAGGGTCGTGTACTCCGCGCATACCCCTTTCTTCTCCTCAAGGACCGAGAGTGCGTCCACGTTCCTCCCGGAATAGGAAAGGTCGTATTCCAGGTAATCGTAAACCCAGGAAGCGATTTTCGCGACCTTTTCGAAATCGTCCCTGGAATCCCTGACCAGGCCTTCAGCGATGCTCTTTATCCCAGGATCGTCGCTCTGGATGTTTGCAGTCGGCCGGAGGTATACCTTGGCTTCCTCGGGTATCACGTAGGATTTCGGGAGGGAAACCTGGTGGTTCGCCCTGGAGCGGATTTGGCCGGAGAAATTGTAATTGAAAACGTTTCCCGGATTCTCCTCCTTCAGGAAACCCACCTCGCTCCCCAGCTCGTTCTCGTATTTCTCCACGTCCATGCCGACGTCCTGCCTTGCGTCGTCCTGCGGGATGGTTAGGTTTATCGTTATTAGGGTGGGCTCCCCCTGGCTCGTTACCGTCCCGTACTCGAAAATGTCCAGTCTCAGCTCGTCAACCCTGGCCGGATCCCTGATGAGGGTCTCTTCTATGGGGGTGAGCGCGAAAGAGCACGGGAGGATTATGGAAAACGTTAAAAGGAAGGCAAAAAATAGCCTGAGGTTCATCTCTTATCGCCCTTGCTTACCCATATCTCCTTGAAAATTTTACTCTGCCTTGCCTTGACCCTTTTCTGCTGGTCCAGGTGGACCAGTGGGATGAAATTCCCTATTATCTCTTCCCTCTCCCATTTACCTATCAGCTTGGAGAATTCGACCTCTCTCTTCCTGATCCTCAGAAGGATTGAATTTATCCTTTCGTAAAGGTCCTTTATCCTCTCGTTTATGTTGTCCCCTTTCACTTCGACATCCTTCCTCAGCTTCTTTTTCCTGCTCACCTTCCTTTTGTGGGAATTCATGACGTTCTTCAGGGCCTGGACGAGCTCGGACACGGTGACCTTCCGGACCGGCTCTCTGCGAGGGGGGATGTCCAGAGGGTTTATCTCGAAGGGCTCCTCCTCCTCGAGGGCTTTCAGCTCTTCCTGGAGCTCCTGCTCCGCCTGGCCGGTGACCTGTTCCTTGAAGGCGCGGAGATAATCGGATTTCATCTTCAGGAGGACGGCGGCCACCATTATGTACTTCGCGGGGATCCGGAAGTCCAGCTCCTCCATCCTTTCAAGGTAGCGGACGAAGGTCTTGGAAAGCTTGGAGATGTCCAGATCCCAGGGGTTCAGTCCCTCCCAGGCAACGATCTCGTAAATGATCTGCTCCCAGGAATATTCAGAAGTTATGAATTCCATTATTTTCTTTTCATCCAGCATCGGCATCAACATTCGAGACATCCGAAATCGGTATCTCTCCTGTTTATTATTATTATGGACGCAAGCTTATTAAGATTGGGTGATTTTGTCAGGTTAAAGGCGAGAAGTAGCGGCGGAGGGGAACTATTCGCTGTGGTCAGGATCAAAGGTATATCTCCTTTCTACAAATTTTAAATTTTTCACGACATCATGACCATGCTTAATTTGTTCAGCTTTCCAAGAATCTATGCATTCCTGCTTATCAAAATGGCCGCCAACATCCGGTGATTCAGGATTAAGATAGAATATCTGGCCGGGGAAAATTTCCCATTGACAGTGTTCACAAGAACTTCGTTCGTTTCGTGTAATGTATTCTTCAACCATAGTTTACAGAAACAATAGTAAATAATTTAAAGTTTCCCTCAGCCTTACAGTGATAGATATTCTTTCCGAAAGAAAAATAATTTAAATCATCAAGACCAATTTTAAGATTCTGTTGGGAAGGTTTGTGTCATGGGTGAGATAACCAAGGAAAAGGTTCTTGAGGTTCTCAGGAACGTGATCGACCCGGAGATAGGTCTGAACATAGTGGATCTCGGCTTCATATACGGGGTGGAAATCGAGGGGAAGAATGTAAAGATACGTATGACCCTGACGACTCCCGGCTGCCCAATGCATTCCATGTTCGTGCACGAGGTGGAGAAGGCCCTTAAGGCGGTGTTCGATGAGGTTGAGGTCAGGGTGGAACTGGTTTTCGATCCTCCATGGACGCCGGACAGGATGAGCGATGAGGCGAAAAAGAAGCTCGGTGTCAAGTGATCCGGTAGCTGAGAAGATAGTGAGGGGCAGAAGGAAGTACAGGCTCGTGGACGTTTTTCTGCGTCTCGATAGGGTGTACGAGACGGGGGATATCCTCAGGAAAAGGCTCGGGAACCGTTTCGACCGGGCGGTATTCGAAGCGCTTGACACGGGCAAGAAAAAAGGAATGGTGCTCGATCTCACTCCCTTTTCCCTGTGCGGCATGGAGATCGCCAAACAGAACCAGGATTTCGGGGTCGTTTCCCTCCAGGAGAGCAAGAAACATACAGAGATCTCGAGGAAGTTCGCGGAGGAGGACATCGTCAGCATGGACTGGAGGGTGGGGAAGCCGGAAGATTTGCCTTTTTCGGACAACAGCTTCGACCTGGTCGTCTCCGCGTTCGATCTCCACGGCTGGGAGGATCCTTTGAAGGCATTGGGAGAGATAGAAAGGGTCATGAGGAGAGGAGGCAAAGCAGTCATTCTGGACCTGAGGAGGGACAGGTGGCGGTTGCTCTATCTGCCCGCGCTTCTTTATACGTGGTTCATGGGGGGGCTCTGGCTATTCAGGAAAGCGAAATTCGCCTTCAGGTCCTCGTACAATCCCGGGGAGATGGAGAAACTGATAGAATTCCTTAAGCTGGAAGACTGGAATGTCAAGAAAGGGTCTTATTATCTCATTGTAAGGAAGTGTTAGCATGGAGGATAAGATAACCGAAGTTCTGGAAATAGTTTGTAAAAGGCTGAAGGAAAAACATATTAAATACGTGATCGGCGGAAGCGCAAGCCTTTTTCTTCAGGGAATCGGAACCGGGGAGATAACAGATATAGATATCATGACAACCAAAGAGAATGCCTTCAAGATAAACAAAATATTCAAAGAATTCGAGGCAAAGCCTGTCGAATATGTCGAGAGCAAATTGCTGAGATCTTACTGGGGACAATTGGAGATCAAAGGTGTGAAGGTCGACGTGATGGGAGAATTTTCTGAAAAAATCAAAGACAGATGGATCAACATTTCAGATAAAAGGCTGAAAAATCATGAATATGCGAAACTGGAAGAGATGAGCATCCCAGTCACGAAATTGGGAGATCACCTGGGTTCTTACAAGACTCTTAACAGAAAAAAAGATGCCTACAAAGTAAAGGAGATAGAGCATTTTCTGGCAAGGAAAAAATGAGATTAAATTACATTTTCTAAAAAACCTTCAAACGCCTCAATTCCGATAGGTTCTCGAATATGAATTCGGGATTTTCCTTTTCAAGATCTTCTCTTTCATGGTAGCCGTTGCAGACGCATGCGGAATGGACTCCTGCCTTCTTGGCTTCCTTGATATCGAAAATGGTGTCCCCCGTGTACAGGACGTCTTCTGGTTTTTTGCCGAATCTCGTGAAGGTTTCTCTCAGTTTTACGTGTTTTTTCTCTCCGCTGCCCGCAATGATAAGATCAAAATAAATTTTCACTCCGTATCCCTCGGCTTCATCCAGAAGGTTCTTTTCCGGGTGGCTGCTCACCACTGAAAGTATCTTGCCCCTGTTTCTAAGGAACTCCAGGACCTCCCTGGCCTCGGGGTAAACCTTGGGGACGGTCCCTTCTTTTATCACGTCGTCCAGGTTTTTTTCGTACATTTCCTGTATCTCGTGATCCTTTGCCATCTTTTCGGTAACGTTGTGGTCCCTTAGAATCTGCACGGAGGAAAGGGTGGATCTTCTTTTCCAATCTTCGAAAGGGATATTTGGAATCCCGAAATGATCAAACAGCCTCATGTTGGACTCGTAGACCGGCTTTCTGTCATCGCTTATAACGCCGCTCCAGTCAAAGACATAGAGTTCCAGTAGCATTAGAATATTAATGGGATAAATTTTTTAAAATTAACAGGGTTTTCGGGGACAGGGGACAATAAGCTTTATATAAGTTCCCGGACAATATATTACATTATCATACTTTATCATACCTTTGTGATAAAATGGAATTTCTGGACCTGGATGACGTGGAAGTTGAGGGGAAAACCGTTATTGTCCGGGGAGGGATGGACGTTTCCGTGGACAGGGAGGGGAATCTCCTGGACGACAAGAGGGTTGTCGCCTGCATCCCCACCATACAGAACCTCGTAACGAGGAAGGCGAAGGTCGTTCTTTTGCTCCACATAGGCAGGCCGAAGGGAAACGAACCACACCTGAGGACGGACAACGTCGCGAAAAGGCTTTCAAGATTCATGTACAGGGACATAGAAAAACTAGATTCCGTTGTCGGGGAAGGGGTCAGGGAAAGGATAGGGAGGATGAAACCGGGAGAGATCGTTTTCCTTGAGAACCTTAGGTTCCATGAGGAGGAGAAGAGGAACGATGAGGGTTTCGCGAGAGAGCTCGCCTCTTTGGGGGACGTGTACGTTAACGAATGTTTCTCGGTCTCGCACAGGGAGCACGCATCCATGGTCGGGATCCCTAGGTGCATACCCGGCGTTGCGGGGTACGGCCTGAAGAAGGAACTGGAGATCCTCGGGAAATGCATAAAGGATCCGGAGAGGCCGATGGTGGCCATACTAGGGGGCGTGAAGGCTGACAAGATGAACGCCCTGAAGAAGCTCTCGGAAAAGGCGGACCACATACTGGTGGGCGGAGGGCTGAGTTTATTGCTGATGAAGATGAAGGGTCATGAAATAGGGGATTCTAAGTTCGATGATGAATGGCTGAACGGCGGGGCTGACGTGAGGGAGATCCTTGGGAACGGGAAGCTCGTCCTGCCCGAGGATTTCGTCGTTGCTAAGGAATTCAGGGAGAACGCGGAGACAAAGGTCGTCCCCAGGGACGGGATAGAGAAGGGATGGATGGCGCTGGACATAGGCCCGCAAACCATCGGGAAGTACAAGGAGATCCTGGGCAAAGCTAAGACCATAATATGGGCCGGCCCCATGGGCGTGTTCGAATGGAAGAATTTCTCTAAAGGCACGGAAGAGATCGCTAAATTCATAGCGGATTCCGAATCGCTTTCGGTCGTGGGAGGGGGAGAATCTGCCTCTGCGGCCGAGAAATTCAACGTGGCGGACCGGATGACGCACGTCTCCACGGGAGGGGGGGCCTTCCTTGAATTCGTGGCGAAAGAGACGCTCCCGGCGGTCGATGCGCTCGTGGAGTCAAAGGAGAAGTTCAAATGAGGGAAGGTTTGCTGGACAGTCTGAGGTGCTGCGAGATGACACTGAATCACGTTAACATTGAGCCTACAAACAAATGCCAGTCGGATTTCTTCTGCTACGGCGACAGCAAGAAACGGAAGATAGGGTTCATGACACTTGGGAACTACAGGAAAATATTGAGAATGATTCCACACCCGACTGAAATCAGGCTCTTCATGTCGGGGGAGCCTTTCCTTCACCCAAGGATCGCGGGAATGATAGACCTCGCGTGCATGGAGGGGCATACAGTAATGATCCACTCGAACGGGTTCGCATTGAAAAGGAAACACGTATTTGATCTTATTGAGATGGGTTTCAAATACCCGGGCAGGATATTGCTCAATTTCATCATACAGGGCGAATCGGTACCGAAGAATGTTCGCATGCTGGCGGAATACCAGAAGAATTTGCACATAACCTTTGAAAGGGTCATCCCCTATCCCCGAAGGAAAGAGGTTCCAGAATTCATGAGAATGTATGAAGGCAAGGTTAGATTTTACATCAGATGGCCAAAAAATAGGGACGAGAAGGTCAAAGAACCGTTCAGGGAGGATTTGCCAGGACCTTGCGACCTGCCTGAAGATTCTGCTGCCATCTACTGGAACGGCGACTATCCCGTGTGCAGCAGGGGTTTCGATAAAGGGCCGTGCATCGGGAATGTGTTCAAAGGCGGCTGGGATGTTCTCGTTGGATCCAAGGAAAATGTTAAAGGAGGTTAGGTTTTTATGAGCGTTAAGGTTGCGATAAACGGCCCGGGGAGGACCGGGAAAAGTTTCATATGGTCATGGGCGGAGAAGAAGCGAAATAAAGAGACTGGCATAGAGATTGTCGCGATAAACGGCGTCAGGAACGTGGAGGACGACAAGTCCCTTAAGAATTTTGTTGAACTCCTGAAATACGATTCCACGCACGGGCACAGGTTCGATAAAATAACCCACGGGAGAGAAAATGACGGTAGCGCCTGGATAGAAATACTTGGGAGCAGGATCTGTCTTTACAACAACCGGGGGGACCTGGCAGAACTCCCCTGGAAGAAGCATAACGTGGACGTGGTCATAGAGTCCACAGGTTTGTTCAGGAAGAGAGAGCAGGCTGAAGGCCACCTGAAAGCTGGAGCGAGGAAGGTAATCGTTTCCGCCCCCAGCAAGGGAGGGATCGACACCTCCATCGTCCTTGGCGTTACGAACGACATCCCCGAGGGGGAGAACATAATAGATTGCGCATCCTGCACGACCAATGCTATAACCCCGCTTGTAAAGATAGTTGACGATAACTGGAAGATAAGGAGGGGCTCGATAATAACCGTGCATGCCCCTACGGATGACCAGAGAATACTTGACAGTTCCCACAAGGATATCAGGAGGGCCCGCTCCCTCATGAACAACATCATTCCCACATCAACAGGAGCGGCCAAGGCCGTGGGAAAGGTCATACCTGGCCTAAAGGGGAAGCTTGATGCCCTGGCTTTTCGCGTCCCGGGGGCGATGACTGGATCGATCGTGGGCCTGATAGCCGATGTTGAGAAACAAACCTCAGTAGAGGAGGTAAACAAGGTCTTCGATGGGGCATGCGAAAGGGAATTCAGGCACGTGCTGGGAAAGACGGATGATGAGATAGTGTCGAGTCACGTGATAGGCAGGAAGGAATCAGGGATAGTTGACAAGACCCTGACCAACGTCGTGGACAAGAACCAGGTAATGGTCTGGTCATGGTACGACAACGAATACGGTTATTCTACCAGGCTCGTTGAAGTGGCGGAGATGCTCGGAAAGTCATAGCCGGCGGGGGGATTTTCCCCGGGACAGTGGAGTGATAACTCCTGGCCTGAGATGGGAATCCACCTCATCCGACGGGATCTCAAACCCGCCGGCCACGGATTTTAGGGGACACTGAAACGTGAACCACAGCCCTGTTTGTCGGCATGTCTTTTGGGTCAACCGGCTTTTCGGGTAAGCGGAAGCTGCCGTAGAAAAGGCGGTTCAGTATTTCATCTTCTGCTGGTACTCGACCTTGAACTGGTACTCGCTCTTTGCCTCGTAAACGTCCTCGAATTCCTGAACGTTCACGTCGCGCTTCTCTTCCTCTTCCCTTTCTTCCCGGGTGACGGATTTCTTTACCGTCACCTCGTACGCGTCGTAAGGCGGGGCGAGAGGGGACTGGGTTTTAGTGGAAGTCGCGAACCTCCATAACTCTTTGCCCGTGCCCGTGTCCAGGGAATATAAATTGCAGTCCCATGAGCCGAAACAGATCTCGTTCCTCCAGACGGCGGGATCGGACCATATGCATCCGTCTGTCTTGAACCGCCAGATTTCGTTTCCGTTCATGTCAAGGCAGTAGAAGTTCGTGTCCCCGGACCCGAAATAAATCCTGTTCTTATGGAAAAGGGGGGTTATGCTTATGGAATTGTCGCCTGCCTTGAAACGCCATATCTCCTTCCCCGTATCAGGTTCCATTGCATGGAAAAAACCGTCCCTGTCCCCGTGGTAAAGGACACCCTCGTGAACGCCAGGGCATGAGGAATTCCCGTACTTTCCCGTCCTGAACCTCCAGATCTCCTTTCCGGTCATGAGGTCCAGGCAGTAAACGTGGTTGTCGAAAGAACCGAAATATACCCTTCCCTTGTATATAAGCGGCGGGTGCAGGAGAAATATTTCTTCTCCCGTCCTGAACCGCCAGATCTCCTTTCCGGTCATGAGGTCCAGGCAGTAAAAATATCCGTCATAAGAACCGAAACACACCTTCCCCTCGAAGATGGCGGCAGCCGAGGATACGGCATCCCCTGTCTTGAACCGCCAGATCTCCTTTCCGCTCCTGAGATCAATCCCGTAATAATGGGAATCCCTTGAGCCGAAAAAAACGATCCCTCCGGTTTCCAGGGGGGAACTTGAAATCTCGCCCCCTGTACTGAACCTCCATATCTCCTTTCCGGTCACCAGATCCAGCCTGTACAGGTTCCTGTCATAGGACCCTATCAAAAGGGAATCGCCCTTTATTAAGGGGGATGAACACATGATAATGTCGCCGGTTTTGAACTTCCACAGAAGTTTTCTTTTTTCGAGATCTATCGCGTAAACGTGGTAATCGCATGCACCGAAAAATATCACGTTGCCCTTAACCGCGAAGTTGGTGCATATGCTTCCCCCGTATCCTGATTTCCACTGCCTGTCGTACTTCTTGGTTTTTCTGAGGACCAGGTCCTCCAGCTCCATGTCGAGATCCGAAAAGCCCGATTTTTCAAAATCCATTTTTTATTTTTCGGTGCAAGTTATATATTTTGCAAGCCACTCCAAAGATTTATAAATATTAGTAAGATTTAAGTGATAATGCTGATAAAGCCTGGCAAGAAAATGCTGTATCACGCGGCACTTACGGGATATCCTTCGTCGGGTAAGAGCGAGATAGGCAAAATGCTGGCCGACAGGGCGGGATACAAGCACGTATCTACCGATATGATAAGGGGCGAACTGCTCACGGGTAAATCGGTATTCAAGCTGGAGCCTCCGGAATGGAATCTTATATTTTCTGAATTGCAGGTAAGGAAGCACCTTTATATCCGTGAGGGGAAAAACGTGGCCACTGATAGTTGCCCGCATGAAAAAAAATCACGGAGAGCAACCCTCCATGTTTCCCCTTTGCTGGGAGACTATCTGAAAGAGAAAAACAGGGAGCTTATGAGGTACCTTATAGTCCTGTACGTGGACGGGAAGGAGCTGGAAAGAAGGAACGAGGGGAAGGGGAGAACGGACCAGAGGAGCCGAGACGTGATGGAATGGTTCGGGGAAGCCTGGAGAGAACCGCCAGAAGATATCATGGACGAGTACGGAAGGGTTCCCGTATTGAGATACGAAAACAACACGAGAAGGGAACAGAAGCTGATACTCAAGGACCTGGGAAAATACCTGGCCGTGGAGCTGCTGTGAATTTTCGGGACAATCCTTAAAGAATAGTCAGTTATTTTAACCCATGAAACAAGAATTAAACATGTTCAACGTCACTTCTTCTATACTCGGGGAGGTTTACAGGGAGAGGCCGAAGTGGAGCCATAAAGGGGATTTCGGGAGGCTCCTGGTGATAGGCGGATCGAAAAGGTATACGGGAGCGCCCGCTCTCGCTGCGCTGTCCGCTCTCGCTTCCCTTAGGGCGGGAGTAGACATCGTCCTGGTAGCCGCCCCCAGGAGGGCGGCGGACATAGTTGCGAAATTCTCCCCCAACCTGATAACCGAGCCCTTCGATGGGGATTTCTTCACCGGCAAGCACGTGAAGGATGTTCTGAAGCTTTCCAAAGGATTCGATGCTATCTCCATAGGTTCGGGTTTGGGGACGGAGAAGGAAACCCAGAAGTTCGTGATGAAGTTCATAGAGAAAACCAGAAAGCCCTGCGTGATAGACGCGGACGCGATAAAGGTCCTGAAAAAACAAAGGCTTGGGGAGAACTTCGTTCTCACCCCGCACGCGTACGAGTTCTATGACATAAGCGGGGAGAAGCCGAAGTATGACATAACCAACCGGGTAAAGGTCGTTGAGAAGTTCGCGAAAAGGATCAATTCCACCATCCTCCTCAAGGGGGCGATAGACATCATATCGGACGGTAAGCAGACAGCCCTCAACAGGACGGGGAACCCCTACATGACGACCGGGGGGACGGGTGACGTCCTCACGGGAATATGCGGATCTTTGCTCGCGCAGAAAATACCTCCCTTCAAGGCGGCCTGCGCTTCAGCTTACATAACGGGTAAGGCGGGCGACCTGGCAGTTAAAAGTAAAAAGCAGGGCCTTCTGGCAACGGATATAATAGAGAGCATACCGGGAGTTATAAGATAGTTTAAACCCAGACGGACATCCTGTAACGTCCTGATTTGCTTTCTATCTTCCATTTGGTTTTGCATTTGGGGCATTCGACCGACTTTTCCTCTCCCTCGAGGCCGAGATCGAAATTCCTCCCGCAGACAGAGCACTCGAAATCCTCTCTCATTCGTTCACCGTTTAAAAATTATGTCAGGGGTTTAAATTAATAGGACCTGCTGGGGGACCTGCTCCCCGGGACGAAAGCCCTGAAAACGAGCAGAGCCCCCACCACGAAGACTATCAGGATTATGAAACCCGAAACCGGGCTGGTGGCTTCGCTGAAGTCCGTGATGACGTTTCCCGTTAAACCCGTCGTGCCCACGACTATTATGATCAGCAGGGCAAGCACGAAGGCGGTCAGGATCCCGGCCTGCTCGAACTCCATGGTTTATACCCGGATTTAATTTGGAGGGAGTCTTTTTATTTCTTCGTTCAAAGGTTTAATTTAAATTGCGGTTGTGACAAATTATTTAATATCGTCAGAGGTCGAAACAATGGAGAAATACGATCCTTTTCGGATTCAGGAGGAGATCCTCAAGTTCTGGATTAATAACAAGGTCCCGGACCAGATCGTCAAGTTCGATCACGGCAAGAAGAAGTTTTTCCTTCTCGACGGGCCTCCCTACGTGAACGGCGTCCCCCACGTGGGCCACATCAAGACCACCACGGTCAAGGACATCTGGTCGAAGTTCCGCACGATGCAGGGATACCAGTCATGGTGGCAGCCCGGGTTCGACTGCGGCGGGCTCCCGATCGAGAACGCGGTGGAGAAGAAGCTGGGGATAAAGTCAAAGAAGGAGATCATGGAGAAGGTCGGGATAGACAGGTTCATAGAGGAGTGCAAGAAGCTCGCGGATGGGAACAAGGACGTGTGGATGGACGTTTACAAAAAACTGGGGGCATGGAGGGGATGGGTCGATCCCTACATGACCTACAAGAATTATTACCTCGAGAGCGGATGGTGGACCGTAAAGAGGTTGTGGGAGAAGGGGATGCTGGTGGAGGGTGAGAAGCCGGTTTACTGGTGCCCGCACTGCGAGACCACGCTTTCCGGTTACGAGGTCACGGATTCCTACAAGGACGTGAGCGATTACTCCATATACGTTAAATATCCTGTACTCGGTCAGGACTTCACTTACATAGTCATATGGACCACCACCCCCTGGACGCTGCCCGCCAACGTGGCGGTGGCGGTGCATCCTGACGAGAATTACGTCAGGGCGAAGGTTGGAAGCGAGTACTACATACTCGCTGAGAAGCGCCTTAAGGAGGCTTTCAAGGAGATGGGGATAGAGAAATACAGCGTGGCCGAGAAATTCAAGGGTAAGAAGCTCGAGGGAATGAAGTACGAGCCGGTAATGAGAATTCCCCTGCAGGAGGATCTCAGGAAGAACAAGAAGGCCCACCAGGTTATCCTTTCCATACCCCTGTTCAAGAAAGGGGTCTCTAGCAAGGTCTTCGCCAAGGGCAAGGTCTCGAAAAAGGAAGAGGAAGGCCTTGAGGATTTCGTTACCATGGAGGCGGGGAGCGGGATCGTCCACACCGCACCCGGGCACGGGGAGAGCGATTTCCGGGTGGGGGAGCACTATAACCTTCCGAAACTATCCCCGGTTGACGACGAGGGGAGGCTGACGGAGGAGGCTGGGGAGTTCGCGGGGATGTACGTTAAGGACGCGGACCACAGAATAATAGACTACCTCGATGAAAGGGGCTATCTGCTGAAGTCAATGAAGATAACGCATTCGTATCCACTCTGCTGGAGGTGCAAGGCCCCTCTTCTTTTCAGGCTTAGCAGGCAGTGGTTCTTCACCATAGACATGATAAAGGATGCCATGCTCAAGGAGAACAGGAGAATCTCATGGCTGCCTTGGTTCGCCAGGGATCGCTTCCACAACTGGATAGAGGGGGCGATCGACTGGGCCGTTTCGGTCCAGAGGTTCTGGGGCATACCCCTGCCGATATGGATATGCGATTCCTGCGGGTTCAAGGACGTGATAGGGTCAAGGAAGGAGCTGAAGGAGAAGGCGATCGGGAAGGTGAAGGAGGATACGGACCTCCACAAGAACACCGTGGACAAGATCCATCTCAGGTGTTCCGAGTGCGGGGAAAAGATGACCAGGATCCCGGATACCATGAACGTTTGGTTCGATTCGGGGATCTCTCCCTGGGCATCGTTCGGTTATCCATTCAGGAACAAGGGCCTTTTCGAGAAGATCTGGCCCATGGACATGGTATGCGAGGGGCAGGACCACATAAGGGGATGGTTTTACGCACTTATGTTCTGCGGGGTTTCCACTTTCGACATGAGCCCTTTCGAGGCTGTCGCCATGACGGGATGGACCCTGGACGACAAGGGGGAGAAGATGTCCAAGTCGCTCGGGAACGTGGTGTACGCGGAGGACGCGCTGAAAGCGGTCGAGTCGGATCTCATCCGTTTCTACCACTGCTGGTCCGTGGCTCCCTGGGATACACAGCTTTTCTCCATGAAGATCACGAAGGAACTCCGGAGGGTCCTGGACATCCTCTGGAACGTCTCGGTCTTCACGGAAACCTATTCCGACAGGAAACTTGTCGACAGGAAGGTGAACCCGAAAAAACTTGAGCTGGAGGACAGGTGGATAGTGTCAAGGACAAATTCCCTAATAGAGGGAACGACCAAGGATCTCGAATCCTTCCGGCTGCACTACATGGCCAGGAACCTGGAGGATTTCATACTGAACGATTTCTCCAGGTGGTACGTAAAGATCGTTCGCGACCGGCTCTCGCCCTGGTATTCCGGAAAGGACAAGGAAGCCGCGCAGTTCACGCTGCTTTACGTACTCGAGAACCTCATCCGGCTCCTAGCTCCCGTAACGCCCTTCATCTCGGAGAAGATATACAGGAAGCTGTTCTTTTCCAGGGGGAAGCCCCTGTCAGTTCACCTCTGCTCCTGGCCGAAAACGGACAGGGTCATGAAAGACAGGCACCTGGAAAAGCAAATGCAGACCGTGAAACAGACAATAGAGGCAGTGAATTCCCTGAGGCAGTCCGAAAAGATCAAGCTTCGCTGGCCCGTTTCCAAGCTCTTCATAAGGCCCAGGAACAGCGAGGTTAAATCAACGCTGAAGAAATTCGAGTCAATCATAAGGAACATGTCGAATTCAGAGGGGATCGTTTTCGTCCAGAAGGTCCCGAAAAGGAATAGGAAAAGTTTCGAGGCGGGAGAGCTCTGCCTCGGGGAGGTTTCAATGGATAAGGCCCTCATCAGGGAGCTGACAAGGAACATCCAGGTGCTCAGGAAGAAGGAGGGCCTGAAAATAAGTGAAAAGATAGTCCTCCGGCTGAAAACCGATAAGGTAACCGAAAAAACCCTCGGGAAGAACAGGGAAACGATCTCGAAAGGGGTGGGGGCCCAGAGGATAGAGTTCAGCAAACCGAAAGTGGTGAAAGGGGTCCTTAAGTTCAAGGAGAAGAAGATAGAGATAGGCTTCGAGAGGAAATAGTCCTGTTATTTAAGTTAATTCTTCCAAATAATCATTATGAAGTGGAACTGGGTATGGCTTTCCCTCATAGTGGCCCTGGTATTTCTCGTGCTTTACGGGTTCGATTTCATAACCGCCTACTGGGTAGGGATGATCGCGGTGATATTCATAATTCTTGGGATAGTCATCACCTTCCTCGTGACCGGGGCGGGAGCAACGAAAACGGAAGGAGCGAACAGGATAGGGTTCATACTCCTCCTGGCCGGGATCATGCTCGTTCTGATCATCTTTCTCGTGCCCAAGTAGGGGGATGTTTAAACCTTGTTTTATTAACCGGTTATTCAATAATATAGAGGGGGATCGATGAGGGCCCTCACGGGAACCTATTTAAAACAATCGGGCTAACTATTGTTCTATGTTGATGGAGGATTACCTTAAAAAGGCGAAAATACC
>Ga0180437_10007530_pt1 | contig 14101 bp, 12 predicted proteins | sample SS_ome_4_FD_132410 | JGI IMG/M metagenome (GOLD analysis project Ga0180437, IMG submission 132410) | Hypersaline lake sediment archaeal communities from the Salton Sea, California, USA - SS_3_D_1 metaG | ecosystem: Environmental > Aquatic > Non-marine Saline and Alkaline > Hypersaline >...
GAAGCGAGGGCATGGGCTGTGGAGATCCCGGTACTGGAACTGATTGAACCGTTTCCGGGAAAGGCCCAACCATGTTCGTCGGTGTGCAGGGCGATCTTCATGAACACGGCAAAGGGGTTGCAGCTCTTGCCGGTGTTGAAGTGGTGGATCTGGTCGCGCAAAGCGACGGCCACCTCGGCGTAGATGACCTCCTCGGCGCCTTGGAGGGAGAGTTTGCGTCCTCGAAAGATGGTGATCATGCCATCTCCCTCCCTGGCCCGGTAGTGTGAAGAGGCCAAGCTGGAGAATCGAGCAGATCACCATGAGGGCTGGCTTCCGAGTCGGCAGTAGATTGGCTGAGGAAATCACTGACCCGCCTCGGCAGGGTACCCGAGCCAGCCAAGCTTTCGTCGAGCTGTACCGAGACGGCGTTTTCCGCGTCGCAGCCCGCTGGGCAAGTAGTTGCCCGACATTCATCGTATTCGATTGTGATCGATGGAACCTGAGACATAAAGACGCCTCCTTGCGCAAGCTGCTGCACTGCTGCCAGCAGATCGCAGCCTTTGCAAGGAGGCGCAGCGTTGCCAAAACCCGCAGGTTATGGCATACTATGGATCGCTAAAGCGTGGTAGCCTGAGGTCAGGAACCCTTGGGCACTACTGGGGTATTGGGAATTAGACGGACATTGCTACTCCGTAGACGTGGCCCGTCGCTCCCGCTGATGTTGTCGCTCCCGTACCGTCGCTCGTGCAGCCGGCCCAGTGCACGGGCGGCTTTTTTTGTGTTGGTGGCCGGTAGGCTACGGCGGATTGGGAAGGAGGGGGTTCTTGTCCAAAATCGCGGGCTTCGCTGTGCATGGCTGCCGGTGTTATCGCCCTTGAACCCGTCGAGGGGCTGATCTAGCGCCTATTCGTAGCACGACGTAGTGCAGAGACCAATGGACGAAACCAAAGGAACCGCTCAGCTGGTCTATCTGCCGCCGAACGGCCGACTGGAGTCGAATTCCTGCCGATCCTGACTACCAAGCTGTACCGCCCTCCGGTCACCGCAGAGCTGGCGCAGCGCACTCGTCTGATGGAACGCCTCAAGCGCAACCGCCACCGATCCATGACCCTGATCTCGGCGCCAGCGGGATACGGCAAAACCATGCTGGCCAGCACGTGGCTGCCAGCCTGCGATGGCCCCAGCGCGTGGGTCTCACTGGATGGGTCGGCCAACGACCTGCAGTCGTTCGCGAGCTACCTGCTGGCCGCGTTGCACACCCTCTTCCCAACCCTCGAACTGAAAACCCGACCTCTGCTGCAAGCGCCGATGCTGCCCCGACAGCTCATCGAAGGACGACCACACCTTTTTATTGCAGAGGCCTGGCTGCTGAACATCGCGTTCAGGCTGGATGAGCTCCCTCCGATCCTGGAACAGGTCAAAGGGATGCCGGAGAAAGAGGATCCGGCATGGAGCGCGGACGAGCGCCACCGCTTGAGTGGAGAGTTGGCAGCCTTGTGGAGCACGATCTTGTTTGGGGCAGATCATGATCCGCCCTGCGTGGACAATGCCGGGTATGCTATCGAGGTCACGCGACCTGAGCACTGGTAGGTAGGCGGCGTAACGGAAACGACCGCGCAGAGTTCCTTTGGCTTGGCACCGACCTACCAAGCGTTGTATTGGGTGCAGCATTGGTTGGTTTACCTTTTGTCGGGAACAACCTTTGGGCACGATGAATAGGAGGGTTCTGTGTCTAGCACCAATGAACCGTCGGCCAAGGAAGCAGAAATCGATGCATTTTGCGCCCAACTGCCGCAGACCTATGCCAGTTCGCTTGAGGAGCGGGTCGCCGCCGGGAAGGCGCTGCGCAACCATGCCATCCCATCCTCAGACCATCGGCGTGCAGCCTTGTGCTTCCCTGAGAGCTTGACCGGGTGTGTCTGAGATACACCCGCTTGACGCTTGACTTCAGCTCTGACCTGACATTGCCAACAAGCGTATGATATGATAGAATACCATCTTGAGAGCGCTCCCACATTGGCGACGAGCGTGATACAGGAGGAAAATGCCCATACCGCTCCTGCCAACCAAACTCTATATCCCACCGCTCCGGCCGGAATCGGTGCCGCGCCACCGCTTGTTGGACCGGCTTGAGGCGGGGTTACGGCGCAAACTGACCCTCGTCTCAACCCCGGCCGGCTTTGGCAAGACCACACTACTCAGCGAGTGGTCTGCGTCGCCACGGGGCCGACAGCTCTCCTTTGCCTGGATACTGCTGGATGAGCAAGACAACGACCCGCTGCGCTTCTGGAGCTACGTGCTCGCTGCCCTGGAAATGGTCCGGCCTGGAATCGGTGAGAGCGCCGGGAGCCTGCTCCATGCCCTGCCATCGCCAGGCGCTGCGGCGGTCAGCGTTAGGAGCAGGTCACTGCAGGGCGTCTTGACGGCGCTCGTCAAGGACCTGGTGGGCGCCCAGGCGGGCGACGCGCCAGCGCGCCCGCTGGTGCTGGTGCTGGACGACTACCACACCATTCACGCCCCGGCGATCCACGACTCGCTGGCCTTTTTCCTGGACTATCTGCCGCCCGCTGTCCACGTGGTCATCCTGACCCGCGCCGACCCACCCTTGCCCCTGGCACGGTTGCGCGCCCGCGACCAACTGCTCGAACTTCGCGTCGCCGATCTGCGCTTCACCGCCGTGGAAGTAGACCTCTTTCTCAACCGGGTCATGGCCCTGGATCTGCCTAGCAATGCAGTCTCGACCCTCGAGGCGCGCACGGAGGGGTGGGTTGCCGGCCTGCAACTGGCAGCCCTCTCCCTCCAAGGGCTCGATCCTCAGCAGGCACAGCGATTCCTCGAGACGTTTGCTGGCACTCACCGCCACGTCCTGAACTACCTGACCGAAGAAGTGCTCCAGCGCCAGACGCCGGAGGTGCAGGGCTTCTTGCTACAGACCGCCATCCTGCCATACCTCACCGCATCCCTGTGCGATGCGGTCACGGGTCAGCCCGGCAGCCAGCCGATGCTGGAGCAGTTGGCCAACGACAACCTGTTCACCACGCCGCTCGACGCCAGCGGGCAGTGGTACCGCTACCATCCCCTCTTTGCCGACACCCTGCGCACCCGCCTACAACAATCGTCGCCTGACCTGCTGCCCACTCTGCACCGCCGGGCTTCGGCATGGCACCAGGAGCAGGGAGCTCTGGTCGACGCCGTGGGTCACGCCATGGCCGCTGGCGACCCGGAGCTCGCAGCGCAATTGGTCGAAGCTGGCTACAAACGCCTGGCCATGCGCGGCGAGCTCGTGACCCTCCACCGCTGGTTGGACGGGCTACCGACTGACCTCGTGCAAGCGCGACCCAGGTTGGGCCTGGCCTACGCCCTGGCGCTGGCCTACTCGGGCCGCCGCGAGCTAGTCGAGGGCTATTTGCAGCAGGCAGAGGCGGCGGTGGCACCTGCTAGCGGGACGGCCGGCGCCAACGCCGTGCGCGGCGAGATCGCGGCCTTGCGGGCCGTCTTTGCCTCAGTGAACTGGGCGGGCACATGCTCCCTGGACCTTGCGCGGCAGGCGCTTCAGCTTCTGCCGGCGGCCCGCAGCGACGAGGATCTGTGGTTGCGGGTACTGATCCTCCAGGCGCAAGGCAACTGTCACCGCTTCCAGGGGCAGGTCCGAGCCGCGGAAGAGAGCTACGCCGAGGCGCGAGTCACCGCCCAAGCTCTGGACAGCCCGTTCCTGGTGCAGGCGGTGACCAACCGCCTGGGCCAGAACCAGCTCCTCCAGGGCCGGCTGCGTCAGGCAGCCCACACCTTTGAGGCAGCCTTGCGCCAGGCGGAGGACCGGGGTGGGGAACTACTGTGGTTCTCGGGAGAGCTGCACGCCCACCTGGGCCGGATCTACACCGAATGGGACGATCTGGAACAGGCGCTGCGACATGCTCATCAGGGCATTGAACTCAGCCGGCAGGCGGAAAACCACCTCGCCCTCCTGGAAGGCTACCTGGCGCTGGCCGGGGTGCAGGCTGCCCGGGGACAGACAGAAGCCGCTGGCCTAGCCCTGGATCAGGCACAGCAGTTGGCCATGGCGGCTGGAGTGCCATACCTCAGTGCGCAGGTAGCTGTCGAACGGGCCCGGCTCAGCTTGATCCATGACAGCAGCCGTGCACCCCATACAGGGGTTCGGCAGTGGGCAGAGACCTGGGCAGCGCGGCGCACCCAGGAAACAGACGAGGACCCGCCGCTCATCCTGCGCGAGTTCCAGGATCTGATCCTGGCCCGTTTCTGGCTCTGCCACGAGCGGCTCGACGAGGCGGAAGGGCTGTTGGCCGAGATCGAGTCCGCAGCCCAGGAGGCCGGGCGGATGGGCCAAGTGCTCCAATCCCAGCTCCTCCGCATCCTGGTCTATCAAGAGCGGGACAATCAGGTCCGGTCGAGGGAAACCATGGAGCACGCCCTGGCCCTCGCCGGGCCGGAAGGGTATGTACGCACCTTCCTCGATGCCGGCGCCCCCCTGCGCGCGTTGCTCATCGATTTTCGATCGACGCTCGCCGCCTCACAGAGGGCATCAAACACCCTCCTGGTCTACACCGATCGCTTGCTCGCAGCCTTTTCGGAACCAAGTAGGTCTGGATCACACGTTCAACATCTGCTCACCGCACGCGAAATGGAGATTCTGGCGCTGATGGCTGGCGGCGCGTCCAACCAGGAAATCGCCGAGCGGCTGATCGTCACCGTAGGCACGGTCAAGGGTCACGTCAACCACATTCTTGATAAGCTGGATGCACATAACCGCACCGAGGCTGTGGCCCGGGCGCGGCAACTGGGATTGCTGGACCCCTAACCTCAGAAACATAACCTCAGACATACCTTTCGATAGAGGACAAACAGGCCGGTTTGCGCTATGCTATGAGCATGGTTAGCCAATCGGTCTTCTGTTGCACGATGGCACAAGGAGAGAAGCATATGAGTTGCCGGTTGCCACACTTGCTCGGAAGCTGCCTGGTTCTCATCTGCCTGCTGGTCGGCCTGGGGACCTGTGCCTCTCCGACGGCCGAGCCGCCGACGCCCACGCCGGAGGTGTTCAATCCGTTGCCGCCTGAGCAGCCAGCCTTTGAGTCAGCTCGCGAGGCGTTGGCCCGGCAGCTTGGCGTAGATCCCCTGGCGATCCGACTGGTGGAAACCGCGCCGGTCGACTGGCCCGACGCCTGCCTGGGGCTACCTGCCGCCGGGGAAAGCTGCGCCCAGGTGATCACCCCCGGCTTCCGGGTCGTGGTCGAGACCGGTAGAACCTCGTACGAGTTCCGCACCAATCGCGACGGGAGCATGGTGCGGCCCAGCGCACAATGAACAGAGGGGATGTGCAATGCTCAACCACTTGCGCCAGCGTGTAACTGAGACCCTGTCCGCAGCCAAGGCCGCGACGCTGTCCACGCATGGCGCGGCGGGCATCCAGGCCAACGTGTTCCCTTGCGAGGCAGTAGAGGCAGCTCTCTACCTATTGGTCCCACGCACTTCGGACCATCTGTTCAACCTGGAGCACAATCCGGAGGTGGTGGTCACGACCGAAACCTGGCAGGTGCGCGGCGTGGCCTGCATCGCCCCAGAATGCCCGGCCGGACTGGCCTTGCTGGAGCAGCCGGACGCTGCCTGGTGCGCGGTGCTGGCCGTCCGCCCGACGCGGCTTCAAATCGAGTGGCCTGGTGGATCGGGCCACGCGGAAACGATTGATATAGACTGACCAAGGATTCAATTAGGAGGAGGTGAGTTAGATGTGGTGGTGGATTGGCGCTTTCGTCGCCTGGTTCATCGGTCTGGTCTGAATTGTGTACCTGATGGCGGACGTGTTCCGCCGCAAGGTCTCGGGGCTGAGCCCCAAGATGTGGCCCGGATACCTGTTCCACGGCCTGTTCGCGGTGCTGGCGCTGTGGATGGTCATGAAAGCGGTTGGGGCCTGAAGCCCGGACACAATCGAAACGACTTGTTGTACCAAGGAGGTGCAGGATGAGAGTCATACTGGGAGTGGCCGGCGTCGTGATACTGCTGTTCGGCCTGATATGAATTGTGACCATCGTGGGAGGGGTCTTCTCCCAAGCAGAAGGCTTCACCAGCTTGAGCAACCTGTGGCTGGGACTGGCCTTTCACGCCGTGGCGACGGCCCTGGGCACGGGGCTACTCAGCAAGAGCTTTGGCCCAAGGCAGGTCCAAATCAGATGTTTGGGCTTGTTGATTAACGTTATCCTTCCTGGCGAAAGATGAGATGCAAATCGCATTCTACTGCGAAGCGCGATAGATGACTGGCAATTCTTTAGAAACGAAAACCGGCAAGGGCCTAACCCTGACTATTGCCTGGGCCACCACCCTGCTGGTTTCCCAACTCCCCGACATCCTTTTCAAGGAATTGGGCGGATATTTGCCGGCCTGGTTGTATGGGGCCAGGATCGGCTTGATTGTCATCCTACTTCTGGTCAGCATCTCGTGGAAAAGACTACGGGCGTTATGGCTGTTCTTTGCCGTGCTGCTGGCCGTGTTTGTGCTACAGTGGGGCGTGGACCGGTTCTACCAGTCTCTGGCCTATACCACCTGGTTTGCCGGCGCCCGCCCTTTCGTGCGGGATGTCGGCCCGGGACAGATCCTGCGTGCCACCACCGGCGTCCTGCTGGTGCTGGTCATGCTGGTCCTCGTGCGGCGATTCGACCGATTCTTCTTTGTCAAAGGCAAGCTCGATGCTCCAGCCGCGCCCATCCCCTTGATCACGAGCAAGCCGGTTTCCTGGCGCATCCTCGGCCCGGCTGTTGCCGGGGCGATGTGCCTGGGATTGTTGGTCTTCACCCTAGCATTCGGCAGCCTACCGTCCTTGGATGCGCTGAAGAATGTGCTACCGCTGCTCCCTTTTGTGCTGCTTTTCGCGGCCAGCAATGCCTTTGGCGAGGAAATGATTTACCGTGCCCCCTGGTTGGGCGCGTTGGAAGGTCCGGTCGGACCGCTGCATGCCCTCCTGATTACCGCCGTAAACTTTGGCATCAGTCATTTCTATGGTGTCCCATACGGCATTCTGGGTGTGGTCATGGCCTTCATCCCGGGTTGGTTGATGGGCAAAGCCATGCTCGAGACGCGCGGCTTCTTTTGGGCCTGGTTCATCCATCTTTGTATGGACATTGTCATCTTTTTCTTTATAGCGTTGGGATCCATCAGCCCTGGGGGCTAGAGCTTGTCTACGTGACGAGGGTTGCGGTCCGCCCTACGCGGCTCTAGGTCGAGCAGCCCGGCGGATCGTGGTATGCCGAAAGGATTGAAAGTGGATCTGGCACTGCTAGCCGGGCTGTGGTGGGCCTGGCGCAGGACCAAACAGCCGACAGCAAGAGAACCACTTGTAGCATAAGGAGGAAAGCAACCATGCTCTCAAAACGTCAGCAGAATAGGGGAAACGGCAGCAGCCGGCCAGCCAACGGGCCGGGCGGGAATGGCAACGGCCATCTGATCGAGCTGCGACAGGTGGTCAAGGTCTATGAGAATGCGGCCGGCGGCTTCCGGGCGCTGAACGGCGTCGACCTGGCTATCGACCGGGGCGAATTCGTGGGTATCATCGGCCGCTCGGGCAGTGGCAAGTCGACGCTGATGAACATGATTACCGGCATCGACCGCCCCTCCTCGGGCGAAGTGCTGGTCGGCGAAACAGCCGTCCAGCAACTGAGCGAGAACCAGATGGCCCGCTGGCGCGGCCGGAACCTGGGCATCGTCTTCCAGTTCTTCCAACTGCTGCCCACCCTATCGGTCCTCGAAAACGTCACACTGCCGATGGACTTTTGCCATATCTTGCCCCTGCGCGAGCGCCGCACCCGCGCCCTGGCGCTGCTCGGAATGGTAGACATGGCCAGCCACGCCTACAAGCTGCCCGCGGCGCTGTCCGGCGGGCAGCAGCAGCGGGTGGCCATCGCCCGCGCCCTGGCCAACGATCCGCCGCTGCTGATCGCCGATGAGCCGACCGGCAACCTCGATTCCAAGACCGCCGACGCCGTCTTTGCCCTCTTTGAAACGCTGACCGCACAGGGCAAGACGGTGGTCATGGTCACCCACGATACCAGCCTGGCGCAGCGCATCCCGCGCACCGTCCTCATCGCCGACGGCGAGATGGTCGGCGACGCTGCGGCCTTGCCGGCGGCCATGCCGGGGCGGAAGGGCAGGGCTGACCGATGAACGCGCGCTGGAGAAAAGTCCTGATCGACCTGTGGAGCAACAAGGCTCGCTCCCTGTTGGTGATCCTGTCCATTGCTGTGGGCGTCTTTGCCGTGGGCGTGGTTGCCAGTTCCTACGCCATCGTCAAGCACGACATGGCTGCCGACTATGAGGCGGTCAACCCCCACACGGCGCGCATCTTCTGCGACGAGTTTGACGCCGGCCTGGTAGCCGAGCTGGCCTCGACCCCGGGCGTGGCCTCCCTCGAAGGCCGAACTTACCTCTCTGTCCGCATCGCCGGCCCCGACGGGCTGCAGCACGCCGTTGACATCGACCGCATTGCCCCCTTGGACGAGATCCGCGTCGACCAGCTCGTCCTTGAGGCTGGGTCACGGGGGCTTGGCGACGGCGAGATCTACCTGGAACGGCAGGGGGCCGCCGGCCTGGGTCTGAAGGTGGGCGATCCGGTGGATCTGCTCCTGGCCGGCGACCGGGTCTACACGCTGAAAATCGCCGGGACGGTGCACGACGTAAACGCCAATCCCTTCAACTTTACGGGCAAGACGAGCGGCTATGTGAACGGGGCAACCATGGCTGCCCTGGGTGGCCCGGCCCAGTACACCTTTGTCACGTTCGTGAACAGCGGCTCGCACACCGACGTGGCCGAAATCCGCGCTGTGGCCGAAGGGGTGGCAGACCGCATCCGGCAGAGCGGGCGCGAGGTACACAACATCAACATTAACCGGCCGGGGCAACACCCGGCCCAGTCCATCATCGACACCGTGCTGCTGCTGATGGGCCTGCTGGCCGTGCTGGCCATGTTCCTGAGCGCCTTCCTGGTGGTCAACACCATCTCGGCGCTGATGGGCCAGCAGATCCGCCAGATCGGCATGATGAAGGCTATCGGCGCGACGACGGGCCAGATGATGGCCATGTACCTGGGGCTGGTGCTGGCCTTGGGGCTGCTGGCCCTGCTCCTGGCCGTGCCGCTGGCCGGCCTGGTGGCCTATGGGTTGACCCACTGGCTGGTCGGTATGTTGAACGCCACGCCGGGGCCGTTCTCCATCCCAGCCACGTCGCTGGCGCTGCAACTGGTCATCGGGCTGGCGGTGCCGCTGCTGGGTGCCCTGGTCCCGGTGGTCAACGGCGCGCGCCTGACGGTGCGCCAGGCCATCAGCAGCTACGGGTTGAGCACGCCGGGCCGGCGCAGCCTCTTTGACCGGCTGCTGGAATCGGTACGTGGGCTGCCGCGACCGCTGCTGCTCTCGCTACGCAATACTTTCCGCCGCAAGGGCCGCCTGGCGCTGACCCTCTCCACCCTCGTCCTCGGTGGCGCCATTTTCATCGCCGTGTTCAGCGTGCGCGACTCGATGTACGTCGAATTCGACCAGACCTACGGTTACTACCAGTCCGACGTGAACGTCGACCTGGCCCGGCCCTACCCGCTGTCCGACCTGGAGGCCGCCGTCGAGGGGGTGCCGGGTATTGTCTCGATGGAAGGTTGGAACACCAACATGCTGAGCATCGTCCAGCCCGACGGCAAAAACAGCGACCTGGTGATCGTCTACGCGTCACCGGGGAACACGCAGTTGGTCGAGCCGGTGATCACGGATGGGCGCTGGTTGCAGCCCCAGGACGAAAACGCCATCGTCGTCGACAACCACTTTGTGGCCCAGCGCCCGGACGTGCAGGTGGGCGATGTGCTCCAGGTGCGCATCGACGGGCAGAACTATCCCTTCACCCTCGTCGGAATCTTTCGCCTGGCCGGCGATCCGCCCAACCCCTTTACCTACGTCAACAACGAATACCTGTCGCAGATCAGCGGCACGGCCGGCCAGGTCAACAGTCTACGCATCGTAGCCGACGGCCACGACCCGGCCCGCCAGAACGAGGTGCTGACCGCCCTGCAAGCACGCTTTAAGGAGCTGGGCATCGGGGCTTCGCTGCAAATCGGCAGCGAGGCCGTCAGCCAGAAGCGCTCGCAGATCGATCTGCTGGTGACCCTGTTGCTGTTCATGGCCGTGTTGATCGCCACGGTGGGCGGGTTGGGCCTGATGGGCACCATGGGCATGAACGTGCTGGAACGCACCCGCGAGATCGGCGTGATGCGCGCCATCGGCGCCGAAAACGGGGCGATCTTTCAACTGGTCGTGGTCGAGGGGATGTTGATCGGGCTCATCAGTTGGGCGTTGAGCATCATCGTCGCGATTCCCATCACCCAGATGCTCGACAACCGGCTGGGGAACTCGCTGCTGACCGTGCCCCTCGCCTACACGCTCTCGGCCGGAGGCATCGCCATCTGGCTGGGGGTGGTCCTGGTGTTGGCCGCCATCGCCAGCACCCTGCCGGCGCGCAACGCCGTGCGTCTCACGGTACGCGACGTACTGGCTTACGAGTAGGACCTTGAAAATGGAATCCTGGCATGTTGAGCAAGAAAATGTTGACACAGAGCGACAGAGAAGGCACAGAGCCTCACAGAGAAGAACCTCAAAAAACTCTGTGTGCCTCTGTGAATCCTCAGTGGAGCTCTGTGTCCCTTTTGGTTCCGGCTCGTCCGGGTTAGTACCTTGATGATGAAGTCCTGGCACGGTGAGCAAGAAAGAGAACCAAAGAACACGAAGGACACAAAGGGCACAAAGGAAAAGCCTGGTGTCCTTTGTGTCCTTGGAGTCCTTGGTAGTTTCGCTTTTTGGTTCCGACTAGGCCGGGTTAGGAAGGAACACAATAACTTGGCGTAGCTCGATCCCGAAATGACTGCCGGAAACATGGACAAGGGGCCGCGCCTCGGCGTAGGCCGCACCGCCGAGGTATACGCCTGGGGCGACCACCAGATCCTGAAGCTCTACCGGGCAGACATGCCCCGGGGTGGCCAGCGTTTCGTGACCCCCACGCCCTGAGCGCCCACGGATCGGGGAGCGAGGCGAAAGGAAAAGGTGATGCGCGAGTTCTACGAGCGCTTTTACGCAATAGTACCTTCCAGCCCTGTCCATGCCCTCTTTTGCCAACGCGCGTTTGGGCTGGACCTGGGCCAGCACGGCTTCGCCGACCTGGCCCAGCTCGATGCCCTCGTCGAAGCGACGGACATGCACGCAGGACAGCAAGTGCTGGACCTGGGCTGCGGCCACGGCCGGATCAGCGAGTACCTGTCCGACCGGACGGGCGTCCACTTGACCGGCCTGGACTATATTCCCGAGGCGATCCGCCTGGCCCGCGAGCGCACCGTGGCCAAAGCGGATCGCCTGGCCTTCGTCGTGGGGGACTTGAATGCCCTGGACCTGCCGGCCGGCCATTTTGACGTCATCCTGTCCATCGATACGATCTATTTCAGCCAGGACTATGCGCGGACCATCAGCCAGCTTGTTGAGGCACTGCGTCCTGGTGGCCGGATGGCGTTCCTGTACAGCTATGGTTGGGAGCCGCCGGCCCCGCCCGAGGCGTTCGACGCCGCGACCCTGGCGTCCGAGCGGACCCCGCTGGCTGAAGCACTGACGGTCAATGGGCTTGGGTTTCGCAGCCAGGATTGGACGGCAGCTGATTGCCGCTTGGCGCGCAGCCGGCGGCGGATCCTGGAAGTGTTGGAATCCCAGTTTCGGGCCGAGGGACTCGGCTTTGTCCACGAAAACCGCATGGGTGAGGCCCAGGGCATCGCCCAAGGCTGTGACCTGGGTGTGCACCGGCGTTACCTGGTCCGCGCCCACATGCTTACCGGCGGAGGCGCCGAATCACGACCACAATCAAGATCGTGAGCCAACTGAATCAACAGGAGGGGGGAAAGATGTTCAAACAAGCGTTGAGTGATGGAAATGTGTGGTTGGCCGTCGGCATGGTCTGCTTTGCCCTGTTTTTCGCTCTGGAGCACTGGGCGGGCACCAGCCCCACTGTCGAGTTCATCCGGGGATTCCTCATCGGCCTGGCGGTAGTCGCCTTTGGTGCGGCCACTGCTATGCTGGTCGTACAGCACAACCAGTCCCGACAGAAGCCGGCGAGCAAGTCGACAGCCGCCAAGAAGGGCCGCCGCTAGGAAACGCAAGTCCTTTCAAACCTGTCCGGCAAGGCAACTGGCTTGGGTTGTCGCCATCCCCTTTGGGCCGAATGGAGGCCAAAGGGAATGTCAGAGAACGCCGAAGCAGGTTCCTGGTTGGGTACGACCGCTCGTTGAACTGCAGTTGATCGCAGCCGGGGTGCTCGCCGTGGGCTGGACCGCGTTGAGCATTTCCGCTGGGATGCCATATGGCCCTGTCGAGGGTTGCGAAGGCATACGCCACAGCCGAGGTCGTGCCCGCCGGCCGGAAGACCGTTGCGCGGTCGGCGGCGATGCCAAAGCACTCCAGCGAGTTGCTCGGTAGCTGGCCTGCGTGCCAGGCACCGACGGCTTGCTGTAGGCGTGGTTGGTCAGGGTTCTATCGGAACGATTTGACGAGCCTTCTACTCTCTGGTATAATTAAATAAGAGCATAATGATCATAGCGATTCATTATGGCTAGTCTCGCACCTAGGGTTGAGCTTTTTGCCTGCCCAGAAGGGTTTCAGGGTCAATGGTGACAATGCGGGCCTATTGCGACTGCAGAACCTGAGGTCAAAACCGGAGCGCCGGTCGGCGTTTGCCGGCTAGCCTGCACCTTCTGGGGGACGGCTGAGAGGTTGTGTCCTGATGGACGTGAGCCAGGATTCCAGGCCGCCGCCAGTCTGTGCTGGCGGCGGCTTCTTGTGTACCACGACGGGGCGACGGGACACGTGGAAATATCCAAGGGGGGAAATATCATGTCCGAAAAGCTTACCCGTTTCTTTGCCTCGCGTTGGGGCATCATCGTGACCGGGGCTGCCACTGGGTTGCTCGCACCGCTACTGCAAAAGTTAAGCAACCCGCCCAAATCCATCTCGTGATGGACGCCATCGCATGAAGGACTGACTGGATCGGACGAGGGACAATGGGAAAACCGAGGATCTATTTCGACAACGCGGCCACCTCCTGGCCCAAGCCGCCAGGCGTGGCCGAGGCGATGGTGCACTTTTTGGAGGCGGTCGGCGCCAATCCGGGCCGCGCCGCCCATCGCCAGGCAGTGGAGTCGGGGCGCATCGTCTACGGCGCCCGTGAGGCAGTGGCAGAGCTGTTCCACGCGCCGGACCCCCTGCGCGTGGCCTTTTCCAAAAATGTCACCGATGCACTCAACCTGGCCCTGCGTGGCTTGCTGCGCCCCGGCGACCACGTCGTGACCAGTTCGATGGAGCACAACTCGCTGATGCGCCCGCTGCGCGCGCTGGAGGGACAACCTGCACAGGGTTCAGGCGGCGTCGAGGTGACGGTGGTGGGCTGCTCGCCGCAGGGTGTACTGGACCCCGCCGACGTGGAGGCGGCCATCCGGCCCAACACCAAGATGGTCGCCCTCAACCACGCCTCCAACGTAGTGGGCACGCTGTTGCCGGTGGCCGAGGTGGGCGCCATCTGTCGCAAACACGACTTGCTCCTACTGGTGGATGCCGCCCAGACCGGCGGCGCCTATCCCATCGACGTACAGTCCGATCAGATCGACCTGCTGGGCTTCACCGGCCACAAGTCGCTGGGTGGCCCGATGGGCACCGGGGGCCTGATCGTGGGCGAGCGGGTGGACGAGACGCAGATCGAACCGCTGATACGTGGGGGTACGGGCAGTCGCTCGGAGCACGAGCGACAGCCTGACTTTTTGCCCGATCTGTGGGAAAGTGGCACGCCCAACGTGGTGGGGCTGGCCGGGCTGGAGGTGGGCGTGCGCTGGGTGCTGGAACGCGGCGTGGAGGCCATCCGCGCCCACGAGTTGGCGCTGACCCGTGCGCTGATCGAGGGATTACAGGCGATCCCTTCGACCGGCTCAGGGCAACATCCCGCCGTGATCGTCTACGGCACACTGGATACAGAGCTGCAAATGGCGACAGTCTCGTTCAACGTCGCCGGGATGCCGTCCTCGGAGGTGGGATTGCGCCTGGACGACGAGTAC
>Ga0180437_10007531_pt1 | contig 14100 bp, 9 predicted proteins | sample SS_ome_4_FD_132410 | JGI IMG/M metagenome (GOLD analysis project Ga0180437, IMG submission 132410) | Hypersaline lake sediment archaeal communities from the Salton Sea, California, USA - SS_3_D_1 metaG | ecosystem: Environmental > Aquatic > Non-marine Saline and Alkaline > Hypersaline > Sediment...
AGCTTCCCCGTCATCTCCCCCTGGCTCGAAAATATCGTCATCATCGACATCCTCGTACAACAGTACCCCGGCCGCAGCGATGTCCGCATCCCGATCGCCGAGACTGTGCAGCTTGATCGAATCCAGGTCGATATCCGCGGCCGAGGAGTCGAGGGTGGTGAGCTCCAGTTCGAGAACGGGTACATTCGTGCTGGCCTGATCCTTGTCCCCTGTGGTGATACCGGTGGCGGTCAGGTCGACTTCGTATGTATCCAGATTGTCCTCCGTGTTGTGGGGACCTACCGCCAAGGGGCTTACGGTGCTGTCGGTTCCGTCACCTACAGAGCCGAAAGTAACCGAAGTGATATGACAGCCCACGGTCGAGGCATCGTCAGCGGTGCTGGCTATCCCCAGGACGATGTAAATATGGGTGGAAGCACCCCAGCCGAAATCTGCCGCATCAGCAGAAGGGTACTGTGGCGTGGGTAGAGGGGAAACCAAAAACGAAATAGAACCGGCGCCGGTACCCGTGTCGTACACGGCAGGTCCATCCATTATGTCCAGGTCGTCCCCTGCAGGATCTCCATTGTCGTAGGTACCCGCCCCACCCTGAGGCTCGAAATACGCTTTGACCGACACGATGTCCGTATAGCTCAACGAGCCGGTCTTGGTCACCTGAAAGTCGATCTGGGAGATGTTTGTATCTGGATCAGCATTGTCACCATTGCGGAAGCGCAGGCGGGTGACGGCAAAAGAAGCGGTACCGCTCTCGGGAACGGGAATCGACCTGGGGGCGATCGCGGTGTGTTCCTGGATCGACAGATCGTCCGCCTCCAGCTCCGAGACGGTGCCTATGACAAAAAGCGCAAACGCCAGCGCAATGAGTAACACAATCCTGGCTCTACGGATTCCCACAACATACCTCCTCGTCCAAGAATGACTAAGCATAGGTGCTCTACGACGTAAGATATCGCCATTCGTCTCAAATTTCGGTCCATTGTTACTTTTTCGTGAGAAAGTTCACTATATATTGAGCAAAATTAGGAAAATAGCGTGAATTTATTGTAACTAATTACTAAACAACGAATTGAAATGAAGGATGGATTCTGCAATCATCCGCCCACGGGCCGAATCTGCAGGACCGAGGGGATGGTGCGCAGGCTCTTCAGAACCTGGTCGAAGTCCCGGCCGTTATCCAGCTCCACCGTGAAGAAGCCCTGGAGGGTTTCGGGGATGTTTTCGTCCAGCTTGCCCTCGATCAGGTGGCCGTGGTACTTCTTGATCGCCCCCTCCACCTCGGAGAACAGGTTGGTGGTCTTGCGAGCGGTAAACTCGAAACGGCGGGTGGCCTTGGGGCTGACAGTCTCCCACTCCACCTCCAGGTGCCGTTCGTCGAACTCCTTGATGTTCCCCAGATTGGGACAGTCCGCCTTGTGCACGATGATCCCCCGGCCGCGGGATATGTAACCGACGATCGGATCGCCGGCGGCGGGGTTGCAGCAGCCGGCGAGGCGGATCATCATGTTGCGCTCCTCCCCGATGCGTATTCCCACCTTGGAGGTGTCCCGCACCTGGGTGTCCGACTCCATGCGCCCCCGCCAGCGCCGTCCTGGACGCCTGGGTTTGCCGGCTTCACCTTCAGGCCGAGCTTGAGCCCCCGCCTTGGTATCCCGCCCGCCCCCGGCTCCGCCGCCCTTGTTCTTGGCCACGATGTTGCGGTCGATGATCAGGCCGGGCTCGTTCTGTACGAGCCAATGGCGGATCTTGGAGCGTGCCCGGGAGGTACGCACCATGCGCAGCCAGTTGAGGTGGGGATGGGCCGAAGGAGCGGTGAGGATCTCGATGACCTGGGTGTTCTTCAGCTCTTCGTTCAGCCGGACCAGATTGCCGTCCGCCTTGGCTGCCATGCAGTGGTTTCCTATCTCCGTGTGTATGTAGTAGGCGAAATCCAAGGCCGTGGCGCCCCGGGGAAGCTCGATGATGTCCCCTTGGGGCGTGAACACGTAGATCGAGTCGCGCAGCAGCTCCCGCTTGATCTCCTCCAGAAAATCCGGGGAGCTGACGCTTGAGGAATCCCAGCTCTTCAGCATGTTGATGATGGTCAGCTGCTCCGGTTTAATCCGCTCTCCGGCCAGCTCCTGCTTGTACAGCCAGTGGGCGGCGATCCCCTCCTCGGCGGTGCGGTGCATCTGATGGGTGCGTATCTGGATCTCCAGCATCTTCCCCCCCGGACCCATGACCGTGGTGTGCAGGCTCTGGTAGAGATTGCTCTTGGGCATGGCTATGAAATCCTTGAAACGTCCCTCGATCGGCTTCCACAGGCTGTGCAGGATACCGAGAAGCTCATAGCACTGGCCGGAGTTGTCGCAGAGCAGGCGTATTCCGGCCAGATCGTAGATCTCGTCGACCATCCTGCCTTTCTTCTTGATCTTCCTGTACATCGAGTAGTAGTGCTTGATCCGGCTCTCGATCTGGATGGGGATCTTCGCCCTCTGCGCTTCTTCGCGGATGCTCCGTTCCATGGTGCTCAAGAACTCGTGGAGATCCTCCCGTTTCTCCTGTACGAAATTGTCGATCTGTTCGTAAGCCCGGGGATGAAGCACCCTCAAGGACAGATCCTCCAGCTCGCTCTTGATCCGGGACATACCCAGACGCCCGGCCAGGGGAGCGTAGATCTCCAGGCACTCGTCGGCGATGCGCTTCTGGCTCTTGGGTTCCAGATACTCGAGGGTGCGCATGTTGTGCAGCTTGTCCGCCAGCTTGATCATGATGACCCGGATATCCTTTACCATGGCGAAGAGCATCTTGCGGATGGTGGCGGCTGCCTGGGTGGTCTTGCTGCGGCCGCGGATCACGGAGATTTTGGTCACCCCCTGAACCAGGCCTTCCACCTCCCGGCCGTACTCCTTTCGCAGCTCCTTTGAGGAAAGCCCCGTGTCCTCCAGGGCGTCGTGCAGGACCGCGGCGATCACCGTCTGGTAGTCCAGGTGGGAATCGACCAGGATCTCCGCCACGGTCAGGGGATGGACGATGTAAGGCTCACCGCTGGCCCGCAGCTGGTTGTGGTGCAGACCTTCTGCCCAGCGCAGGGCCGAGAGGATCTTACCCCGCTCCTCCTCGGGGTAGCGATCGATCTTTTGCGAGAACTGGCGGACCAGTGCTTTGGCAGAACTGCCCATCTTCTCCTCACCGCCGGGCTCGAATGACCCGCTCCCGCCCGGCCAGGTCCGGGGTTACCGTGATCTCCCTGTATCCCCGGTCGATCAGCTCCCTCTCCAGCAGGGGCATCTGGGCAGGAGCGGCTTCCAGGAGCAGGTATCCCCCGGCACGCAGCTTGCGGGGAGCCTGGCAAATCAAGCGGCTGAGCAGATCCGTGCCGTCGGCCCCGCCCCTCAGGGCCAGGGCAGGTTCGGGCCAGCCGATCTTCTCCATGTTTTCGACCTCCCCGTCGGTCAGATACGGCGGATTGGCCGTGATCAGGTCATAGCGGCCCGGGATACGGGCGAGCAGATCGGAGCGGTACAGGCGAATCCGGTATTCCGGCAGCAGCCGGCGGGCATTATCTGCGGCCACCTGGAGGGCCTCCCGGCTGATGTCGGAGCCGGATACTCGTACCGTGGGAAAGCTGTGCTTCAATGCGATGGCTATGCAGCCGCTGCCGGTACAGGCGTCGTGCACCCGCTGGACGAGGGGATTGCTCTCCAGTACTGCAAGAGCTTCCTCCACCAATACCTCGGTGTCCGGTCGCGGTACGAGAACCCGCGGGTCCACGTAGTACTCGAGGCTGAAGAACTCCTTCTTTCTGCGGATGTAGGAGACCGGCTGCCCGGCACAGCGCAGATCCAGCAGGCCGCAGTAGCGCTGCCAGCGGTCGGTATCCAGCGGATCGGGAAGGCTTGCCAGAAGCCGCTCCTTGCTCGTCCCCAGGGCTTCGGAGAGCAGCAGGGTGGCATCGAGCATGGGTGTGTCGACTTCGGCGTAGAAAAGACGTTCTTTGCCCTGATTCAGGGCACCTCCGACGGTCATACAGCCAGCTTCTTGAGGTACTCCTCCCGGGCGCTGAGTCGAAGTGCGTCGATGATTTCCTGAAGATCTCCCAGCATCACCTCTTCCAACCGGTAGAGAGTAAGGTTGATCCTGTGATCGGTAACCCTGTTCTGAGGGTAGTTGTAGGTGCGAATCCGCTCCGAACGGTCGCCCGAGCCGACCTGCGTCCTTCGAGCGGCGGCGCGTTCGGCGTGTTTCTTGTCTTCCTCCTGTTCGAACAGACGGGCCCGGAGTACGCGCAGGGCTTTTGCCTTGTTCTTATGCTGGGATTTCTCGTCCTGACAGGTTACCACCAGCCCGGTCGGGATGTGGGTGATGCGGACCGCCGAATCGGTCGTGTTCACGCTCTGCCCGCCCGGACCGGAGGAGCGGTAGACATCGATGCGCAGTTCCTCCGGACGGATCGCTATCTCGGTCTGCTCCGCCTCCGGCAAAACCGCGACGGTAACCGCCGAAGTGTGGATCCGGCCCCCCGCCTCGGTGGCCGGCACCCGCTGTACCCTGTGGACACCGCTCTCATAGCGCAGGCTGGCGTAAACACTCTTTCCACTGATCGAATAGATAACCTCTTTGAATCCCCCGATCTCGGTCTCGTGGGAGGAGAGGATCTCGATGGTCCAGCGCCTGGACTCGGCGTACTTGGAGTACATGCGGAACAGATCGGCGGCAAACAGACCGGCCTCCTCCCCCCCGGTGCCGGCTCGAATCTCCATGATGATGTTTTTCAGATCCAAAGGGTCCTTGGGAATGAGCAGGACTTTCAGTTCATTCTCCAGCTCCTCTTCCTGCTCCCTCAAGGCTTCCAGCTCCTCCCGGGCTAGCTTTACCAGCTCCCCTTCACCCCCCTCTTTGAGCAGCGCACGGGTATCACCGATCTCCGATTGAAGCTTTATGTAGCGCCGGTATTGTTCGACGACCTCCTCCAGGCCTGCCAGCTCCCGCATCAGCTCCTTGTAGCGGCTCTGATCCTTCATGATCGCCGGATCGGAGACCAGGTTCTGGAGTTCCTGGTGGCGTTCGGTCATCTGCTCTAGCTTGTCAATCATTTCAAGCTAAAATACTACAAATCCGTTTCCCTTGCAATTGGAGGGCTCTTCGCTTTCGTGAAGAGGAATCCGAACAGACCGCCGCAGATGCCGCCGATGATATGGGCGAACTGGGATACGTTGTCCTGGGCGAAGGCATTGACAAACTCCTTGGCCAGGAACAGGACCACGATCAGGACAAAGGTCAGAGGAATCTCTCCTGATCTGATGTTGGTAAATGAGCTGAGCAGGATGAGCATGAACACGATGCCGCTGGCGCCCATCAGGCCGGTAGAAAAGAAAAGGATGTTCAAAATCCCGGTCACCAGGGCCGTCACCAGGACCATGATCAACAGCGGAGCGGAGCGGTACTTCTCCTCCAGCACCGGTCCGATCAGCAGGATGAAGCTGAAGTTGCTCATCAGGTGCAGCCAGTTCTGATGTCCGATTACATGGGTAAAAAGCCGTACAAAATCTAGGACGGAGCCGCTGAAGGCCGGGTAGGAAACGAAAAAGGCCTCCGTGAACCCACCCAGGATCTGATCGATAATCAGAACCGCGGTGGACAGCAGGGTAAAGGTGAGGATAACGGGCGCGTTGTAGCGGATTCTCATTCCAGAATCTTTCTGATTTTGCGCAGCAGTGCTTCGCTGGTAAAGGGTTTGTCGATCGTATGATATTTCTCCGATGAATCAGCTTCCGCCGCGTCGGATATGATCAGCACCTTCAAACCCGGCTGCATCTCCCGTACTTTCTGCGCCAGTTCGACGCCGCTCATCTCGGGAAGCTCGGTTGTGCTGATGAGCAGATCCAACTCCATGGCTTTGCCCAAGCCCAGGGCATCGGAGGCGCCGGCAGCGGTGATTACACTGTAGCCGTACTTCTGCAGGACCGTCTTGGTATAGCGGCGGATTTTGGCCTCGCTCTCGACCAGGAAAATTCTCTCTGTTCCCCGCAGCTTCTCCTCGGGGGTGTGAGGCTCCTCAGTGCGGATCAACTCCTCCTCGTTGACCCGGGGAAAGTACATAGTGAAGCTGCTGCCTGAGCCCGGCTCGCTCTCGGCAAAGATAAACCCGTCGTTTTGCTTGACGATCCCATACACTGTGGACAACCCCAGCCCGGTGCCCTTTCCCGGCACTTTCGTGGTGAAAAAGGGCTCGAAGACGTGTTCCAAGGTCTCGGCGGACATCCCTATTCCCGTATCCCTCACCGAGCAGAGAACGTAGTTCCCCATGGGAACCATGTAGCGCTCGCCGGAGTCCGGATTCTCGATCCGGGTTCGGCGGGTTTCTATTATCAGCTCGCCGCCCTCCGGCATCGCGTCCCGGGCATTGGCGGCCAGATTGAGAATCACCTGCTCGATCTGGACCGGATCGGCGTATACATACAGGGAGTTGCCCCGCATTCGCAGCTTGAGATCCACCCCGGGTCCGACCAGTCTTTCAATCATCTCCTGGCTGTTGTACAGCAGCTTGTTGAGATCGACCACCTTCGGTTGCACCACTTGACGGCGCCCGAAGGCGAGCAGCTGACGGGTCAGAGCCGCGGCTCGGGAGGTGGTAATTTTGATCTGTTGGATGTCCCGCCGTAGATGATTGGTTTCATCCATGTCATCGAGGAGCAGTTCGCAGTAACCGTTGATTACCATCAGCATGTTGTTGAAATCGTGGGCGATCCCACCGGCCAATTGGCCCACCGCCTCCATTTTTTGGGCCTGAAACAACTGCTGCTCCAGCTTCTTGCGCTCGGTTATATCGTTACCGATGCTCAATATGCCGACCAGCTGCCCGGCTTCGTTGTATACCGGCTTGTTCGACCAGGAAACCCAGATAGAACGCCCGTCCTTGGTGATGTTCTCATTCTCATTGTAGGTGTACTCATCCGGATTGTTGGTTATCCCCTCGATCATGGCCACCAGGTCACGACCTGATGAATCACGATCGGGGACGATAGTGCCGATCACGGACCTGCCTACCAAATCCTCTTCTGAAAAACCCAGAAGGCGCCGCCCGTAATCGTTGATGAAGGTTATCACGCCGCCGGTATCCCAGCGCAGGATGATGCTTCCCGCATTCTCAACCAGATCCCGATACTTCTGCTGACTTCTCTCCAGCCGCCGCTGAGCCTCTCTGTAGGCGGTGATGTCCCGGAAGCTCCACACCCGGCCGATGAACTGCCCCGATATCAGCAGGGGGGCGGAGTAGCGCTCGAAAATCCGGCCATCCTTGAAAGCGATGATATCAGTGGACTCCTCGCGCTTGCCGTAGAGCACATTGATCTTTTCCAGGTAGGCCTCAGGATCCACAACCTGACTCATGACGAACTCCCGCAACTTGATGTCATCCTTATCCTGAATCATCGATTGGGGGACCCGCCACATGTCTGCGAATCGCTGATTGGAGAGGATTATCCGACCATCGTGATCCACAACCAGGATACCGTCGCCGGTGGCCTCCAGGGAGGCCTGCAGAAGCTGCTGCAGCTCCTGCAGAGTCGCGCCGTCAAGACGCTCCTCAGGCTGTGCGTGATTGTCGTTCGTCTTTCCCACGGTACTAGGCAAACCCGTTCAAAAACTCAACCACCTCTTCGGTCCTCTGTTCCGCCACCTCCCGGCTCACCGCCTCCAGGCGCAGGCGGATCAACGGTTCGGTGTTGCTGGGCCGCACGTTGAACCAGTAATCGGGGAAATCCACGCTCACGCCGTCGAGTTTGCCGATTTTTCCCCCGGCTTTCCGGTATTTCCGCTCGATCTCCCTCAATACCTTTTCTTTGTCTGCAATCTCGATGTTGATTTCTCCCGATTGATGATAGCGCCCGCGCAGCGGCGCCAACAGTTCCGAGAGGGGTTTGCGGCGTTTTTTAAGAAGCTTCAGCAAGACCACAAGAGCGTAGGCTGCTGATTCGGTATAGTAGCTGTCGGTAACCTTGAAATACACGTGCCCCGATGTCTCGGCCCCGAACACGGCTGCTTCGTCGATCATCGCGTCGTAGAGGAAGGTGTAGCCGACCTTGGAGACCACGGCTTTGCCCCCCAGCTCTGTAATGCGCTGCGGTAGAGCCCGGGACGAAATCAGATCGTAGACGATAGGCGCTCCCGGCTGCTCGCTCAACAGCTCTTCGGCTATCAAGCCTGCGATGTAGTAGTTGGCAACACTCTCTCCGTGTTCATCCAGAAACACCACCCGGTCCCCGTCTCCGTCCAATAGGGCACCCAGGTCCGCGCCGTGTTCGAGCACCTTGGCTGCCGCGTGCATCCTGCTCTCGGGTTTCAGAGGATTGGGATCCCGGTTGAGAAAGGATCCGTCGGGTTGCTCGTTGAGGATGTAGCTGGGAAGAGCCAACTTGTCACTGATGCTGCGGAATACCCTTCCCGCGGATCCGCCTCCTACGTCTATGACCACCCTGCTGGTGATTTTTTCACCCTTGAGGGGAGCGGTGACGAAATCGATGTATTCATCGACGCGATCCACCTCTTCGAAGCTGCCGCCGGGCTGCGGGGGTTCTTCTCCCATACCGTCAACCAGTGCCTCGATCTCCTGTAGACCTTTGTCGTAGCTGACCGATCCGCCCCGATCGTCGTAGAGCTTGAATCCGTGGTACTCGGGAGGATTGTGGGAAGCGGTAACCATGACTCCCCCCGCGTATCCCTCCTCCATCTGGTAGAAGTGCAGCTGCGGGGTTGTTACCATACCGATACCCCGAACTTTCTTGCCCTCCGCGACCAGCCCGTGACTCAGAGCCTGGTACAGCTCCTCCGAGTAGGTGCGCGCGTCGTAGCCGATCATGAAGCTGTCTTTCTTGGAGAGGCGGGCGAAAGCCCGGCCTATCTTGTAGGCCAGGGCAGTGTCTATGTCTTTTCCGTAGATTCCTCGAATATCATAGGTCTTGAATACTCCGGCCATGGCTTCCTCCGGGAACCATTCTACAACGTCACGGCTCTTTGCGGAACACCAAGATGTTCTGGTGAATCATCGAGGGAATGTATTCGTACTGATAGCCGTAGATGTGGAGGGATTTACTCACGTCGTACCAGATCAGGTTGGCTTTAGGGATCAAACCGAGATCCGTCAAGATCGCTGCCAAATCGGAGCTGAGGAAGTGGTAGCGACCTCCGTTGTACATGTCACCGATAAACACAACCAGATATCCCCGTTCCTTGAGCAGAGCGACGGCCGAGGCGAATATGCCGGTCATTTGTTCAAGCCACTGTTCCTTGCTCTCGTAGCTGCTCCGGTTGAAGGCTGTCAGCTTGGTTTGGCGAGCCTTCCTCTGCTCTTCCCCGACCCGTTTGTAGCTCCCCTTGCTCTTCCGCGCTCTGTCCATTCCCCAGTAGGGTACGTCAGTACAGATGAGATCGAACTCACGACCCTCTCTGGCCAGATCTTGCAGCACGATGCGGCTGTCCCCGCAGATCATCTCCTGCTCAGGGATGCTCTCCAGAGAACAGACCCGACTGTAGATCTGGAGCCACTGCGGATTGATTTCGACCCCCACCGCGTTTCTGCCGCGTAAGGAAGCCCCCAGGAGGGTTCCTCCCACCCCGGCAAAGGGATCCAGTACCCACTGCCCCCGCTTGGTGAATACCTCTATCAGGTCGCCGCACAGGTCGGGAGGCTTCTGTCCGCCGTGGCTGGAGCGGAGCTTGTGCTGCAGATTGGGGGGATAGGTTTTGTTGATCACGCTCTTGCTCCAGTACACCCACTCTTTGCCGGTCAAATCATTGAGCCGGTTTCGCGGAGAATAGAAGCCCCTGCTCTGTCCCCGCTCGTCGAACAGCTCGATCTTTTGGGATGCCGCCGTTCCCCCCACTCTCTCCGCTCCCTGCCTCGGCGCTGTCCGGGTCGGGTGCAAACCGCGCAGCGACAGCTGGACCGCCGATCGACGGCCGGAGTCGGTGCGGCAGTAGAAGATGCGCTCGACCAGGCTGCGCTTGCGGGCGCTTCCGGCCCCGTTTCCGAACACCGAGTACTCCCGGGAGAAGACCTCCACAGGGCCGCGCCGGCGGAGGATCTCCCGGATCGCGGATTCGGGAATGATTCCCTCGTTGTTGTAGCTCAAGAAGATATGTTTTGCCCGGGCCGCCTGGATCAGCTCCTCCAGAGCTGCGGCGGCTTCGTTCTTCCGGGAATAGCGGCTCTTCAGGTGATCCCTCTGGAACTTCCTGGTCTTACCCTTCAGCACCGGCTTGTCCCAGCGGAGGATGTTCTCCAGCACGTGGTAACAGTCTACGTACTGACGGGTATTGTACGGGGGATCGAGGTACAAGACCTCCGCCTCCAGCTGGTGGATCAGCCGATTGGCATCGAGGTTGAAGACCTCATTGCCCGTGTTTCCGGCCAGCTCGATCTCCGGGACTCGAAGGCGCAGGGGTTTGAGAACATTGCTGTCGATGAGATGTTTGTCCGTGCCACGGGTATGCACCTCTAAGTGCTTGAGGAAAGCGTCGTACTGGCCCACGGTGTTGGCGACCTTGTCCACGGCAAACAGGAGGCTGGATAGCAAAACGAGACACTCCTGCTCGCTGCAGCGTTGCTCGGCATACAGAAGATCAATCGCTTCCCGGATCCCGTCGATTCGGGCCGCATTCGATTCGGTAAAGTAGGTTCCCGAGTAGTTGGCGTGGGCATATCCCCGAACAGGAGCACACCCATTCAGCTCCTCGATCAGATCGGCCACCCTGTACAGGTCGACGTTGTTCTCCGTGGAGGTCAGAAAAGCACGGTTCACCACGTAATTGGAGTAAAGAAGATCGTTGGCGATGACCTTGGAGGCGTGGGGGCGAAATGCGGAGCCCACCACCCCTGTACCGGCAAACAGATCGGCGAAGCACGCAATCTTTTCAACCCGCTCCAGGATCGTCCGGGTGAGGAAATCGATCAGCCGATACTTCGAGCCCAGGTACTTGCGGTTTTGAAGCTGTACGCCCGGCGGGTGAGCCCGCTCGGCGACGGATGAATTGTGAGAAATGATGTCCCCTCCCAAAAAGGTACTTCCGAGTATAACCCGAAAGCGGAGCAATGCGCAATGGCGGTTTGCCGGGTTTTTTTCATCAGAAATTAGGAGGTTCGGCCAGAAGCTCCCGGACCGGTTTGTTCCACAGACGGGAGGCTGTGTTGAAAAAAAGCTCCACCAGCGAGGTCGGCGTGTCGGCACCGATCGCTGACAGGTAGATCCTCGAACAGGAATCGCTGTTGCGGATTGTTTGGAGATCCTCCACCACGTCCCGAGGTTCTTTTCCGGTCAGCCGGTAGAACACGGTCAGGGTGGTATGGGGAAAGATTCGCTTCAAACGCTCCAGATCGGAATCCATACCGAAGTCGAGATAGAGAATCCTCCCGATTTCGGCGTAGCTGTCGACGTACTCGTCTACGCTCCAGTTGCAGTTGTGTATTCCGAAATGGGGAAAGTGCTCGCAGAGCCTCTTGTCAAAGGGCATCAGGAACTGCTCGTAATGCTGCCTTGAGATCATGTTCACCACACAGTTGGCGGTGATGAAAAACGGTCTCTCGGCTCCGGAGCGGGATTGGCGGCCGTGGACCTCGTCTATCAGCTCCACCAGCATGCTGTAGATGACCTCAAAGAGATGGTGAACCCGCCGGGGATTGTCGTACATATCGAGGTACAGATGGGTGCCCCGCAGCCGGAATGCGGTGTTCATAACGCTCTGGAAATTGAGCTCCCCCTCGATCACGCCCCATTCACGCTCGATCCGGTCCATCTGGAGCATCAGATTCTCGAAGGCGGGATGGCTGCGAAACTGCGGCACCTCCAGTTCCTCCGTCTCTCTGTCCGTCAACAGCGCGCCGGTGTTCACCGGCCAGCCGCCGGGGTCGTAGACGATTTTCTGGCCGAAGAAAGCCGCCGGGAGCGCGCAGGACTGAACACCCGAGATGCTTCCCTTGATTTCAGAGATCTCCCCCCCCAGCCTCAGATCGGGAAACGCGTCGTTTGCCAGTTTGGCCATTTCGACGAAGCTCCTGTACCGATAGACAGGATCAGTATGCCAGGGCTCGTCGAAGCGCAGCTCACTCCGATCGGTAAACCAGTTGGGTATGAACTGATAGTCGATTTTGAATCCGGAGTCGCCGTCGGCCGGAACTATCTTTTGCTGCAGCGCACAGGAAAAGGGAATGTAGGGGATGATCGTTCGTTCCATGGGTCTCGCTCTCCGGCTCATGAACAAGTTATCGGGATCTGTGGAAAATTTAAAGCAAACCTTCAAATTTTCCTGTTTACCCCTATTAGAACGCATGTCCTGGCAACCGCCCTATGATGCTCAGATTTCCTGCAAAATTTGAAGGAAAACTTCAAATTTTGCCACTTTCCCCCATCGGGGCATGTGTCCCGATAGTTCCGGATAGGTGCGAATGGGGTAAAACAGGAAAATTTAAAGAAAAACATTGAATTTTGCCACTTCCCTCGGGGTTTGAGGATCGCAAAAAAATGGTGTGAAGATGAGAGGGGGTAACTCATGACCGGCGAGAGCTTGCGGCAGACCCTCCTGGTCCTCGCCGCCTGGGAGGGGATGCCCCTGAACTACTCCACGATTGGAAAGCAGCTGAACATATCCTGCCCCGCCGTTAAAGCCCGGGTGCAGTATCTGGTGGAGGCTCGAGCCGCCTGGTTGCTCTATCCCCTCGAGGTACCTTCTGCGGGGACAAAAACGCGGAAATCACCAAAGCTGTATCTGAACGGTTCGGCCGGATCGCTCCTGCCCGGTACCGGGACGCAGGGACAGGGGGAGAGCCGGTTTCGCAGCCGTATGATCCGGACCGTCCGCAGCCTCGAAGCCAGCAGAAACGCCTCCAGCAGGTTTTGGTATTACGGCGGATACGGCAAGACCCACGTCGAGTTGATAGCACAAACGGCTCTGAAGCGGATCGGCTTCGTGTTCCTCTCTGAAAACCGCTACAACAGGTGGTGCTGGAGCTACTGCAAGCGGGTTTTCAAGCAGGGTATCATCCAGGGAGCCTTCGTTCTGTATCCGGGGCACCGGATCTTCTTTGCCGCCGACCGCCTGGTGGTCATACCCGGGGAGGAGTTCTTCAAGAACTACAGGCGCTGGATGAACGCCTGCCTGGGATCCTCCCGGAAGCTTCTGTTGCGGATGGTGCGAACCTACAACACCACCCACGCCCGGAACCTTCCTTGACAGAAAGCACGCTTGAGCGCTAATCTGTTCCACCATGTACAAAATCGCAGTTATACCCGGTGACGGAACAGGCCCGGAGGTGGTTCAGGAAGGCCTGAAGGTCCTCGAGCGCATCTCCGAAATCTTCAACATCCAGTTCGAATTTACCCATTTCGACTATGGGGGCGAGCACTACCTGAAAACCGGAGAGGTGCTTCCCGCCGACGCTCTGCAGACCCTCAAAGGCTTCCATGCCATCTATTTGGGAGCTATCGGCCATCCGGAGGTGAAGCCGGGTATTTTGGAAACGGGAATCCTCCTATCGCTTCGATTCGGATTGGATCAATACATCAACCTCCGGCCGGTGAAGCTCTATCCGAACGTAGAGACTCCCCTGGCCAACAAGGGACCCGAGGAGATCGACTTCGTGGTCGTCCGGGAGAACACCGAAGGTCTTTACGCCGGCATCGGCGGTTTCCTGAAAAAAGGGACGCCCGATGAGGTGGCGATCCAGGAAATGATCAACACCCGCAAGGGCGTGGAGCGCTGCATCCGTTACGCCTTCGAGTACACCCGTAAGCGAAACAAGGGCAAGAAACTCACCCTCTGCGCCAAGACCAACGTTCTGACCTATGCGCACGACCTGTGGATGCGCACGTTCACCGAGGTGGCCGGAGAATACCCCGACATCCAGACCGACTACGCCCACGTGGATGCGACCACCATGTGGATGGTCAAGAATCCCGAGTGGTTCGACGTCATCGTAACCACGAATATGTTCGGGGATATAATCACCGACCTGGGCGCAATGATCCAGGGCGGGATGGGTGTGGCCGCCGGGGCCAATATCAATCCAGAGGGCGTGTCGATGTTCGAACCGATCGGCGGCTCGGCTCCCAAGTACACGGGAAAAGGCAT
>Ga0180437_10007543_pt1 | contig 14084 bp, 11 predicted proteins | sample SS_ome_4_FD_132410 | JGI IMG/M metagenome (GOLD analysis project Ga0180437, IMG submission 132410) | Hypersaline lake sediment archaeal communities from the Salton Sea, California, USA - SS_3_D_1 metaG | ecosystem: Environmental > Aquatic > Non-marine Saline and Alkaline > Hypersaline >...
ATAAGAAAATCTTTGTTTATTTTTGTGATCTGTTCTGCTAAGTCTCCAATTTTTTGAGCCATTTGAGTGACTAAGCGTATGTGTGTAATTAAGTTCATAGAACAGTTATCAATTAACAGCGTAAAAGGAAGTTCCTCTATGTTATCCCAGTCTCCTAATTCCATTGCCCGTAGAAATACATTTACTATCTTCTCTCTTAATGCTGAATCACTTATTTCGTTTAATTCTGGGAATAGACTTTCGATATACATTGATGTGCCTCATTCTTTCCGTTAAATCCATGCACTCAAACGATATATTCTCTTCTAATTTAATAATTGTTTGCCTATTAATCAATTTCCAAAAGTCTACAGATTGAATTACATAGTTTTAGGTGTGAATTGCTTATTGCAACACACAAAAACGAACGTAACATAAACAGTTGATTTTAAATATACCAATGTCATAACGCCATTCAGTGAGAATGATTAATAAAGCAATTCAATTAATGCACAGCAACGCATAATTCATTCATTCAAGTTTGACTGAGGTAAGAACATGAGCGAAAAGCTTCCAAAAAAGGATGAGAATTTCAGCGAATGGTTTTCAACTATATTAAGTGCAGCTGAAATCACCGATTTCCGATATCCTGTCAAAGGAATGGGTATATGGTTGCCTCACGGATTTGCGATCCGGTGAAATGTTTTAAAGATTGCAAGAGAATTACATGACGAAACAGGACACCAAGAGGTGCTTTTTCCCCTATTAATACCAGAATCATTTTTCCAAAAAGAAGCGGAACATATTGCAGGATTTGAAAGCCAGGTTTATTGGGTTACTCAAGGAGGTTTGTCACCTTTAGATGTTAAGCTTTTATTGAGACCCACTAGTGAAACAGCAATCTATCCAATGTTTAAATTGTGGATTAGAAGCCATGCAGATTTACCTGTAAAAGTTTACCAGATTGTTTCGATTTTTAGATACGAGACAAAGGCCACTAAGCCATTAATTCGTGTAAGAGAGATTACCACCTTTAAGGAAGCACACACAGCACATGCTACTGTTGAAGATTTAATGCAAGAACTAGATACCGCTGTATGGATTTACTCTTCAATTTTTGATAGACTTTTACTACCTTATCTCATTTCTAAGAGACCAGATTGGGATAAATTCGCAGGAGCAGAATATTCTATGGCATTTGACACCCTTACTCCAGATGGAAAAACTCTTCAGATAGGCACAGTTCACAATTTAGGTCAAAATTTCGCTCACGCATTTGACATTCAATTTGAGAACGAGACAGGTTCACATGAGTATGTATATCAGAGTTGTTTCGGGATTTCAGAACGAGTTATTGCTGCACTCATTAGCATACATGGTGACGATCGCGGATTAGTCCTACCTCCAGAAGTTGCCCCTTTCCAAGCTGTGATTGTACCAATTTACTACAAAGAGAAAGAAAAAGAAGTGCGAGAAGTATCTGAACAAATTCTCAATAAAATCCGTAAAGCAGGACTCCGAGTTCAATTCGATGATCGAGAGGATTTAACTCCAGGCGCAAAATATTATTACCATGAATTAAGAGGTGTTCCCGTAAGGATAGAAATCGGTCCTAGGGACGTTAAAGAGAATAAAGTCACCTTAGTAAGACGGGATACATTAGACAAAGAACAGGTCTCAATGGATTCGATGATTACGCGAATACAGCAACTAATGGATGAGATTACTGAAAATATGAAGACTACGGCAGAACAGAAATTCAAAGAACGAGTATTCAGCGCAAAAAATATGGAAGAAGTAAAAGAGATAATAAGTTCAAGATCTGGAATAGTGGAAGTTTCTTGGTGTGGCGAACAGGGATGTGCCCAAGAGTTAGAAGAGGAAATCTCAGGCAGTATATTAGGCACACCCGTTACAGAAAAGGAAATCGCTGTTAGTGAATGTATCGTTTGCCAAAAGCCTGGAAAAGCAGTTGTCAGGATTGCTAGAGCATATTGATATGTACGACTTTTATCGTCCCCGTCCCTGTCATTCATTCCCTTTATTGAAGGCGTCAGACCTCTCGGGGTCAGTCTCATGCATAAGAACGCATTTTCTTTATTTTTGGTAATCACTTTTTGACTACAATAAAAGGGTATTGGAAATCACTCAAAGTTTACCGCAAAAATTCTTCAGTTTTAATAAAGAAATCCTTAGGATACCTTTATATCTGCTAGGTGTGTTTTCACTGCCAGAGGTCATTGGAATTTAATAATGTTTCTTCTATAGATCATAAAACCTAAGTAGAATCGAAAAGTGTATTGGAGGGGTTCAAGATAACACAGGTTATGAGCAAGTTTAATATTGGAAGAGTTTTGGTACTTGTGGTTCTTCTTACACTTACAGAGATTTTGGATCAAGTGTTAGTTGGGGGAGCATTGAATCTTGTTTCATGTACTGTGCGTCTTGCAACAGGGATCCTACTAAGCCTTTTCTTTACATGGTTGGTCGGCAAGATGATGCTTCAAAAACTATATATTTTTGCGTTAGTTTGGCTGAACCTCTTTGTGATTCGATTTCTCAGCAACTATATTGAAGGATATTTCTTCACCAGTATTTTCATGTCTTTCACCGATTTTATCATTGGGATGTCCATTGCGTTGGGAATCTCCTTAATCGAAGGAGCATTCATAACATTTCTCATAAAGATTGAAGCTGAAGAGAGTCTGAGTGTATCGCTTAAGGAATATCTGTCTTCGAGAAGTCATGGTTCATGGATTATGCGCATAGCTGCTGGATCTGGTGTGTATTTTCCTATCTACTTCTTCTTTGGGATGCTGATCTTTCCTTTTGTAGCTGTGTATTATAGTGATCCCTCATTGGGTCTTAAGGTGCCGGGTTTTGAAGTAATCATCCCTTTAGAGTTCTTTAGGGGTTTTTTATATGTGATTGCCCTACTTCCGATAATAGTATCGCTGAAAGAGAATGGAAGAACACGGTTCATAGCACTGTCTTTAATGCTATTCATACCAGGAGCCTTCATTCCTCTAATCCAACAGTCAACTCTACCTCCAGAAATAGTTCCGTTTCACCTGTTAGAAATTTTAGCAGACTCGTTAGTTTATGGCTTTGCCTTATCTAGAATCCTAAATAAATCCGAGGCACTAAATTGACATTTAATTTAATCAGCGGGAAGTTGTGAAATACTGTCAAGAAACGACAAAACAGGGCTAATAAAAAAGCATGAATGCGAAGATGCGATTTACAAACCTTTCATATTTCCGTCAAAGTTTGATTATTCAAAAACTTTTTTTGCAAGTTCCAACTATATCATATTAATTATACTAAAGGATCGAGCGGTTGAAATGGTAGTTAAAAAAGCAGTTTCATTAATAAGTGGGCTGGGTGAAACTGCACTCTCCAGCGGAATGAACACCTGCAAAAAAGCGATTAATAAACTAGGCAAACTCATGGTATATAAGACTGCCGGAGAAAGGTTTGAAAATATGTTGAAAAGCGCCCTTAAACCTTACGAGTTGTTAAAGAAAGAAAGTATAACGAAGTTTAAAGAAAAATTACTTTTAAGAAATAGAACGGACAAGGACTCCGATAGTATTTGTTGCCCAAACTGTGGATTAACCCACCCCCAGCATTGCATATTTTGTATCTGCTGTGGGACACAATTATTTGATGATATTTTCTACTCAAATTCTAATAAATCGATTAACGCTTTCCAAAAATCAATTTTCAATCTTTTGGATTTTTCAACTTTGCTGAACAATCTTAAATTGCTACGCTTTCTATACAAAAGACTTGATAAATGCCTATTATCGCTAACTGGATTGGACAACAGAGTCTAATTGAGTTTTTAGCCATTGCCATGTTTGCGGATCGATAATCTCCCCATTAAAAAGTTCCTCAAGTCCTTCTTGAATTCTCTCCTTCACATCTTTCTTAGTTAATAGATTATTCTCCTTACAAACGATTTCAACGCTATTACGAAATTGTTCACTTCTAGTAATTTTACCTTCAACTTTTGTTTTGAAAAGAAATTGTAACGAAGTTGGCGTGAAAATCGATAAATTCGAAACTATTTTTTCACCGTTATATTCCTCTGATGGGCTAAGGATAAGTGGAGGTATTACCGCATATCTGGGTTTAAATCCTTTAATATATTTTACAAAATAAAATGGTAGACCAATTTGCGTAGTTTCCTGAGTTGGAAAATCTTTTACAACAAATTTTTCTGGCTGTTTTTCTTCACTTGTTGTTTTATTCGAATATTCTGCTATGATATTGGATAATTCTTTTTGTTTATCTTCGACTGTACGTATGAAAGTATTAAGTTGGACAAATTTCTCTTTATTTGATTCTAAAAGACTGATTGTCTGCGATTTTCCATTTTGTACTATTCCGAAAAGCTCTTCTTGCTCTTTTATTCGTAAATCGCACTCCTTTTTGTAAATGTCAATTTGTTTTTGTAGATCTTCAACTGCTGTCAATCCTTCATCTCTTAATGATTTTTCAAGTGTTTCTGACTGTTCATCATAATTAACTTGTAGACTGATAATTTTTTGATCCATTTCTTTTTTTAATTTGGTTAATTGATCTTGATACGCTTTTCTAATCTGTAGACCGAGTGAAATGGTTTTTTGTTCGAATTCAAGAATTTTTTCTTCAATTGATTCAGAAATGTTACTCCATGCCTTCCTAAAGTCAATAATGTTTGCACTGAAGGCATCAAACTCTTTAGGGAACATTGATGCTACTTGAAAGATTATATCTGGCTGTAATTTGTAGCTTTTAACTGTTCTATATGAGGCTGTACGTTCTATAAATGGAATAGCATCTTTTAGAAGTGATGGTTGATGGAGCGCATGTACTGTAAACTTTCGAACCGAAAGATTTGCGAGAAGGTTTTTAATTCTGTCAAGACTTATAGTAGCATTCTTTAACTCAGTAACATTCAATATACTCTTGATTTCTTCTGACGCTGGAATTTGTGTTATTAAAAACTCATTGGAAATAATTTTGAATCCATCAAGAAGGAATGAGCCCCCCTTATAAGGTATTATATACATAGGCCAATGAACTTTTGAAATCGATTCAAGTGATTCATCGGACGATCGCAGCTGTTCAGATAATGCAAAAACAGTTGCTAATTCAATATCTTGAGTAAGAACTTTGTTTGTATCTGTATTAAGCATATATGGTATTGTATTCTCTTCAATGTATGAAAAAGGTTCAGCCGAAACTATTGGAAGTGGTCTAGACACCGTAGGAGAAATAGTTGGAGAATCAGTTTCTGCAACACTTGTTTCGACTTCAGCGGGAGTAGGTGTTGTCACTTCCGGTTTTTTCTTTGCCTCTGCTATTCCAATCATTTTTTGTGCAATATTTCTGAAAATGGCCTCGATATTTCGCCCATCTTTTGCAGAACACTCAAAATATTCGGCATTCATTTGCTGAGCGTATGATTCACCTTCGTCTGAATAAACGCGTCTAAATTGATCTGCAAGATCTAATTTATTACCAACTATAATCCATGGCACTTTTCCGCAATATTTCACAACTTCGTCAAACCATTTGGGAAGACCAAGGAAACTGTCACGGGAAGTTATGTCATACATAATGATCGCGCCGCTAGCACCTCTGTAGTAGAGCGGTCGGACATTTGCGAACCGTTCCTGGCCTCCTGTATCCCATATCTGAAGTTTGATTTTTCTTCCATCTAGAGTGATAATTTTTACTCTGAAATCGACACCAATGGTCATCTTGTAACTGTCCGCGAATGTGCCAGTCGCATAACGGATGGTAGCTGCAGTCTTTCCTACAGCGCCATCGCCAACGACTATACACTTGAAAAGGAAGTCAAAAGACATTCAATTACACAACTCTTTAATTCAATATTTTTTAATAGTATCAAGCTTGTTCTTTAAAAATTTTTTAAATCTATGAAAAAGATGGTAACAACTAATACAAAATAAAGTACATTCATTCAGAGTGTGGAAATTTGAGTTTCAAGTTGAGATGCCAGTTCTTTAATTTCATTTCTTGTTTTTAATGCACTTATCCCAGGACCCTGTATTTTTGAAGAGACTGCAGCTGTTGCAAACGCCCCACTTCTAATTGCATCTTTAGTTTTTGAGAATTCAAGAGCAAAAGCAGATATATATACATCTCCTGCGCCTGTAACATCCACTACATTGATACTTTTAACTGAGGGGATGTGGAAAAAATCTCCTTTGTATTGGATATATGAGCCCTTGCTTCCTTCAGTTATAATAACAATTGTGACTCCTAAATCTTCTATTTCTTTAGCTGCTAGTTTTAGATCATTACAATTTGTTAAAACTTCAATTTCTGAAACAGAGGCTTTTAAAACATCAATATATTGAAGATAATCCGCCATGTCTTTCCATTTTGTTAAACATATTCTGCCGCTGCCGTTCGAAGCAATGGAGCGAATGTATCCGCTTGGATCTAAGTATATGGAACCCTTTCCTTTCTTGGCTACATATTTTAAGGTTTCTAATGGTATTTCATCAACTATTGGAGATATAATAAATGCTTGAGAGTCAAGAAACTGTTCAGAAATGTCTTGAATCTCAATACGTTCAGATTTTGCCATAAGAAATTCAGTTCTTTCTTCTCCTTTATATTCAAGCCTAAATCGTGTAGTAAGACCTTTACAACGTTTTATACCCGAGATATCAATTTTATTTCTTGATAAAAAAAGAAAATGTTCTTCTCTAAAATCCTCACCTACTTTGGATACTATACCTGGTCTTCCTCCAAGCCTTTTAGCAGCAATGCTACCGTAAAGTGGTGGTCCCCCAAGCCTAAGGGCTTTATTCTCACCATTTTTTGTTATAATATCTAACGAAAAGTGAGCAATCACAACTAGGTCATACATTTGTAGATCCTCAGTTTTATTATAGTCTATCAATCTTTGAGATTTACCTTGAAATGAATCAAATGCCCAAGTGGTCAGAATTTTAAAACTTAGAAATTAGTATTTGTATAAATCATTTTCTCGACTAGGTATTGATTTGGTGTTGAATATGGAACTCAAAAAATGGAATTATAAAGGTTTTGAGATTGAGGAAAGTCTAAAGCCAGATGCAGAAAAGTTTCAATATTTCTTTAGAGTTGAGGAAGAAGGTACAAAGAAATGCACGTTCTGTGTATGGATGTTAGAAACTGTACGAACCCTATCTCCACAGGGACTCTATCTTCTGCATTCCTATCGGGAGTCTTGTATCCCTGTTTTCCTCCCGATATTCATCACAACTACTCTGTGCAAAAATATATATAAAGTTAGCGGCTTTCATCCCACCTGTCGGAAAGGGACATCCCTCCGATTCAGTTAAATGGGTTAAGGAAAAAATCGATCGGGGCATTCTCAATAATCTTGCATTTAAAATCAGCAGTTCAGGTGAAGAAGAAATTAAACTTTCAGAAATCAGCGAAAAAGTTGATTTCTAGTATTTCTTTCGTATAAACCTTATTGGAAAAAGGTGGGATTTAATTGGATGTATATGAAGCGATAAAAAAAAGAAAGAGTGTTAGAAGATACAAGGATAAAGATGTAGAACAAGACAAACTGATGAAGATTTTAGAGGCGGCAAGATTAGCACCTTCAGCAGCCAATAAGCAAGAATGGCGCTTTGTGGTTGTACGAGATAAAGAAAAGAGGCAAAAACTATCAGAAGCTGCTAGAGGTCAAAAATTTGTTGCAGAGGCACCGGTGGTTATCGCTTGTTGTGCCGAGACAGATTATCATGAGATGACATGTGGCCAATTATGCTATCCAATCGATGTGTCTATTGCTATTGATCATATGACTCTTATCGCAGTCGAAGAGGAGTTGGGAACTTGCTGGATAGGAGCTTTCTATGAAGATAAAGTAAAAAGCATTTTGAATATACCTGCTAATATTCGTGTCGTTGAACTATTAACCTTGGGTTACCCAATATATGATAGCATAAAAGAAAAATCGCGATTGCCCCTTGAAAAAATCATAAAATGGGAAATGTGGGGATAGGAGACTGAGGAAATTCGATTCATTTTTTTCTGGTTTTAGTACTTCTTTTTCTTTTTCGTTTGGCAGTAAGATATCCTGAGAGATAAAACCATACCAGTGCATCAATTATTGTTGTATCTGGGTTGAGCGTTGTTGCCATTTGCTTAAACTGATCGGGTGTAAGCCAAAAGGCTTGAATATCTTCAGTCTCTCCCATTTCTGTATTACCGACAGCTTTTTCATCGACAAGACATTCGACAAATGCTGTAACCTCATTCGTCAACCCCGCGCTTTTCGCGACGAATGGTCCAGTTGAAATTACCACGCCGTCATAGCCGGTTTCTTCTACTAATTCTCGTAATGCCGCTTGCTCTATTGTTTCCCCCGAATCAATCAATCCTGCAGGAAATTCAATGACTATTTTATTGACAGGTACACGAGATTGGGCAATAAATAGTAGTTTCTTGGTTCGCTTTGACTTACAAATGACAGTTACCACTTGTTGATCACCAATTCTTTCGACAAAATCCCATTTTTGTTCTTTGTTATTTTTGTCCAACCACGTGGCTTGTTTTAAAGAAAGCCATTTTGTACTGGCAAGTTTTTCTATACCTTTAATTTTCATATTACCACCTATTTAATCCCTACAACTTTAGTCTTAACATTTTAGCAAAACTTTAACGAATTAGTCTTCTTCTTCTTTCCCTCGCTGTAATAGCTGCGGAAGGTATAGTCTCGCTAACAGGATAGCCAATATCACCAGAAACGAAGTGCTAACGATGCTTAGTGCTAAGTTTAGAAGACTTTCTTCTAGAATGATAAACCCAATTAAATCAAACACTATCCCTGCACCGAGAAGTATGTTTACGATAGTTAAAATACGTTCCTGTCTCTCTTGCGCTTGTTCTTGTTTTTCCAAAAAGATGGTTTCAAGTACTCCTGTGTTGCTATCGATTTTTTCTAAAATTGATCTCCAGTTATTGTCTATGTTAAAAAGTTCCATTGCACGGTCTAAAACGGCTTTATAGTGCTGTCGGTGGCTCTTTGATATGCTTGTGTAAAATGGCGCAAGCATGCCCTGAAGCCTATTCTTTAGCAAAAACGTTTTATCAAGATCAGCTTTAATCAGAGAAATATCCGTCTTCTGAATATAGTCTTTGCTCGCAAGGTTTTGTGTATCTTCATCAATAAGTTTGCTCAATTCTAAAATTGCGAACAAAATAGTTCTTATTTCGGCTGTTGGCATCAATACGAAATTCATCATGTAGCCAGTTGAATTTGGATGTTCCTCGTCCTTAACGAAATATAACTCATAATTTTCTGAATCCATGAAGATAAGCGCCGAATTTCTCCTTACGAAATGCATCTCTGATTTTCGATTTGAAAGATCATTATCGATTCTTCTTTCGTAGAGATCGTTGCGATAATCTTCGAATTGACCCGAATAAACCTCAATCCACAGTCCTAATTCTTTTTTGTGTTGGTTTATCGTTTCTGGCGTCCATTCTATATAGGGATTTTGTGGGGTATAACTAGAGCAGACTGTGAAAACATATGGGCGACTATCCTCCTCGAATTTAAAGATAGTTCCATATTGTTTCAGAAGAGCAAACCAAACTCGAAATATTATTTGTTGCATGTGATGCGATCTTATTTGTTCAGGTGCGATAGGATTTGTCGGGCTCTCATTCAGTCGGACTCTGAACCTGATTAAACCAAGTTTACTATAGTGCTTTTCTTTAATTTCAAAGTCGAAATCATTTACATAATCCAACCATAAACATTGTATATCGAGATGTTGTGCAATTTTGACGATTTGCTTTCGATCTTCCACATTGGGGACGAATTTTGGATTAATATCGTCGTCAGTGTATGATGTTAGTTGCTCTTTAGTAAAATTACTCATTTCCGCGATTTTATTTTTCAGTTCCTGATCCGTTATCGCTGAAAACGCGCTGATAAACCACCATTGCTCTTTAAATATTAATTTTTTATTTGGTAGATTTTCGGACATGTCTTTATCGCCTACCTTTGAAGAGATATTGATGATTAGGTATAATCAAATCATTTATTTCAATCAGAATTTTAAGTCCTTCAATTGCGGCATTCAGTCACCGCATAGTACGCTCAGTAGAACTCTTATTGGATCTATATTCGTATTTAAGAATTCTACGCGCTATTATAGATTTATAATTGCGGCTATTCATGTTATTTTCAAGAAACCATCACATCTATCTTACATAAGTTTTAGTATCGAAAACTGATGATGCTTATGAAAATCATTATTACCGCGTCTCATTTTTATCCTTCCCTCGGTGGTATTGAAAAACACTGTTTCAACATAGGGACGCGTCTTGTTAGGCAAGGACATGAACTGCTCGCAGCGAGTACTACACTTATAGGATTAAGAGCTACAAGGAGTTTCAGGAATTTTTCAATTAACGGTATAGAGGTAAGACGGTTCATTCCTTTTCCTTTTTTGGTTCCTTTTTTTGCTCCGGGAAGGTGGAGTACATCTTTTGCCCCTGGAATGCCATTTTTTCTTATGAAGAAAAGCATAGAGAGTGATTTGATTCATGCACATGGATATGGGTTTTTCCCTACTGATCTAAGTGCCTGGGTATGTAAAATTCGTAAAAAACCCTTAATTATTACACTCCACGGATTTCATCCAGATTATCTTGCATTTAAGAAAAATATTACTGCAATTCAGGAAATGCATTTAATGCCGTATTTCAAGGTAATTGCACAGCGATCACTAACAATAGCTGATGCCATAATTGCTTTAACTCCTCATGAAAAAGATATCTTGCGAACATATTACCATGTCCCTGAGGAAAAAATTACAATAATTCCTAATGGAATAGATTTTCAGTCGTATTTAAGGACGCATAATAAAACGGTATTTAAAAAAAGATTCAATCTAAAAGAAAATATTATTCTCTTCGTTGGAGCTATTCGTCAAGAGAAAGGACTTCTTTATCTCCTTCATGCTATCCCGAGTATACTCAAAGAATTCCCGCAAACATCATTTGTTTTAATTGGGAAAGACTGGGGGTTTAAAAAAACTCTGTTGCGAGAAGGAAAACGTATTGGAGTAGCTACTTCTATGCATTTCCTTGGCACTGTTAAGACATCCTTACTTCGAGAAGCACTAGGTTGCTGTGATGTTTTTGTAAATCCTTCGGCATATGAATCCTTTGGAATTAGTTTATTGGAAGCAATGGCTTCTGGAAAACCTACAGTTGCAACAAATGTCGGAGGCATACCTTATATCGTAAGAAACGGAAAAACAGGTATCATTGTGAAACATAGTGACCCTGAAGGCTTAGCAAAGGCTATAAAGGAATTATTAGGTAATTCAGAACTTAGGACGCAGATGGGTGAAAAAGGGTTGCAACTTGCAAGAAGCTATGATTGGGGGGAAATTGTATTGCAGATAGAACAATTATACAATAAGGTTCTAACCAATCATTGAGTGAAAAGAGTATCCTATAAACATAAATTCGAGAATAGAAGAAGCGTTACTCTTCAATTCTACTCTTATCTCATTCTCAACTTGTTAAGTTATCTAAATATGTTTCAAAACGTGATGCCGAGCGTCGTAGTGTGAAACTATTTTCAACACGTTTTCTTCCTGCTTCACCCATTTGCCTTGAGAGTTTCTTATCTTCTAATAGTTTGCAAATCGCATTAGCTACAGCCTTGGGGTCTTTAGGATCAACAAGCAATCCTGTTCGATTATTTTCAACTGTTTCAGTTGGACCGGATGAATTTGAAGCAACTACTGGCTTTTTTGATGCCATAGCTTCTAAGGGTACTAATCCGAAGGGTTCGTTCGTCGGTATGTAGAGAACCACATCTGACGAACCGTAATAATTAACCAGTTCTTGATCAGTTAATCGTTGGATGACTACATGGTTTTCTAAATTAAGCTGTTTTACGAGCTTTAAAAGGCGATATCGCTCAGGACCGCTTCCTACTATGATTAACTTCGCTTTTCTATGAATTTGTACAACATAACGCATTGATTTTATAGCGGTATCAAAATTTTTTACGAGTCGAAGAAAACCTACCGTGAGAATAAGTTTCTCACAATTTAAGGACTCTTTTGCATTTCCATTGTCTGAAAATTTTGTTACATCTATTCCTGGATAACAGGTGTGCGCATCCTTCTTGTAAATTCGCTTAACAAGACCTGCAGTATAATTACTATTTGCTAAGATTAAATCGGTCTTTTTAACGATATGTTGGTCATACCTTTTGTGGATTTTGTTGCTGAAATCTTTCTGAAGTTTTTCTAAGAGATAATACGCATCGTAAAGACCGCTACCAACTCTCATTTTTGCACTATACAAGTGTTCGAATCCAACATCTGTAATTGTAGGATACAGTGGTCGATGGGGCTCATGACAGTACCATACCAATTTTGAAGAACCAAGCGATGATTTCTTCACAAAGGCGATAGAAAACGCGAGATTGAGATTATGAAAATTAATTATGTCAAAATTAGATAATTGCGAAAGCAATTTATTTCTGACAAACGGGGCAAGGAAATACGCGTCCCCAAGCCAAGGAATTTCAATAATTCTTAGATCTTTTGCTTCAGATACCCATAAATTATAATCAAATCGTGCAGTGAAAACTGTAACTTCATGTCCTTTTTCTAAAAGATGTCTTGAATACCACAAAAGTAGATTTTCAGCTCCTCCTTTCTGATTAAGAAATGCATGGAGAAGGGCAATCCTCACCATAGTCACCTAATAGTTTTCGTTTGATCTTATAGTTTAATGTTTTAGTGATAAGATCTTATATTTCAATAGAGAGTCTATTTTTTAGACTTGCGTACAAAAATCGTAACAATCAAACTCAGAAATTCTTTATTGAACAAATAAAAACGCTCGATTGTTATCTCACAAATGCATAAAGATTAGTTAGAAAACTGAACATTAAACATATTTAAGCCAACTAATAGGCTTCTTGTAAAAAGATTTTGCATGAATCCTCTTTTAGGTCTTCTTTATAGCATTTTATCTCGATCTCTTTGTTCCATAAGTATTCTAGAAGACCTGTTAAAAGACCACAATAGTACGCAATGTCTAATTCATTTAAATAATTCGTAATTTGACATTCACAGTTTTTTAAAGATTCATAACTGCTTATCTTTAATGTACCAAAACCATTCTTTCTAAGCCATTCACAAATTTCATTTAAATAGATTTGTGAAGCATCATTCCGATTCTGTTCAATTTTCTTCATTTTGTGGAAAAAAAGGTGTCCGATATTTCGACCGTGTTCAAACATTATAGGTGCGATTGATTCGCATCCAAAAAAGGAGGTCAATACGTTATTTAGGCTTAAAAGCCATTCTTTATCAATATCGACCTTCTGATTTTCTTCATTCCTGATTTCTTTTTTTAGAGACTCCAAAGGGCATGTCCCTCAAGAGATTGAATTTACGATTTTGTTGAGCTGTAATTACTGTTATTCACTATTATATATAGTTACTACTTTTTTACTACTTTCCTGTAGAAAAAACTAAAGCAGAATCATCAAAACAAAAAAAGATAAATCACCACAGATATAACGTGCTTTGTAATTGGATAAATCAGCAGGAGCTAACATATAAATATATATCTGCAGTTTGATTAATGCTCACTCCCCCTCCTTAAGCAAATGCTTAAACTCATTTATGATATCTCCTTATATTTAAATTTTTTGTAAAAATCCAAATGTTGTGATATTTCAAACGATTAACCTTACTGGCTATTCAATACGAAATATGTGCTCTTAGATAATTTCCGATACAGAAACTCTCTGATTTTCTGAATGAGAGTTTCATCTTGTTCTACTGCGGAAATTATATCCTTTAGTAACAATAAGACCTGAACAATCGAGTTTTTTTGGTTTAACCAATAAATCTTGGTGCGTTTTCCTACGCTTTCTTCATTTATGATTTCATACTCTACAAGTTTTTTTAGGAATCTAGATACGGAATATGAGTGAAGTCCAGTCTTTTGAGCGATATTATTTAGTATCATTCTGTTATTCCGTTCCTTTGAATCTAAAAAGAAATCTAAAATTTTGATAAATGGTGTTC
>Ga0180437_10007544_pt1 | contig 14084 bp, 14 predicted proteins | sample SS_ome_4_FD_132410 | JGI IMG/M metagenome (GOLD analysis project Ga0180437, IMG submission 132410) | Hypersaline lake sediment archaeal communities from the Salton Sea, California, USA - SS_3_D_1 metaG | ecosystem: Environmental > Aquatic > Non-marine Saline and Alkaline > Hypersaline >...
CGGAAGTTGCCAGACCGAGTGAGACCTTGATGTTCGCCGACAGCGCGATGAGCACCGACGGGCGGACGTTGATAGAGTATTCGTTCGCGGAGCCGCCCTTTGCGGTGTACAACGGCCAGGTGATTACGACCTTCTATATGTCACCGTCTATTCATTTCAGGCACAGGGGTGCGGCGAACGCGGGCTGGGCGGACGGACACGTGGACCTGCGCCCAGTGGCGGAGTTTGACGGGCCCAATGTTTACGGGGCCAATTCGGCGGATTTGAAGCTGGGCTGGTTCGAGCCGATAGATAACACGCTGTTTGATTTGAAATAGGCGCCAAGTGAGCAGAGAAAAGGTGATTGTTTCGTGGAGTGGAGGTAAAGACAGCGCAGCATCTGTTTACGAGGTCATCGCCGGCACCGAATATGACATAGCGGCGCTGCTGACGACGGTGACAACAGAGTATGAGCGCGTGAGCATGCACGGCGTTAGGCGGTGCCTCGTGGAGCGGCAGGCACAATCGATGGGCATTGCTCTCGAGCAGGTGTATATCTCGAAAGACGATACGGAGCAGGACTACGCAAATGCGATGCGCGAGGTTTTGCAGAGATACCAGCGAAAAGGCGTATCGGGAGTGGTCTTCGGCGACATCCATCTGGCGGAGGTGAGGAAATATCGAGAGGAGAATTTGTCGAGGGTCGGGATGCGGGCGATATTTCCGGTTTGGGCAAGAGATACGACGGCCTTTGCGCATCAGCTTATAGAGGCGGGTTTCAAAGCGGTAGTGACATGCGTCGACAGAAACGCGCTGGACGAGAAGTTTGCGGGAAGGGCCTTTGACCGGCAATTCCTGGCCGAGCTGCCGGCGGGGCTCGATCGCTGCGGGGAGAACGGCGAGTTCCACTGCTTTGCGTACGACGGGCCCATATTTCGCAGGCCGATAGGTTTCAGCACAGGAGCGACCGTCCTGCGCGAAGAACGATTTTTCTATTGTGACCTGATTCCTGACGGTGATTAGCTTTGAGTTTCCTGGGCCGATGTCGGTCACTTATGCTGTTCTGTTCCCGACCAGTTGAGATTGTTAGCGTCTTGTTCGAAGAGTACGCGGCCCTCCCTGTACAGGACGTTGAAGCCTTTGCCGCCGTGTGATTTGGTGCTGACGAGCTCCGGTCCTCCGAACTGGTTCCAGCCCGCGTCGGTTTCGAACAGCAGCACCGTGTCCGGCGGCGACATGTCCACGCAATTCGGGTTTATTGCGTAGGTGCATATTCGCCCTTTCGAGGCAGCCTGCCCAGACTTTGTCTGGCGTGCAACACTGGATGGACACACAAACTGTTCGGGTTTCACCTCCGTATGCTCAAGAAGCAGGTCGCACCATTTATCGGCAGTGGGATAATTGTCATCGTTGTAAGCAGAGTAAACCAGCATAGCTGCACCGAGAGCCATCATGTTTGTATTGCATGGCAACTGGATAGCTCTCGAGCGCGGGTATGGTACCAAGAGCGAGCGCCCCACAACCACGCCAGCCAGAAGCAGAGCTGCACTGGTGAAAGCCAGGCTGTTGGTGCGCTGTTCAGATGCTATTATCCGAATAAGTGAAGGTACACCGAGAATAAGAGATGAGATGGCGAGGAAGAAGGATATGGCGCCGATCAGAGCAGCAACGTTGTGAAGCGGGCCTCGCAGGTGCCGCGGATAGACAATGGACAGTGCCAGAGCCATCGTCAGAACCGCAAGTACGGCGAGAATCAACGAGGCAATGGCCAGCCTGTAAATTCTGGGCTTTGTTGTCCTTGAATTGTCGTCTTGTTCCGCCATGGTTATTCTCTGCCGAAAATGAACTGGCCTCTGTTGAGAACTGATTTTAGTACGCGGGCGCGGCCAATTCAAGAGTAATTCGGACTACTGCGGCAGTTTTTGTTTGGCACAGATGTTCTATGAGCTTATAATTGCGTTCGTGGACGGGACGAAACTGAAGAAAAATATGCGATTTGTTTTGCAGGGGGTCAATCAGCTTCTCTGGCCGGCGGTGTGTAATATATGCCGCGAGAGTATTTGCGAGACAGCTGGGGGCCTGTGCGCCGGCTGCTGGGACGAATTGGCAGGGTGCACCGGCGCCGACTACTGCGGGCGCTGCGGTCGCCAGGCGAGCCGATACGGCATTGTGGCTGGGGCGTGCCCGGACTGCCAGGGTAAGGAAATGCACTTTGACCAAATAGCGCGCGGGGGCGTCTACGCTGAAGCGCTGCAGAGAATGATACTCGCGTTCAAAAACGGGCGGACGGAGCTGGATGCAACTTTGGGATTCATCGCGAAAACAGCACTTGAGAGCAGCATGTTTTGCGGTGACATAGAGCTATTGGTTCCCGTGCCGCTTCACTGGTCGCGCCGGCTGTTTCGAGGGTACAATCAATCACTCGTTATAGCCAGGAAGCTGAGCCATCCGAGCGCGAGAATTGATACCGACCTGGTTCGGATTCGGCGCACCAAGTCCCAGCCGACGATGGCAACGCCGGCGGCGCGAGCAAGAAACGTCGCCGGTGCCTTCGCGGTGCGCCGCAGACATCGTTTTGCAGGGCGCAGGATTTGCCTTGTCGACGATATAAAGACAACGGGCGCGACGCTGAACGAGTGCGCAAAAACGCTTAAAGAGGCCGGCGCGACAAAGGTCTACGCCCTGGTACTGGCGGTAGCAGGGCAGAATATCAGTTGACTGGCTGGGAAGGGACCAGGGTGGCTCAGACAAAGTGGTACTAAGCAGACTCGGCACCGTCGTTGTGGCAAGAGTCGCGACGGCGGCGGTGTTCGTCAGGCAGGATGCCGTTATCATAGAGTGCGTTGGCGACGAGGCGTCGGAGTCTTCTTAGCGGCGTGGCAACAAGGCGATGGACCTCAATGGCCAGGTTTCTGCGGCGAGAAAGAATTCTCTCCTGCTCGGTCAAAAGGTGCGGTACGAGTCTGCGCTTGTGTTTGAAGAGGTGATAGATGTCTGCTTGCTGTAGAATCCGGCGCAGATAATTTGTGACGCCGTCCCATAAGGGCATCTGGCCGTCGATGTACAGCGAGATTTGAAAATCTATCAGGTGAGGCCGGCCGTCGGCGCCGAGAAGTATATTAGAGCGCTTGTTCATATCGAGGTAAACGACGTTGCGGGCATGGATGCGCCCGAGCAGTTCGAGTAGCTGGTCAAAGAAATCATCGGGCAGCTCTTCGAGTTCTTTTAGGGACCGGCCCTCGATGTACTGGTAAATGACGCCTGTCTTTCCGTATCGCCCAAGCACGCGCGGTACGCCGCGCAGATTAGTGAGGCACTGCATCACAGCGAATTCGTGCTCGGCAAAAATGGCTCCCATCCAGGTCAGTGGCAGTCCGAGGAAATGTTGTTGCCGGCTGAGCTTCAGGACGATTTTTGCCGGCGCTTCGGGGGGCCAGCGGTGGCTCTCGGCGTGATAGAGCCCCGTGGCGGCGAAAAAATCGTGCTTGAGAATATGACGCAGCCGATAACTGCACCCATCCCAGCTAACGCGCGCGGGCAAACCATTCCTGCCGCATGCATATAACTGATATCCGAGCGCCCTTCCCATCGTCTTCTACCCCCTTGTGAACGCAGTGTCGGATAACGGCCCGTCAATATTGTGTTGCGCTGCTGCGCAGAACCGCTTCAAATGCCCTTGCCCTGTTCGTTAGGAGCAGTTCACAGCTATAGTTTTTCATATTTTACCACCGCACGATACAGACCGTTTATACGGCTGCCATCCACTACCATTGGAGCATAATTATCGTTGCGAGGCTGCAGTCGCACCTGGTTGTCCGATTCGAAGAAGACCCTCTTGAACGCCGTTTCGTGCGGCGTGGCGAATCGGACAAAACAGTCGTCGCCGTTGTGAACCTCGGCGGCGGGCGAGAAAATTACAATGTCGCCCTCACTGAACCTCGGCTCCATGGAGTCGCCCACGACACGCACTGCAAACGCGTTCGGGTCGTGCAGGTCCGGACATCGCACATAATCATCGGCGATGCCCACCGGGTAGTCGAGGTCGTTGAAATCGGTGGGGTATCCTGCCGAGACTTTGTTTATCACGGGTACGAGCCGTCCCGCAGAGAGAGAATCGGTATCGGGCTCGGTCCGCAGAGCGTAATCGTCAAGCAGGTTGCCGAGCCGGGCGGCATCGGGTTTTTGATTGATGATATTTCTGATAAATTGTCGCCACTTTTTGTTTTCCGCCTCGGTTGACTCATACTGCTGCCGGACATCGGGAGGAACTCGTTCGAGGTGCGCAATGTGCAGCAGCACGCCGGGCTCGAAATGCAGCACCTTCTCCAGCTTGGCCAGCAGCTCATCACTCGGTGGGTTCTTAACCTTTCCGGTTTCGATGGTGGACAGGTAAGGCTTGGAAAAACCGATACGGGCACCGACCTCATCCAGCGTGAGGTTCATCTGCTCGCGCTTCTTTCTTATGATCTGCCCCAACGACATGGTCTAAATTATAGAAATACTCCACGTCGATTGCAATACAAAGTTAAGTAAATACTTAACATTTTGGGAATTTTTTTGTTACTTGAGCTCTATGAGCTCATAATCGGTGGTGCCGAGCCCGATGCGCTGGGCGTGCTGGAGCTGGTGGAGAGGATTAAGTTCTTTCCTTTCAATGAGTTGCGGCAGCTTCCTGTGTGCCTTGCTCTCCACAAGGTCAAGCGCCGCGGTGTCTATGGCAACGGGGTCGGTGGAGGCCAAGATGCCGATATCCTCGACGATTCCGGGCATATCAGGGGTATCGAAGCAATCGCAGTCCTTCGTGATGGAGATTAAGAAGCTGATAAAGGCGGCTTTCTTCTGTTTTCCCTGCAGGACCCCGAGGGCGTGCTCGGCGATGCTCTTCTGAAGGATTTCCGTCTCCTGCCCCCAGTTGCACTTAACGGCGCCGAAACGACAAACAGCAAGGCACTCAGCACAGGAGATGCACTTATCCTGATTGATGTGTGCCTGGACATCGTCGAGGGTGATGGCGTCGGCGGGGCAGTGCGCAAAGCACTGGCGGCAGAGCGTGCAGTCGTCCGTGATGTTCAGCGTAAGCGCGGCGTGTTGCGCCATTTTTCCTTTCTTTGAGGCGCATCCCATTCCGAGAGTCTTCAGCGTGGCGGCGGCACAGGTCGCGGGATGGCCGGTGAAGTGAGCGACAGCAAGAATTGACTGACAACGGACCAGGTCCGAGGCGATAAGAACCTCCTTGTTGACTTCGCCGTTGATTGAGACGGCGGTTTCACAGGTACCTAACAGGCCGTCGGCAACAATGAAAGGCACGCCGAGGACTTCTTTGCCGAAGCTGTGCTCGGCGGCCAGCGCCGCATGGTCGACGGCGTTGTGGCGCCGCCCCACATACAGAGCGTTGGTATCGGTGAGAAAGGGCTTTGTCTCTAATTTCAGCAGCTCTTCAATGAGGCCTTTTAGACAACCGGCCTTTATGTGGGTGGTGTTACCTTCTTCTCCAATGTGGATTTTGACGGCGGTGAAGTCGTTTGGCGCAAAACACTTTGCAAGGCCGGCGGCTTTGAACAGCTTTCGCGCCTTTTCAGAAATTCTTCTCTCGCCCTCATCAATGCAAGCTTTGACGAAATGAACTTTGGAAGTCATCAGGACACACCCCATAAACTTTGCGAGTCAACTGCGGCGGGCCGAGGCCCGCCAAACTTATCAACCCAAGCTATTATACAAGTCAGAGAAAGTAAAGGCCCTTCAGCGTTCACTGCTTGGGTGGCAGCCTCAAGCCCGAAGGGCCTGGGGATGGTGATAAACTCAATGCCTGCCTGCCAGGGCCGCAACTACTTTTTATGAACCGTATTATACAGGCTTTGCGATGCCTGTGGAAGGTACATTCTCGCCGTGGTCGAGCCGGACAAGACACCCTGCTGATGGTGGGTTAACTATGATTATCTGGGTCGCAAGCCGGGGCAAAGCCACCGCCTAAGAAGAAACTGCACCCTCGGGCTCACAATCACATCGGCCTTCTCGACCTTGGCCGCGTACCTCAACCGCAGTTGCTCGCAGAGATTCTCAATAGCACTCCGGCAGGTAATCCATCCACCCCGGCCACTCCGGCAGCACGGGCTCGGTCGGCCATTTCTTGTGCCACTTAATATCCCACAGGCACTTAAGACGAACGGATTTTACGCTCATATCCAAAAAGCTCATATTGTTCCTGCCGGCGTGCCGGTCCAGGCAGGCGCGTTTCAACTCTCCGCCGCTGATATCCATATCGTCGTTCGACGGCGGCGGCTCATCTTCCGGCAGCGCCTCGATATCCTTCCATGTACAGTCGAGCATCAGCGGCGCAAAAGAGGCCCCCCTGATATTGGGCGTCCGCCAGAAATACTCCGCAGGCCGGTTGGCTCCTTCCTCTTCCTCGCCCTGATAATTCGCCACCCAGAAATTTGCCGCATAGCTGCCCACCAGAATGGGGTCCCCCTCCATGCTCCAGGCTGCCCACGGCGCCCTTGCTCCCTGGTCCCAGCGTTTGGTCGCGGCCGGGCAGCACCAAAGGTCCGGGTCGGTGTTCGGCATAAATTCCCAAATCACCCTCGGCCAACACGCCATAGTTACCTGATCGTAGTCCGTGCCGCTGCCCCTTCTGCAAAAAAAGCCATCATGGTCGTCGGTGTAGAGCTTCCAGATAAGGGCGAACTGGTGCTGGTTCGACTTGTCCATAACGTCCTGGGCCTGAAGTTTCACCTTGCTAAGAGCCGGCATCAGAATAGACATCAACACTGCGATGATGGCAATTACCACCAGCAGCTCTATTAACGTAAATCCCTTTCGAAGTTTCATCACAGCGACTCTCCTTCTATGATTATGACAAGTCCTTCGTCGATGGGTGCTTACCGCAATCTTATCAAAAATGCGCGAGAACTACAACCTCTTCCTTCAAGTCTGGGGCCCTGCTATGCCGGACCACAGGCACAGCACCGCCGGTGAGGCGGAACTGGCCCCTCCAAAAAACGTCCATCTGCGCATTCTTTGAAGACCCAGCGGTCTTTGCGACATCCGGCTACGGCGAACTCCACAGGATACAGGGATCCGGCATATCAACCATCCAGGGCGCCTCATTTGCCCAGTCGGGCATGTGGTCGCATCCCTTCGGCCATTTCCTGTGCCATCTGGTTATCCACAGTTCCTTTAGGCCAATGGCCTTGGCGGACAAATCGAGCATGTTGGCATTAACAAAGTTGCCGTGCCGGTAGTGACAGACGCGCTTCATCTCGTTTGCGTTCGGCTCCCAGCCATTCTGCTGGATCCATTCCTTCGAAGGGGGCGGCGCATCGTCGGGCTCCGGCTCGGAATCCTTCCAGTTGGCACACATCAGCAGCGGAACGAAGCTTGCGCCTCTGACAGCCGGCGTTGCCCAGAACTTGCCAAGTTGATCATCGTCATCATCATCGGACGGTTTGGCAACCCAGTAGTTGCAGGTGTAGCTGCCGTCAACTCTCTTGCCGCCCTGGTCACAGGTCCAGGCTGCGTAGGGCCACCTGCCACCTTCGATCCAGGGTTTGGTGGCAGCGGGGCACTTATAGATGTCGGGACTGATGCTGGGCAAATAACTATACAGAACAAACGGCCAGGCGCCCATCTTCTCCTCGCCCCAGACACTGCCACCGCCCCTTTCGGGGAAGAAGCCCTCGTGCTCATCGGTCCAGAACTTCCAGATCAGCGCGAACTGATGCTGGTTGTTCTTGTCCACCGCGTCCTGTGCCTGGAGCTTCACCTTGCTCAGCGCAGGCATCAAGATGGACATCAGGACCGCGATGATGGCAATGACCACCAGCAGCTCAATAAGTGTGAATCCTGCTCTTTTTTGCATGATAATCCTCCTTTCCAACAGTCTCTTTTCGGCCCGCCCGACATTCGGGGCCAGCCACATTTGGTTCAGGTCGCGGCCTCACGGCAGCGACCATCCGTACCAGTTGCGAAAGAAAGGGTGTGGGAAGTTTTGGGGTATGGGGTTTTGGGGCGTGGAAATATACAGGAGCGGCTTTTTCCGATCACCGGGCGCAGGTCGGCTTGCCGGCGGGCAATAACCGACAAAAACGCAATTAACCCGAGCAAATCCGAAAGAATAAGCACTGGTTGTCCAAACACGACAAATTCTCCGAAAAACGCCACTAAGCCTTGCTATACTGATGATGCGCCCGAGGGGCAATCTGTTCCAAAAATTCTTTCCCGGTAGATGGTTTTTCGGTGGGTCCAGGGGGAATTCGGCCGAATCGACCGCGATTTGCCGGTTCTTGAAGTTGTCAGGGGCGGTCAGAGACGAAATTCTGTTCGATTTCGAATGGATCTCAATTGACGCAGTCCGGCTCAGGCACATCCACCATCCACTCGGGCCAGACGGGCAGGTGGTCACAGCTCTTGGGCCAGTTTCGATGCCATCTTGTCGTCCAGAGCTCCTTGATGGTAACCCTTCTGACGGACCAGTCAAGAAAAAGCATGTTCACATGGTAGGGAGAGTGCCGCTTGATGCAGGCACGCCTCATCTCGTTTTGGGCTCCTGGGGTCCATAGTGCATTTTCAATCTCTGAAGGCTCATCGAAGCTGTAGGGCTCCATATTGGTCGTTTGGCCGTCGATCAACACCGGCGCCTCAGCCGCACCCCTGACGTAAGGAGTCCTCCAATAATACTGGCCGCCCGTGCCGAGTTCTCCATCCCCTTCCTCATCCGAGATCCAGTCGTTTATTACATAGCTGCCCTTGATATAGACTTCCTCGCCGCTAACATTATAAGTGCCATCCCAGGCCGCGTACGGATTGCGCCCGCCCTCGCTGAACGGCTTGGTGGCATTGGAGCACAACCACATCTCAGAATCCAGACTCTTGTAATAATTGCTCAGTATGAACCCCGGCCAGCTCACCGATGAGGGCCTTTTCATGAAAAAACCTTCCTTCTTTTTGCTTGTATTGCCATTCTGAAGGACAAGGGTCAGCTCATCGTCGGTGAACATCTTCCAGATAAGCGACCATTGATGAAGCTGCGACTTGCATACTATTTCCTTTGCCTGGGCCCTGGCCTTACTCAGCGCGGGCATAAGAATAGACATCAAGACGGCGATAACCGCAATTACCACCAGAAGCTCTATTAGTGTGAAACCTTGCCTCTTATGCATAAGAATCCTCACTTTCAATCAGTCGGTTTTGCGACCACCTTCACTCTTGACGCCATCCACACTTTCCTGGTCCGGTTCGCCGCCCCGCAACGATCATCCCCGGCGGTTATCAAAAGACCGGGGCTCGACCGTTCCAGGCTATTTGCGTTTTCGGGTTGTGGAAACATAAAGGGGTGGTTCTTTCTGATCGCCGGCCTGTAATAACCACCAATGAAGCAATTAGGACAGGTAATTCTATCAAGATAATCGCCGCTTTTTTGCACACAACGCATTCACCCAGAATAGCCACGAAACTTTACTATCTTGGTGATGCGCCCCAAGGCCAATCTGTTCCAATAATTTCTCGGTTTCCGCATGGTTTTCCAGGGTTGCGAAGACAGATTCAGCCGAATCAAGCGTGAGTCTGAGGTTTTCGACGCTGTCCGGATCGCGGCAGACCAGGCCTTTTTGAATTTACAGCCAGGAGCGATCGACACGGTCGGCCCGGCACATCGGCCATTCAGTCGCTTGGTTCACAGGCCGCGTTCCTGAAGACCGGCTGTTCCTTCCAAACGCCTGCTTTCCGGGATTAGGTCCCCACTACGGACAGGGATCGGCCAGGTTGGCCAGCCAGGGAGCTTCAACCGGCCAGTCAGGCATGTGGTCGCAGGTGGTCGGCCACTGACGATGCCATTTAGTCATCCAGAGCTGCTTTAGGCCTATCGTCTTGACGGACATGTCCAGAAAGCTTCCGTTAACCTTGGAGCCGTGTCGGTCGATGCACACGCGCTTCATCTCATTGGCATTGGGCTCCCACCCCAAGGCCGCCATATCTTCCCGAGTGGCCCAGGGCTGGTCATCCGGAAGCGGCTCCGAATTGCTCCAGTTGCCGTCCATCAGCAGCGGTGCAAAGGCCGAGCCTTTCACGTTCGGAGTCTGCCAGAAGTTCTCCGGAGGCCTGTCAACTCCCATGTCCCTTGTGATTGCAATCCACAGGTTCACCGTATAGCTGCCAAAGAGCTTTACTTGCCCGCCCGCGGTGTCCACATCATCGTCCCAGGCCGCGTATGGATACCTGCCGCCTTCGATCCACGGTTTTGTTGCTGCCGGGCACAGCCATATCCTCGTGTCAGTGCTGCCCATATAGTCCGACATTATCTGGGGCCAGTCCATCAGGTCGGGCCGCGTCGGGAAGAGTCCGTCGTGGTCATCGGTATAAAACTTCCACGTAAGCGCAAATTGGTGCTGGTTCGACATGTCCGCCACGGACTGAGCCTGCAGCCTGACCTTGCTCAGAGCGGGCATCAGAATGGACATCAAAACGGCGATGATGGCAATTACCACCAGCAACTCTATTAGTGTGAATGCCTTTTGCGTCCGCATAAAAAATCCTCATCCTTTGATCATAGCACTGCAAAAACGCGCAAATCTATTGGGGCGTGGCTATCATTAACATAGCAGTTTTTGGCGGGCACGTCAAGGCCCGCAGTCGCTGTTTTCGGGATTTTGAACTTCGTCAACATGGCTTATGGTGCTTTCAGTAGTCCTTGAAGTCTTCCATCCACTCCGGCCATACGGGCGGATCTGCTGCCAGGTCGTAGCTGCGGTGCCATTTGAGCACCCAGAGCTTCTTCAGGCCGACTTTGCCTGCGGAAAAATCAAGCAGAGCGCCATTCACGGCCTCCTGATGCCTGTTCAGACAGAAGCGCCTCATTTCACTGTTCAGCACCCCGTGTTCGGTCATCATATTCGGCAGGGGCGGGGGCTCATCCGTCTGGAGGGGCCAGCCGTCCCAGATGCCGCAGTCCAGAATAAGAGGGATATAAGCGGCACCTTTGACCCCGACCGTTCTCCAGTTGTCCGCCGCGGGTCGCCCGAAGACCTCGGTTTCGCCCGGCTCAGGGTTGCAAAGCCATCCATTGATGCCGTAACTGCCGTACAACGGGTCCTGAACCGTCCCCGGGTTCCAGGCGTAGAAGTCTCCTCCGGCCACATAGTCCTCGTTGTATTTAACCTTCTTGGCCATAGGGCAGATATGCAGCTTGTCGTCCGAGTAGTATGGACGCAACACCTCCATCCACGCCCAGCCCCCGGTCGAGCCGGTTGAGCCGGTCAGAAACGAGCCGTTGTTGTCGTGAGCGTACATCGAAACTGCCAGCGCCCACTGGTGAAGGTTCGAAAGGCAGATCACCGCTTTTGCCTGGGCCTTCGCCTTGCTCAGAGCAGGCATCAGAATTGACATCAGAAGGGCAATAATCGCAACCACAACCAGCAGCTCTATGAGAGTAAAGCCACTCTTGTCCCTCTGGCAGTAAGCATAGTTCACTTTTCGATGTTCTCCACAAGAGCAGGCAACCGCCGCATAGTGACGCCTTCTAAGATGAACATGTAATTCGCTCACGTTATCTTACGAAAGCCCGCTCAACTCCAACATCTTTAGACCAGGCCGCATGCGCCTGCGGTCCCCGAACTGCTCTCAACAGCAGCCAAGGCCTTTCAAGGCCTCCGCAGCGAAAAACCCTGTTACGGACAGGGGTCCGGCAGATCGGCCATCCAGGGCGCCTCTGTTTCCCAGACAGGCAGGTGGTCACATCCGCCCGGCCACTCGCGGTGCCACTTGGTTATCCACAGCTCCTTTAGCCCAATGGCCTTGGCGGACAAATCGAGCATGTTCGCATTGACAAACCTGCCGTGGCGGTAGTGACAAACTCTTCTCATCTCGTTGTTGCTCGGCTCCCAGCCATTCTGCTGTATCCATTCCTTGGAGGGCGGCGGTGCATCATCGGGCTCCGGCTCGGAATCTTTCCAGTTGGCGCATACGAGCAGGGGCACGAAGCTTGCGCCTCTGACGTTGGGCGTGCCAAAGAATTTGGGCTCGTCCGGCTGCTTGGCGACCCAGAAGTTGGAGGTGTAGCTGCCGAAAACGTTGAAGCCCGCACCATCACTATCATTCCAGGCCGCATAAGGGTACCTTCCGCCTTCGATCCAGGGCTTGGTGGCCGCGGGGCAAAGGAAGATTTCCGGGTCGATGCTCGGCAAATAATCATAAAGCACATACGGCCAGGCGCCCATGGTCGCCTCGCCCCAGACTTCCCCGCCCCCTCTGGGAGGGAAGAAACCCTCATGCTCATCGGTCCAGAACTTCCAAATCAACGCAAACTGGTGCTGATTCGACTTGTCGATCGCGTCCTGGGCCTGCAGCTTTACCTTGCTCAGTGCCGGCATAAGAATAGACATCAGCACTGCGATGATCGCAATGACCACCAGCAGCTCAATCAGGGTGAATCCCTTTGGTTTTGCCATAGCTTCTCCTTCCTCAGACTCCAATCAATTAACATACTCTCGCCCGGCCCAACGGACCGGGCGGCTGCTCAGCCCGCATAGGGTCGCACATAGCCGTCGATTTTCCCTGTCCCATCATTGTTTCCCGGCCTGTTCAAGCTTACTGAATTTGCACTCGGGACACCTGTCCTGAAAATCATAGGGTACCGAGCCCATCTCGAAGACCAGCCCGCAGCTTTCGCACTTAACCGCCCGGTAAATGCTCGGCTCGCCGCATTCGTTGCAGATAAGCGCCGGAGCACCGGCCGCCTGCCAGTCCTGATTCTTTTCCACGTAAACGAAGTACTCCTTCTTGGTAATCTGGTATTCGGCACCGCACTCGGGATTCCGGCATTTGACCCAGGTCATTTCTTTGGCAAAGCTTTTTGGTATGCCACTCCGGCGGGATCGGGTTATGAGCGCGACGGCGCCGGCAGAGGCCAGGCACACAAGAACGACTGCAATCAGAATCGGTTTCTTTATGTTCTCCGGCATAAAACAACCTGCAATAAGCTATGACCGCAATGCCTCAGGCCAGCCTCAAGATTCTGCTATTCCGGCAGGCCCGCCATCCATTCGGGCCACGTGTCGGGTCCGGCGTCCGAAGGCCAGGTCCGGTGCCACTTCAGGTCCCACAACCGCTTCAGGGGGACCTTCTCGGTATGAAAGTCAAGGAATAGCACGTCTATACGCCCTGTGTGGCGGTTCAGGCAGCAGCTCCTGATTTCGTCCACATCCGAAGGTTCCGAGAAGTAGATTTGGCCGTCGTACTCCGGGGGCTGGTCCTCGGGAAGCGGTGTGAATCCCGGTACGGCCGAATCAGTCATCAAAGGAGCACGGCCCGCGCCTTTTATGGCAAAAGCGCCGACAAACCCCCACAATCTTTCCTTGTCGCGACCACCGTCCTCATCGCGCGTGCACCACTGATTCAGTCCGTAGCTGCCGATGAACAGTTCGCCGTCGACATTGTCGGCCCAGGCCTGGAATTTGCCGCCTCTTACCGCACTGCCGCTGCCGGGTATCATCGCCGGCTTTCTGGCCGTGCGGCAGATCAAAAGGCCCTTGTCCTGGTAATAGGGCCGCACTCCGAGTATCCAGTCTCCGATTTCTTCGGTGAATCGCCCGTCGTTGTCGTCAACGTACATGCTCCACGCCAGCCCCAACTGGTGCATGTTCGACATGCACACCGCCGCATTTGCCTGCTCCTTGGCCTTGCTCAACGCCGGCATCAGGATTGACATCAATAGCGCGATAATGGCAATAACCACCAGAAGTTCGATGAGCGTGAAAGCCCTTGTGTTTACATACACGGTATTCTCCTGCGGCTCGATTTCTTCTCCGAGACACGGATCAACAAACCGACGCGGTCTTTCAACCACGCTGCCCCTGCTGCTCATAAGGCCTATCCGCGGGTGTTTCAATCCCCCGATTTCCACAAACAAGAGGCCGGGTTCGAAAAGCCCGGCCCCAAAGGTACAATCTGCAAACCTCAGAAAAGCTCCTTGAAACTTCTTACAAACAAAGCTCGGCCTGGCAACCTTGACTACGGGCAGGGGTCCGGCAGGTCAACCATCCAGGGCGCCTCTGTTTCCCACACAGGCAGGTGGTCACATCCGCTCGGCCACTCCCGGTGCCACTTGGTTATCC
>Ga0180437_10007545_pt1 | contig 14084 bp, 7 predicted proteins | sample SS_ome_4_FD_132410 | JGI IMG/M metagenome (GOLD analysis project Ga0180437, IMG submission 132410) | Hypersaline lake sediment archaeal communities from the Salton Sea, California, USA - SS_3_D_1 metaG | ecosystem: Environmental > Aquatic > Non-marine Saline and Alkaline > Hypersaline > Sediment...
GCCGCGGCATCGACCCATGTATCCATCCACGCGGCGAAGAGCTTCGTCAGCCGCTTGTCGCCGGTTCGCTGCCAATAGAGCAGCGTCGGCTGTAGGACGCGCGGGTGATACACAGTATCGCAGGCCCGCTGGGGATTGGTGTCGATTTTCTCCGACGTGAAATAGGTGCTTTTGAATTGCAGAAAGCCGCGTTTGTTCCGGCCTGTCCAGCTCTTTTCCATAAACTCGGCCATCTTAAGGGCATGCTCTCGCCACAGGTCGCTTTCAGGATCGATGTGCATCATCGGCGTTATCGCATCGGCAGAATCCTCGGCGGTGTGCTCGACGTCCGACATCCGGGTGGTGTAGCCCCGCTTCATGTGCTCCTGACTCATCAGCGCCTTCGAGAAATGCGCCTGCGCACCGCTGATCTTCGGGCTGTCGAAGCCTATCAGGACCGGCACCCACCAGCGCCACATTTCGCAATCGTCGCCCCAGCCGCCGCCGTACTGGCCGTCGGCCTGCATACGGTTGTCGATCCACCACTCGATAATGTCGGTCAGGCGCTCCAGCCCCTCGCGCTGATAAAGCGCCCACTCGGGCGCTCCCGGCACGGGCTTGTAGTGCTTGCGAGACGGCGTGGGATGGCCCAGATACATCCGGACGATTCTATTTTCCGGAAACGCCTCGGCGTATTTCTCGAAGAACCCGCGTGCCGCGGCGAAATACTCTTTCTTCCTCTGCTGGTTGTTCCAGACCCCGCCGGACTCCAGCGCGTACCAGATAACCATCCTGGCGCGATAAAGCCACGTCAGAGGATAGACCGGCGAGTCTCCGGCAATCTTGAAATCGAAGTCTAAGTTTCGCCCGGCCTCTCGACCGAAATAGTCCAGCCGTTTATCGCCAAGCCAGCGCTCGATCTGCGTGATTAGTTTCGCCAGATCATCCTTCAAGGACGCATCCAGCCCCGGCCGGTTCCGAAGTTCTTTCAAATAGCCCAGACGCTGTTCGTCGTTATCGGCGTTGCCTGCGCGTTGAATAGCAGCTCGGATAGGATCGCGCCCTGCTTCGGCCTGGCCGGCAAGGACACCGGCAATTCCGGCTGCGGCAAAAGAAGAGCTGCGAATAAAATCACGCCTTGATAACTCTGTTTTCTTCATAGGTTACCTCGAGACCATAATAATATTGAATAAGATACAGCAGTGCACCGTGGACTCAAAGCAATAATTTGCAGTGGAATTATCCAGTCCTGAAAATCGAGAAATTAAGACGTTAGGATGGACAACCTGTAGGTGTTCAGCCAAAACTTGTATTCGTGACCATCCCCAAACTCGCCCCACCGCCACGCGGCGGGACAAGCTTGAGGCTGCCACACATCTATCACCAGTATTCGAGGGTGGCAGCCTCATCCTGATTGTCGTTTATCGGGATGGGGATGGTTGTTTTCGCGAAACACTTACGGTAGCCTTTTGCCCATACTATGTGCTTAATGCGCCTGCCTGATCAGAAGCAGAATGGCTACACTCCCAATTTGTCATGTCGAGCCGTCGGGCCGCTACGCGGCTGGTGCCGGAAAGAAAAAGGCCCGACATGTCATTGCGAAGGAGCGCAGCGACTGCGGCAATCTCAAATGCCGCGATAGTTCTTTATACTCATGAAGCGAGAGATTGCCGCGGCCCTTAGGGCCTTGCAATGACAAGTCGTGAGCATGTGCGAAAAGGATTACAGACTGTTGACGGCAGAGGTCTTAACGGGCAGAATGGGCCGCTTCAAATGATGAAGATTTATGTAAAATTGATTTTGACGACTCTGTTTTGGGGCGGCACTTTCGTCGCCGGTAAGCTGGCCGCACAAAACGTCGGGCCTTTTTCAATCGCTTTTTTGAGGTTTGCAATCGCCTCGGCGTTTCTGTTGCCGCTGACCTGGTGCCGTGAAGGTAAGTTTCCCCGGCCGAAAAGATCTCAAATCCTGCCCGTCATTCTGCTGGGCCTGATAGGTATCGCTCTGTACAACGTCATGTTCTACAAGGGCCTCAAGATCATCGAAGCTTCCCGTGCGACGCTGATAATAGCAACTTGTCCGATTTTCATTACGGTCTTCTCGGCGGCGTTTCTGAAGGAGAAGATCACGTCGTTGAAGGCCCTGGGGATTGCTGTCTCGGTATGCGGCGCTGCTGTGGTTATCTCGAAAGGGGACATGAGCAGTATAATCAGCGGAGGTCTGGGCCGGGGGGAACTGTACATATTCTGCTGCGTGCTTAGCTGGGCGACATACTCGCTGATAGGAAAAGGCGTGATGAAAGAGCTTTCCCCGCTGACGGCGGTATCTTATTCGGCTGTGGTCGGCGCAATTGCGCTGTCGGTGCCCGCCTGCATCGAAGGATTGACAGGATATGTCGCTCACCAATCGGCGCGCGACTGGCTGTGCATTTGCTACCTCGGCGTGTTCGGAACCGTGGTAGGATTCGTCTGGTATTATCAGGGAGTCGCGCGTCTCGGGCCAACGAGAGCAGGTTTGTTCATAAACTTCGTCCCCATATTCGGGATACTGTGCGCTCGTGTGATCCTCAAGGAGCAAATCACATTATCACTTGCATTCGGTGCGTTTATGGTTATCTCAGGCGTCTATCTGACCAATCGGAATCCCAAATTCGGCCGCGGATGACATCACACCTCAACGGGCTGCATTAACTGGCTGTTTCTGCTGCTGATCCTGCCCAATTGTACTGCGGTAACCACCCACAAAACGACCATTACCGCGGGGAAAGACACAATCAGGGAAAGGTGGTGGGACCAGAGCCAGTGGGTCAGCTCGATGCAGAACGATGCGGCACCTACGAAACATACGACCATAGCCGGAACGCTCAGCCAAAGCCCGTGTCGAAGCCATGTACCGGCAAACACCGCGACGCCAAGACCATACGCGGCAATGTAGCACAGCACTTGTCCCAACGTATAATCGCTCACATAGGTATATCCCCAGCCGCTCCTGTAGCCGTATTCAAAGTAGCGGAAATCCCACGAGAAATCGCCCCGCAGCCAGCTGACGACGGAGAAATTCGTGGAAGCCAGCACAAGTAGTACGGCATGGATGACGAACAGCACTATGAATGTCCTTTTTCTCATTCCACACGCAACATCGGCACTAATAGACCGTGAAGGTCTGAAGCTCTTCGGAAGGCTCAATTGTCTGAACTTGCGAGACCACCGTGTCCTCGATCTGCGGGTTACCCGCCGCCGAGCGGTTCCAGACGCGCACGTCGGTGACCTCGACCTCCGTCCTCAGGTCGTCCCCGAGGAAGACCGGCAGCGACCGGCTATGCGAAACGAAATATCGATGCGAGCCCGGCATGAGCGGACCGCGCCATTCATCATCGGCGGCTATCGGCGTGGCGGCCCATTCGTTGGATTCCGAGAGAATCCGGCCGTCCTGGCCGAAAATTACGATACGCAAAGACAGAAGAGAAACGATCTCATCTCCCTTATTTTCGACCTCGATCCTGGTTCGGACTGCGTTGTGCCGATCAGGCGTCAGCGCCGTTACGGCAGAAATATCAAGCTCATCCACGTAGCCCGGGTCGCGCCGGTCGTCCAGCACATCGGCCAGAGCCGGGGGCAACGCCTCCCGCAGATCGGGCAAATCTTCGATTGTATCGCCCACAAGAGAAATAAGCCTATCAGACCTGTCGCCGGCGAAATGTATGCCGTAGATGATTAATACCGTGCAACTGATGACGATAGTAATCACAATGGCGCTGAGGCCCATCGCCAGGGACGACAGGAACGTATGCCTTTTGTACGTAACTTTCGGGTAATCGCTCATAACAACTACTCCTTAACAATTTGGCCTTTATGCTGAATTGTTAGTCGCGGAGCACCCTGAATGATTTCACCTTTTTTCTACTTTTTGTTATTTCTCGATTTGAGCAGCCATTGTCGGCCTCAGATAGAAGCGGGGCCTGTACCGAGTCAATCAGTACAGGCCCCGAAATGATACAAATCCTGCTCAGCCATCGCCGGCGATGACGACAAATCTCCAATCAATTCATTAACTGTTGGACCTCTTCGATTGTAAGAACCTGATCGTAGTATTGTACATCGTCCAGGATACCACTATAGTACTCATTTGCCCGGTCCGCCCTGTGCCCAAATGCGAAGTTTCCGCCGTTCCAGGTGTCATCGGCAGTCATACCCTCGGCGTCGAGTTGGCCGTTAATATAGATTTGCTGCAGGTGCGATACGCCGTCACAAGTCAGTGCGACATGGTACCACGTGTTTTCCGCGAGCACGGTACTGCTCTCGATATAGTTGGGCAGGCCCCCCGCGGCGAATAGTTGGTTGGCGAGCAATCCGTTCTCAACGTAGGCCTCAAACTGATCGACCGAGCCCATGAACCGCCCGCGCGACCCGACAGAGGCTGCATTCATCCAAAATACGAATGTACCCTGAAGCGACGGCACGAATCCCGTTAATTCCACGGAGTCGTTCTGGCCGTCGAAACTTAGTCCATTGCCCGCCTTGCCGGGGACGACCGCCGGTCCCTGAACAGTTCCGTTCAGGCCGCCGACAAGGTCGGTTCCATCCGTATCAAGAGGCCAATGGTGAACCAGAACTGCGCTTGGACGTTCGAGCACGGAACTCAACAGCCGGATATCATCGAGGAGCAGGGTACCGTTGGCGCCGGGGCCCTGAATGCCGAAAGCAAAGCTCGTGACACGGCTCATATTCGTGTTGATTGCCGTCAGATCGATATTCCAGACCTGCCATACTACTCTCGTCAGGTTGCTCGCATCGCCGTCGTAGTTGACATGGACGCCGTTGACCTTGACGTAGAACTGTCCCGGCACGTTGGCAGGATCTCCGGCAAACCACAGCGAAAGCGTGGTAATGCCGTTAGCTGTCCAGTCCTGTGCGGGTGTAAAGTTGAGCGTCACTTCCGATATAGTCGCCGGGCTGTTTTTGTACTCGAACGGCACGGACAAATTACCACCGTGAACGGTGTCACTCTCCATAGATGCTCCGGTAAAGTATCCGATGGTCGATCCATTAACATTGGGATTATTTACACCGTCCTGATACCTTTCGTATACGAGATTGTCGGTATCATTGTAGGACTCGAAATCGTCGACGATGCCGAAGTTGGCTGTCGTAAAGCTCCAGACATTACCGACCCACGGACTGTCGGGATTGGCTGTGTTGATCTCGTCGACACGCCAGTAGTAAGCGGTATTCCATGCAAGCGTAGCCGGTTCATAGGTTTCCGAACCAAGCTGCCTGGTCCCCACGAATTCGGGCGAAGCCTTGGTGGCATTGGCGATTGCATCAGCATCAGTGCCGAAGTACACCTCGTGCGAAGCGGCTTCAAGACCCGCTTTCCACTGGAGAATGGGCGTCTGAGAGACATCAACGGCACGATTTGCAGGATTGGCGCCAAAAGCAGTCAAAGGCTCAAATGGTGACAGATTAGTGCCCGGAATGACCGTGCGTTCGCCGATTCCGGGGCCCTGCCAGGCCACCTGACAGTGATCGCCGCCGGTGCCTTCTTTCCAAAGTGCTGAGATGTAATACTTCTCGCCGCCAATCAACGGGACCGGATCGGATTGTTCTTCTCCGGTACCCCAGGCGCCAAAACCGGAGTAGCTGCTCTCCTGAGCGATCAGCACCGCGTTACTCGAATCATCGTCGGTGCTCAGCCACAACTCGCCCTGGTCGTCGGTGTTGAGCCAGAAAGTGTAATCACCCGTGGCCGGTACGTATAGCCAGCCTTCAATACGAGCGCCATAGTTGTCGATGTCATCTCCGTTCCACAAGAAGCTGTCTACCGTTTCGGTCACGGTAGGATTGTTCGGATAGCGGACATCATTCTTAAGAGCATTGATGTCCGTTGTGGTGATATTTTCCCATCTGTCCATCACAGCCGTGCCTAATCCGGGCAAGGTAGTCGTGAAGCTCCAGATTTCGCCCTTGACCGTCGAGGGCGGATCAGACTCATCGACCCGCCAGTAATAGGTCTTGCCCAATTCAAGCGTACCGGGCTCGAAACTGGTGGTTGCCGAAGCCGTACCCTCGGTGGCATTGTTAACGTCATCGAAGCTATCACCGAAGTAAACCATGTGCAGCTTGGCATTGAGCCCCGGCGACCAATTGAGCGTCACTTCAGGATCAACAAAGCTGGCGCCATCGGACGGGATTGGCTCATACGCGTTGGAAGATGGAATCGAGAAGCTCCATACCGCGCCTCTCCAGGGGCTGTTGGGATCTAAATCGTTGACTTCGTCGATCCGCCAGTAGTACGTTGTACCAGGAATGAGACCGTCGGGGTAAGGATATCCGATAAAGCCGGCAATGATAAGCTCTGCGGCCTGGTTGCCCCGGAACGCGGCGCTAGTGTTGTCGGCATCATTGACATCGTCGAAGTTATCTCCCAGGTACACGTCGTGCGAAACCGCTTTATCGCCGGGCGACCAAGTGAGCGTAACCCATGTTTGCTCATATACGGCACCATCGGCGGGATTTGGCTTGGTAGCTGTAAGAGGTATCGGCGCCGGCATGCAAATGGTAAGCGTATCATGACCCTCGGCCGTGATTCGTACACCTTGCACCGGCACGTCCGTTTTTACAACATAGCCATAGGCCGTCTGACCGGCTACGTCGACTCCCGTGCTGGCGTATGGTGGGCCATTTGCCGTGAGTGTCATCGCCGGTCCCAGCGAGCCGTCTACCAAAATGGGCTGAACGGTGCCGTTATCATTTCCATTTCGCTCGAACACGAAAATCGTTCGCGTCAGGAAGGGGAAGATCGTCTCTTGAAAGTCGATCCCGTCAATCGACGATATATCGTTGCTCCCGCCTACCCTGAAAAAGAAATTGTCGGCTTTAGAGCCCACATCACCATCCTTGGCGTCCGAAGATGCGTCAGGTACTGTCGGCGCCTCTGGGGGAACGGGATCCCCTTCCGGCCACAACGTCTCAACGCCCCCAACGACGTACCATCGCGTCGTGGTACCCAGCGTCAGATCTTCATCAGCAACAACATATTCTTTGCCCTCATATCGAAGGCTGACAAGTTCATCGTTGGTCACCGTAATATCGGCCAATCCAACAAGCTCGTCGGCGCAAGCGGACGTGTTCAAGACCGCCGCCATGAGTAGAATGAGAAGAATGAATCTCTTGTACATCAGGAGTTCTCCTTTCAAAAAAGGGTTGATAATATCTGGGCTTAAACCCGTTCTGATGGTTTTCACGTCGTTGTGATTGGACAACACCTCCTTCCGTTGAACACCTGTCTGGCTGCTTTACAGCAGCAATCAAATTCAACAAGCGTGAAATTCGGGCGAACTTCATCCGTACACGGAACTTCATCGTCCGAATCTCCAGGCCGATCCACTAAAAACCAGGAATCTCCCACATGATGGGAGTTACCTGACACTAACTCTATCTACCTTGAATTTACCAAAAAAAAGGGCCTTGGGTCAAGAAAAAACTAACTATGTCTTCACGGAGTAAAAAGGCTTTGTCTTGGCTGCGGTTTTCTGTTATAGTCTGCTCTTGTATCAAAGTTGTGTGTATGCAGGGTTGGAAGTCGATCCGACACACGTTTGCCCTGAGTCTGTCGAACGGGGCGGTTTTTCTGCGAAGAATAAGGAGAAAATTGTGAAAACAAGAGTTAGCATTCTAATGTTGGTGCTGGGTTGTCTGATCGCGATAACGGTCTACGCGGCCGAGGAAGGGACTACGGAAACAGCGACAACAACGGCAGCACGGGTCGTAAAGCCAGTCGCCAAAACGGTTCCGCTCGAAACGGAATTAGACAAAATCAGCTATATAATCGGGACGCAGATTGCAGGCAGCCTCAAGTCACAGCAAATCGAGGTCAACGTCGATTCGCTTGCCCAGGGGATAAAGGACGCCCTGGCCGGCGGCAAGCTGGCGCTGACCCAAGCCGAGATGCAGGCGGTGTACGGCCCCTGGCAACAGAAGATGCAGCAGAAACGAACTGCGGCTCTGGCCAAGGCAGCCTCCGGCAACCTGACCAAAGGCACGGCGTTCCTCGAAGCAAATAAGGCCAAGGAAGGCGTGAAGGTCACAGACAGCGGCCTTCAATACAAGATAATCAAAGAAGGCACGGGCGATACTCCCACGGCTTCCGATAAAGTCAAGACCCACTATCGCGGCAGGCTGATCGACGGCAAGGAGTTCGACAGCTCTTACAAACGCGGCAGGCCGGCCACGTTCGGCGTTACGCAGGTGATCAAGGGCTGGACGGAAGCTCTGCAGCTTATGAAAGAAGGCGCCAAATGGGAGTTGTACATACCCGCCAATTTGGCTTACGGTACGCGAGATACACCGACCATACCAGCCAATTCGACGCTCATCTTCGAGATCGAGCTGCTCGAAATAGTCAAGCCGGAAAAGCCGGCGGAAGTAGTTAAATAGCCGAACTATGCAGGGTGGGGTTTGCCCCACCTTCAAAGCTACGTGAGGCCCGATTCGGTGGGGCAAGCCCCACCCTACAAATGCTCGACGTAAAAGAAAAGATTCTTGAGGCGTACGCGGGGACCGGGAAGTTGCGTCGTGATTTGGTGACCGGCGCAAATGACGAATATTTCGCCGCGCTGGGGGCGAGCAGTTCTTACAATCAGGCTCAACTCGATATTGCACGGACGGCGGCTCAGTCGCTCCTGAAAAAGGAGCTGCTGAGCCCCGCCTCGATATCCGCCGTCAGCGGCGGGGCAGTCAGCGACGAACGCTCAACGGCGGCGATAGCGCTTACTTTTGACTCCGTCGCAAAGCCACTGCGTATTGCCGAACCCGCCATTCATGCCGAAACAGGAGACTTCGGTCTCGCTTTGAGCGCCGCAATCGGCGCAGTGCTGGGTATGATCATCCTCAATCCCTTGTTTCGGCTGGCTTTCGAGATGCCCGATCTCGGGATGGTCATCGGCGGGCCCCTCGGCGCGCTCTGTGCGACTCTGTTCGCGCACAAGGTAGGGCGCAGCCGTCTCTTGCGAAGGTTGCTCAGACGCCGGCGAAAAGCTCGATATGACCGGCAAAGCCACGAACAGGTTGTACGCACATCCATCGAGCAGTGGCTCGACCTAACAGTTCCTCTGCTGGCGATGTTGTGCATCTGCAAATCCCAGCCGGAGGCTGGCCCTGCCGACAAGGAATCGGCGTTTAGACGGATCGGAGGCCTTATCTATACCCTGCACCGCACTGCGCCAGACTCTCTTTCGGTTGCGGCCGACGAGCTGATCCAGGAGGCGCGAAATTGCGGCTTCGAAGGACTCGAAGGCTCGCCCGCATTTTTGTCCGCCGCGGCAGATGAGCAGAGCGTGATCGAATGGACAAATGATTTGTCGACAAAATATGAGGTTTTCGGCGACGTTACCGAGGGCGACAAGGTCAGAATCGAGCGAAGGCCCGTCGTCTTCGATGGCAACGTGATGGAACGCGGATTGGTAAGAAAGATTCGAAACAAGTACTCAATATGAATGATTCGAGCATTCTGGCGATAGACTTCGGCACGACGAACTCTTACTTTTGTAAGTGTCCGGCGGACCAGATATCGCCGGTCGGGGTCGATTTCGGCTCGGGCCGCGACGGTATCCCCACCGCGATTCTCTATCGCAGGGACAAAAATCCGCTCGTCGGCAATCCCGCACTGCACGAATACGGCGAATCCTCGAACGAGCAACGCGAGCAATACCGCCTGTGCACACAATTCAAGCCCGACGTGACGACGAGCGCCGAAGCGGCGAAGAATGCCGAGGACTTTCTACGGACAGTTGTGGAGCAATCTCAAAAGCAGCACATCGTCCTCGAACCGGCACGGCACGAGGTGATAGTCGGCGTTCCCGCCGAAGCCGAGGAAGCCTTCATGACGAAGCTCAAAGAAATCGCCAAAGCCGCCGGATACGGCGACGTTAAGCTGCTGGACGAGCCCAAAGGAGCCCTGCTCTCCCATCTGTGGCACAAGGACTTCTCGCCCGATGAAGCCCTCAAGGGAGTCCTGATTGTCGATTTCGGTGGCGGCACGTGCGATTTCGCATTCCTGCGCAGTCTCGATGAAATTCACTCGTGGGGCGACATGGAATTAGGAGGACGGCTGTTCGACGATCTGTTCTTTCAGTGGCTGCTGGACCAAAACGCCGGCGCGTTGCGGCAAATCGAAGACGCGGGAGATACCTACTACGTCCACTCGTATTTGTGCCGCGAGGTGAAGGAGTTCTTCTCCCTGACGATGGCGAGGGACCGTGACGAGAGCGTCAACAAATCCGTCGGGCGCTACGGCAGCGTCAAAGGCATGAGCTGGAATGAGTTTCTCGACAGGGCCAAATCCTACAAACCAAGCCCGGCATTTGCCGGGTATCTGCGGGGGATCGGAGTTGATTCCGACAGACTTCTCCGGCCGACCGAGCCGCTCGACCTGATAGAGTGGTTCAGAAAATCGCTCGCGCAGGGATTAGGCGATAAGAAGATCGATACCGGAGACATCAGCCGGGTAATCCTGGCCGGCGGAAGCAGTCAGTGGCCCTTCGTGTATGACGTCGTTTCCGAGATGCTGGGCCTCGATCCGTCGAAGCTCATGCGCAGCGACAGGCCTTACGCCGTCATCTCCGAAGGACTCGCCATTCTGTCGCCTCTTAAAAGGCAGTTCGAGAAAACCCGCAGCGAACTGAGAGAAGATCTTCCGGAGTTCTGCCGGACCAAAGTAAGACCTCTCGTTCAAAAAACAACCGAAGCTTACGTGGCGGATGTCGCAACCGATATCACGCTGGAATTGTTCGATAAGAAAATCCAGCCTGTGCTGCATCAATACAGAAAAAGCGGCGGCTCTCTCGCTACGCTCAAAAAGAGCGTCTCCTCGACGGCGAAAGCTTTCGAGCCGGAGTTGAAAAAAATCGTTGAAGACAGAATGCAGACCTTAAGGCTGGGATTGCCCGAGCAGGTCCGGGACTTGCTGACAACGTGGATCGAATCTCACGGCCTGAGCATCGGAGATGCGCAGATCGAGCAGGGCAGACAAATTTCAATCGGCAGCGATGCTATCGGCTCCGGCGCGCCCGATCTTTACGGCGGGATCATGGACACGGTCGGCTGGTTCGTCGTCGGGATCGCAGCCAGCATCGGCGCAATGCTCTGTGGCGGCACAGGCACCGCGATTCTTGTCTCCGGCCCAATCGGCCTGATAGGCGGCGCTATACTCGCTCTGGTCGTAGCATATCTAACTGTCCGCCACGGCAAAGAAAAGGCCGCAAAGCTCGCCGAGAACTGGGAAGCCCCGGCATGGATCATCAAGCGAGCACTAACCCAATCGAAAATTCACAAGGCGAGAGAAGCATTCCGCTCACAACTCGAAGAAAAACTGCGCCAAGAGACGAAACCTTTGCAGGACGAATTCGAGTCCCGAATCCGAAAAATCACCGAACGACAAATCGAAGGCCTCTCCGAAATAACCCAGCTTTAGTCCTTACACGAAGCACTCAACGACAGACCCGAAAGCCTATATCCCAGTAGGCTGCGTTCGAGATGCCGTCGCCCCTGATCGAGACGGCACAGTCGCTCTCAACGCTGCCCATGCTGCCGCCGCGGAATACGCGATTGCCGCCCAGGCTGCTGCTTGTCCACTCCCACACATTGCCCGCCATATCACTCATCCCGTAGCCATAGGCCCCAAAGCTGCCCACCGGCATAGTGCCGTCCGGATGCTCTGAAGCGCGATAGTTGGCAATGCCCGGATCTATGGTCTCGCCGCAGCCGTAGATATACGTGCCGTCATAGTCGGCAACCGCCTGCCATGGGTCTTCCGCAGGAAGGTAATAGCCATAGTAGTTGGCAAAGGCCATAGCCCCATACCAGCTCACGTATGTCACGGGGTGGTTGCCAAAGCCGTCATCAACGGCAAATGCGCCCGCGTCGTAACGGATACGAGCGGCCCCGCCGTTGGTTGCACCATATCCGGTGTAGCCCGAACCATCACAGTTGTAGTACAACTGCCCAGCATAATCTTCCCCGCTATTCGAACCGCCGGTGCCTTCGATTTTAGTGCCGTTCACAATGATATCACCGGAGGCCAGGGCAGCGTTGAGGAAATCGCAATACTGAGCGTTGGTAACCTCGTATTTGCTCATTTGGCCGTAAAAGCCTGAATCGTTGATATCGACAAACACTAACGGCGTATTTGGCCCAGGCTCCCACGCCAAGCGAGGATAGTCGTGCCCATCCCACATCTTCCAGACATCGTTCGGGCCATTTAACGTTTCACTCACAAAATCCCAGGCCTCGTCGAGGAAGTTGCTGGCTTTCTGCAACTCGTCAGTCGTTTTGCCTGTGCCGCCACCGCTCGCGACCTGACCGCTGACCTCAATGTCCCAAAAGGAATTCACGGCCTCGCCGAATTCATGGAATCCCACCAAACCACCTACAAACCCCATTCCATCTACAGAGCCAGCAGAGTAACAGTTGATAATGTTGCCGGGAAAGGGAAGCAAAAACCCCCCATTCAATGGATTGTACCCATTGGATCCAACAAAACCACCAATCCTGTTCCCCCCAAATACGGAGCACAGCGAATAGGAATTAGCTGTAAGGCCCGTGTTGTCCCCTACCAGACCGCCGACGTCATAATCTCCGATGACGTCGCCCATGCTGTAGCTCATGGTGATGCTGCCCCAATTGTTTCCCACGAGCCCGCCGACATTCCCTCCATTTACAATTCCGGCGCTGTAGCTCGTGGTGATGCTACCGTCGTTGTCGCCTACGAGGCCGCCGACACTTCCATCTCCACTGATCGAGCCGCTAACATAGCAGTTGGTGATTGTGCCTCCGCTGTTGTAGCCAACAAGACCGCCGACTGGACTTGAGCCGATCATGTTGACATCCACAACGCCGAGGTTCCTGATCTCGCCAGTTAATCCGCCAAATAGTCCCAAATAATCTCCCCCTGTGATTGTCAGTTGCAAGACCGTGTGGCCGTTGCCGTCAAAAACACCCGTGAAATAATTACCGACAGAATATCCAATGTCATGGGCTATAAGCGCAGTGTCATATGAAAAGCTTGACAGATCAATATCCGCCATCAGCTTGAAATGCTTGTCCAAATCACATGGAAACAGACCAATCAGATTAAGCTCATCGGCACTATAGACCAGGTAGGGACTGGCTTTTGTTCCTGAACCTGTCAAAAAATCTGAGAGTGCCGCTCCAACTGCAATGGGTTCTCCGGGCTTATTCTCCCACCATAGCCTCGGATAGTCCCGGCCCTCATTAATCGTCCAAGTTGCCTCATTTCCGCAGGTACCCCAGATTAGGAATGTAACAGCGCTTTGCATCTCGGCTGTGGTCTTGCGGATGCCACCATCGCTGCTCGACTGCACTGAGGTCTCTACATCCCAGAAACTCCTGGTTACAGCGCCTTCGTAGCTGTGGCCGTGGCCCACCAGTCCACCGACATATCTATCACCACTGACCGTGCCCGTGCTGTAGCTCTCAGTTATGCTGGGTTCGAAGTTCGATCCTACGCGACTAGTATTCGTACCCACAAGGCCGCCGACGCGACTGTCTCCACTGACCGTACTGGTGCTATAGCAGCTTGATACCTTTGCGCTATTGTTTCCCACGAGGCCGCCGACTATATTCTCTCCTGTGACCAAGCCGGTACTATAGCTCGTGGTGATGTTTCCGTCGTTGCTGCCCACGAGGCCGCCGACACTGTGCAACCCTGTGACCATGCAGTTACTATAGCTCGCGGCGATGCTGCCATGGTTGCCACCCACGAGCCCTCCAATAGCACCACTAATCCCTCTGATTGTGCCTGTGCTGAAGGTCGTGTTAATATCGCCCTCGTTGTGGCCCACGAGTCCGCCAACCCATTCACCGGTTCCATTGACATCTACTGCTTCCAGACCCAGATTTAGAATCATCGCCCCAGAAACCAATTGACCAAACAGACCCAGATATTCACTTCCCTGGATGTGGACATTACTGATTACGTAATCATCGCCGTCAAAGACCCCCGTGAAAGGAATTCCATCAAACTCCCAAGTCGTGTCGTTCGTATCAGGAGCGATCACCGCCCGATCAAACAACCGCCCACCCGGCAGA
>Ga0180437_10007548_pt1 | contig 14082 bp, 12 predicted proteins | sample SS_ome_4_FD_132410 | JGI IMG/M metagenome (GOLD analysis project Ga0180437, IMG submission 132410) | Hypersaline lake sediment archaeal communities from the Salton Sea, California, USA - SS_3_D_1 metaG | ecosystem: Environmental > Aquatic > Non-marine Saline and Alkaline > Hypersaline >...
CCCCTCTACTGACCTAACGCTTGACCATAACGACTCGGGACACCATTTTGCTGTCCATTGGTGTCCGTTCGTGTCCCATTTTGGCGAGATGGTGTCCCATCTGGGCAAAATAGTGTCCCATTTCGTGTCCTATCTCCGCAAAGTGGTGTCCCATCCAGGCAGAATAGCGTCCCATTTGATGTCCGTTTGTGTCCCCACGTGTCCACCCCGGTCGGTCCCTCCGATTGTGGAATTGTGCCATGTCTTCGCTTATCTTGGTGTTTGCTTTATCGGGGGAAGGTCAATCCATTTCACATGCACCACCGGTGTCTGCACTGTCCCTGAACGACGGTCGCTGGCGGACGACTCATCCTACACCCTTGCGCATCGCAATGCCCATCGACCCCAGCAGTAGAACCGTGGTCGCCACCGTGACGAGCCACAGCTTCCGATCCATGCGGAACATCGGCAGGCCCATCAGCAGGATCGCGCCGAAGAAAAACAGGAGGTAGGGCACGAGGATGCCGTAGCGCACCGGCGACCGGAACTCGACCGTCCAGACATGCTCCACGGCAACCATGAACACAACGAAGGCGAGGTAGACCGCCGGACCGACCCACTGGCGCCAGCCAGCTCAGGCGCGCACGAAAGCGACGAGGGCCAGGGCCGTCGGGACTGCGAGTGCGACGATCGCGTAGCCCAGGAGGTGATTGATGGCCCTATTGCCCGTGCACACCCGCGAAAGGAACCCCGCCGCCTGCAGCACGTTGACGGCATTCACCACACCCCAGACAGTGAGCGCTGCCCACCAAGGATCGACACGTGTCTGAATTTGCATGTTGCATCTCCCAGCTTGCTGGCTCCAGGCCATGCCGCCTGGGCCACATCCCCTATACCGAACAGGCAGGCGTCAGTTGCACGCCCGCTCTGGCGACGGCTAGGGGGGGCTGACGATTGGGCGACTTTGTCTGGCAGCCTCGCCGGCCCCCAAGAACCAGACGCGTACACATTCGCGCACCCTGTGCTACATGCGATGGGCGGTGGCCAGGTACTCGCTCGGATGTTTGCACGTCGAGAAGTCCGAGCAGACCTCACACAAAAAGACCTCGTCGTCCACTGCAAAGCAGGCCCTCTCGAGCTGGGTTCGCAACGATATCGGCGTAAACGCCCACTGGTAATCCTTGTCATACATCCGGGCAAAGCCCAGGGTCCGCAGCCCTCGCCAGATCCAGTACCTCCGTCGTGATCGGCTGGCGGTATACCACACGAACAGCTTGCCCATGGGCTTGAGGACGCTGTGCACACAACGAAGCGAGCGCTGCGGATCCAGTAGGTGATAGATCGTAGAGGCATAGAGCGCCCCGTCAAACACCTCGCGCAGAAAGGGAAGGTACTCCCCCAAACCCTGCACGAAAGGGAATTGCCTGGCAGTGTCGCCAAGGAAGGGATCGACGCCGATCCACTCCACGCACCCGCTCGACGCCGCCACGTACACCGGCCAGGCCCGCGCTCCACACCCTACATCCAGGTACAGCCCACCCCCCGATCGGGCGATGATGTCGCCCACGTGGCGTCCTATTTCGTTGTCGTCATACGTAAAGACGCCTTCGTCTCCCTCCTGGTACTCCCGCCACATCTTGCTCTGGTGTGCCTGCCACAGCGGCAGATCGCGCCCGGCACCCTCACCCATTCCCGGGATGAGGCGAGGCACATTGTGGACAACCGGATATTCGGCATCCCTTGATCGCAAGGCCACGACCTCGTCCGCGGCATTCCGCACCGCCGACAGCGGAACCGAGTTGTCCAGCGGGCAGGCGAGCGTGTCCAGCAGCGCTTCCAGATACTCGGCAGGCTGGCCAGCCGCAGTCACCTCGTCCATCTCATTCCCCTCGGTAGGGTTTGGCAGGCATAGGTCCCCAGGAGGGCCAGTAATCATTTCCGCGGTGATGGGTCAACCGCACCTGCTCGCTGCCATCCGCGTTCATCACGTAGATCTGGAAATTGCCCGTTCGGTTCGACTGAAAGACGATCCGGCTACCATCTGGGGACCAATAGGGACTCTCACTGACAGAATTGCCGCCTGTCGTGGTAATCAGGAAAAAACCCTCCCCATCGCTGTTTATCAGGCCGACATCTCCCAGAATGTTGCCTGAAGAGAGGAAGGCATAATTGAAGGCTATTGTCCCTCCATCTCTTGACCATTTGGGATGCGCCGCCATTCTATCGCAACTGAACACCTGGCGCTGGTCGCTGCCATCTACGCTCATCACATAGAGGTTGTATTGCGGGAATGGCCCAACCGCATACACGATTTTCTGCATGTCCGGGGATAGGTAGGCCCATTCTTCGCTGACCGAGTTGTGGGTTATCCTCGTTTGATCCGTGCCATCGCTATTCATGAGGTACACCTCATACGTCTGGCCATCATCCCGCTTGGAACTGAAGACAATCTTGGTGCCGTCAGGAGACCAATAGGGGTAGGATTCTTGGGCCGGTGTATGGGTGAGCCGCACAACATCGCTGCCATCATAGCTCATTCGATAGACTTCTTTGTTGCCGTCCCGGTCAGAGACAAACACGATCTGGGAGCCGTCGGGGGATATGTCCGGCGCCAGATCAACAGCAGGATTGAATGTCAGCCTGGTTTCTGCGCTCCCATCGGCATTGATGGCGTATATTTCCGCATTGCCGTCGCGCTCGGAGTAGAAGGCGATCAGGCCGGCGCTGCGGCCGTCGGGAGGGATGGGCGTCGCCTCGCTTACAGGGGTTGGCGCCGGCCCGGCGGTCTCGTAGCCGGCGACCATGACCACTGCCCATCGCTCCGGCGAAAACCGCAACTGGCCTGGCGTGTCGCCTTCCAAAAGGTCGATGGTGCGGACATCGTCGTCAAGTCCAGCCGGCCACAAAGCAGCCTCGCCGTAGTTGGGCGGCAAAGGGAACGCCACCGCCAGGCGCAGCGCGCCCTGGGGCATCGCCAGTTGGAATTCCACCTCCTCGGGCTTGCCCATCGTGCCCAGGCTGGCCAGCCAACCCTCTTTCTCCAAAAATAGCTCCCGCTGTTGCCGTGCCGTCTCGCTGTTCGATTTGTCCTGCAGGGTCCAGGCGAACGTGCGAGTTGGTTGCCAATCGCTCTCCGTGCGTTTGTAGACAGCCGTGCCGAGAGAGCCGGAGGAATGCAAGACGGCGATTTCGTCGCCGCGGTCAAGGAAGACGCTCCATATAGTGTGAAGGTTGACCCGGATCCCCAGGTACAGATAACCCCCGTTCTGCATCAGCAACAGCTCGCTGCCATCGGAGAATTTCTCTCGCCGGGCACTGTCCCACTCGCCCGGTGAGAGGGTGCCGTCGAGTGCGGGGGGATTGCCCGGGGGTACGGCTACCATCGAAGTACCCGGTAGAGCAGTCGGCACTAGAGTAGGTGGTATAGGTGTGACGGTAGGTGGCACCGGCGTTGCCGGCACTGGGCTGGCCGTCGGCGAGACCGGCGCTGCCGTGGGCGCGGCCATCCCGCACGCGCTGACCAGGATGATCAGGGTGAACAGGAGGACTGCTTTGGGAAACAACTTGGACATGGGTTTTCTCTCACCTGTCATGAGTAGGCATCTCTTTCCAGTTCTGCTACTCCACTGTCTGTCCCTCGGCGTCGGTCCGCAAGAGGATCGCGTCGTAGGAGCGGCCATTGGTGAGCTGGACAAAGCCGGCGATGAGGAAGCCGCCGTCCTCGAGCTCGATCAGTCCCTCGCCACCGTAGACAGCCTGCCCCACCAGGGATCGCCTCCACAGGACATTCCCATCCTGGTCAACGCGGCTGAGCAACACCCCGTTCCCGATGCCACCGAGCAGATAGGTTCCGTCCTTGAGTTGGATCAGCGAGGTGGCATAGTCGTCGTGGGCCGCGTCTCCGAAGGTTGTTTCCCACTCCAATTCGCCGGTCAGTGTGCAGCGGGCAAGCCACGTGTCTGCCTGGCGGAGCGAGCCGCTGCTCATCGAGAAACCGGCCAGCAGGAATCCACCATCGTCGGTCTGGGCGATCTGGGAGGCAAACTGCCACTCGGCGAGTTCGTAACGATTCGTCCAAAGGATGTGGCCGCCAGCATCCAGCTTCACCAGTTGACCATCCTCCTCGGCGACTACGGCCAGGACGAGATCTCCATCCGCCGTCTCGAGCGCATCAACCACGAGTTCTTCACCAGGACTTGCAGCAGTGTATTCCCAGACGACCTCCCCGTCCGGTCCCACGCGAAGGGCATATTGATCGCGATCACTGCCAGTCCCAGGCTCGGTAAAGCCGTAGATCAGCAACTCCCCGTTCGACAACCGAAGTAGCCCGTATGGCCACTCCCGGCCCGAGCCACCGTATGTCTTGAACCAATCTTCGCCGCCATCCTCAGTGATCTTGAGTAGGAAAAAGTCGCGGTCGCCAGCGCCATAGGAATCGGTTTCGCCAAAGATGTAGTAACCTCGATCTTCAGCCAAAGCAACCGACCAAGCTTGCTCGTATCCGTTTCCACCCCAGGTCTTCTCCCAGAGTACATCACCGTCGAGAGTCAGCTTCATCAAGAGGGCGTCGCCCGAGTATGGCGGCATGTGCAGGTGATTGGTTGCACCGACGGCGAGGACGTTTCCGTCCTCGGCAAGCACGATGTCGAAGAACGCGCCATAGTCGGCGCCCTCGAACGTTCTGATCCAGGTGTCTGTACTGCCGCTCATCGCTTCAAAGGGCTGCCAGGCTGGGGTCCAATTCTGCGCTCCATTGTCGGTCAACTGGCGAAGGCCACTGCCATCGGTCATTATGACATGTATCTCATCGTTGCCGTCACGTTGAGACACAAAGGCAAGCCACTCACCATCGGGAGACCAGGCCGGATCAGAGTCTTCAGCACGGTGGTCAGTGACTCGCCGTGGGTTGGTGCCGTCGGCGTCCATCACATAGATCTCGTAATTCCCGTCTCGCTGCGACATAAGGGCAATCTGTGCCCCATCTGGCGACCAGGCGGGGAAGCCGTCGTGGGCGAGGTCATCCGTCAGCCGCTGCTGGTTGCGGCCATCGGCGTCCATCACATAGATCTCGTAATTCCCGTCGCGTCTTGACTCAAAGACGATGCGGCTGCCATCGGGCGACCAGGACGTGATCCACTCGTCAGCAGGGTCATTCGTCAGCCGCCGCACATTGCTTCCAGCAGAAGCCATCACATAGATCTCCCAGTTGCCATCCCGGTCAGAATCGAAACTGATCTCGGTTCCATCCGGCGACCAGGCGGGGAAGCTTTCGCTGGCATCGGTCTCGGTCAACCGTCTCTGATCGCTGCCGTCCGCATTCATCACATAGATCTCGTCGTTTCCGTCTCGATTCGAGACGAAGGCTATCCGCGCTCCGTCCGGCGACCAGGATGGACTCAAGTCATCTGTATCATTGTCAGTCAGCGGCTGAAGACTGCGATTCTCAACGTCGATAGAATAGATGTCCCAGTCACCATCCTGATTGGAGGCAAAAGCGATCACCCCCCCACCGCCCTCGGCCGCGGACGCGGCCATCCTGTTTAGCCAGACCTCGGCCTTGCCCTGGAAGCCAGCTTCGACGAGGTCGAGGTCGCCGTCGCCATCCAGGTCGCTCAGGGAGGGCCACGTCGCCAGGTGCCGGCTGGGGCTCTCCAGCCGCAGATCACTGTCTACCAAACGGCCGGCGCCATCGTTGAGCCAGGCCTCGCCGGGCCGATGATCCCCGTTGGATACAAACACGTCGAGGTCGCCGTCGCCATCCAGGTCGCCCACGGCGAACCTGGCGGCCATCGTCTTGTTCAATGCCTGGCCGCTGTCCTCAAACTGGCCGGTGCTGTCGTTCAACAGCAACCGGGTCGGAAAGCTGCCCTCCGAGCGGACGCCATTGGCTACCAGGGCATCCAGATCACCGTCGCCGTCGAAATCGGCCAGGGCCAGACCGCCATACATGGCCTGGCTGTCCGCCATCTGCCAGCCGGGCTCAAACCGGCCCGCGTCGTTCAGATAGACGCTGTAGACCTGTCGATAGGCCTTGGTCAGCATGTCCCAGTCTCCATCGGCGTCCAGGTCTCCCCAGACAATTTCCTCTTCCTCCAGGGCCAGGCCGCTGTCGCTGAACCGGCCCGCCCCGTCGTTCAAATAGATCCGGTCGGCCATGCCGCCCGCCTCGTAGTAGATGACGTGGGCGTCGAGATCGCCGTCGCCGTCCAAGTCGATCAGGTTTACGCCATTGCCGCTGAGCTCCGTATCCCCGAGGTCCTGCCCCGAGTCTTGGAAGGTTCCCCGGCCGTCGTTGAAGTACACCCGGCTGGGCTTTTTGCTCCATCCTCCACCGCTGCCGCCATAGTGGGCACAAGTGATAAAGATGTCCAGGTCGCCGTCGCCATCCAGGTCGCCCAGGCCAAGACCGTGCCCCTGTTGGGTCAGGCTCTGGCCGGAATCGGTGAACTGTCCAGGCGTTCCTCCTTGAACGCCGCCGTCGTTGAACCAGACCTGGGAATGGTTAGCTGCCATGTTGGCAAACACCGCGTCGAGATCGCCGTCGCCATCCAGGTCACCCAACCCGACCTGAAAGGTTTCGGTGTAGCCGAACAACTGAGGGCTGTTCTCCAACAACACCTGCGAAGCCGGTGTAGGAGTCGGTGACGGGATCGCTGTGGACGGTAAACGCGCGGCCGTGGAGGGCGGCGGCGTGTTGGTCGGAGTGGGTGGTACAACCGTCGCCGTCGGCGGCGCGGGTGTAGCGGCAGGTGGTAGCAGAGTGCTGGTCGGTCCCAGTGCGACCCGGGTTACGGTAGCCGGCACAGACGTGGCCGTGGGCGCAACGGCTCCGCAGCCAGTGACCAGAAACGATGCGAGCAGAACCAGTGCGAGCGCTCTATGACGTGCAGACATATTCCCTCCTCCTTCTCTCCTCATGAAACACAACTCCTTGCCGAAGTTGAGCGTTCAGACAGGCAGTCGGCTCCAGCGACTTGTCGAGCAGGCCTTCACGGGACCAAGGCCAGCCAGTACAACTCAAGGCAAAGCTGCAATATCAGTACACCGCAGTGCCTTGTTCGTAGTGGCGACTTTGGTCGCTTTCTTCACGCAAGCGCACCCACTGCGACCATCGTTGCGGTCTACTGAATATGGCTCCGATCGCCTGCCACCTGACCTCCTGCTCAGTCCGCTGCACTGCAGAAGATCTAAATACCTCCACCGTGGTCTTCATAACCATCAACCTGGTAAGGCGGTTCTCATTACCTTCGTGACGATTCCAGATGCCGTAGGGTCGGGACAGCGTACAAACCCGGCCGTCACCCAGATGGGATCGACAACCTTTTCGTATGGGGTCCCTTGATACTTTGAGGGCAACGACCCGCCATGTTCGAGGACCCGAATCATCCCCGTCATACTCTCCACCAGCCAGGGACACAATGCCCCGAGAAGCGAAATCGAGGCAATCGTGTTCAATTGGAGCCTGTGAAGCCTGTCCTGGCCGGAGATACTCGTGCATCAAGATGTCAGCCCACTCGGCCGTTGCTCGACATTGCGGCCGCAGTGGCGACTGGTGATTCAAGTCTGATTCGGGGCACGCGATGTCGCCAGACTGGTGTCTGGTAGGGGAAGAACCCTCGTGAACCGGGTGTTTGTCTAGAGCACAATACGGTCTTTTCTTGATCTACTCAAGCGATTTCGGTACTTTTCAACTACACCAGGGCTGGCTCAATGACAGCGAGGGCCCGCTTCTGTTATAGAAGCGGGCCCTCGCTCTTATCTACTTTACCATAAGTGGCGACACATGCCCCCAAGGGGATACTTACCAAAAACCTGTCACGGCATCCTCTCTTGGAGGCGTAACACTTGACACCGACCACAGTATAGCACAGATTCTTGGTGAGAGCAAACCTGCCGACGCAGCTATGTACTCTCAAGCGGGTCAAACGCTGCCAAGGCGAGTCCGACATCGGGATTTCCAAGTGTAGGTCAGTCAGGAGCTTCGCTCGGGAATTCAAGGCTCAAGTCACGAAGGTTGATAATGGCTCCTGCCTGCAAGAGAAAATCCATTCCCAGGATGCCTTGGATCTCAAAGCCGTAATCCATGCCACCGACTTCGACCTCGAAATCAGTGACATCCCGTTGCCCGATGCGCAACCGCCCGATCCGGCGAGTGAATACAGTTTCTGTCCCACCGACACCTCGGATGGTATACAGAATGTCGGATGGCTCTGGTATGATGCCGATCCGGGCGACCTGGTCGGCGGCCAGGATCGTAGTTGCTGAACCAGTGTCTACCAGCAGGTCGGAGATTTCGAGTTCTGCATCCCGGTGGATGACCGTGACCTGGACGAACGGCAGATCATCCCTCAGCGTAAGCCGCATCGGCCCTCCGGATCCCAATCCATCGCCGCTCTCGGATGTCCAGATCCTCGCGGGCAGTGTGCACAAAGTAGAACTCGCGCACAGGGTATTCTCGGTGCAGTCGTTGATAGCTTTGCATTGCAGCAGCACCGTCGGCGCAAGTCTCGATTACCGCAATGCGATCGAGTAAGCGTTGACTACCCTGGGTGTGGGCTGCCAGGGCCTCGATGATGAGCCACTGATCGGGATAGGCCTCTCGCACTTTGGACCAGATCATGCTCGCCTCCTCATCTATCCGCTTGATGGGTCAAAGCTCCTGCATCTCATTGTACCTTAAGGTCCAAGAAGATGCAAACTCGCCCGTGAGAGCCAGCGGCTATTCAGCACCGTGGGCTGTTCTAGCCAAGAGAAAAGACCGACCCGATGGGCCGGTCCTTTGGTAGAGAAATCGTATCATCTCAATAGCTTGGGGGGCGGGGTGTTGGCGCGCGGCGGAGCTGCGCGCCAACACCCCCTCCACCCCGGTTTATTGAGATGATACTGTATTTCCAAACCACACCCAGTTGCAGAGAAAACCCTTCCTGTCGTACGCAGATCTGCTCTTCAATAGACTCAGCCCCTTGCTCGGACTTCTATGGCCGGTGTGTGACCACACACCGGAAGCCAACTTGGCCGTTGTATCCGGTAGCCAGGATCTCATGCTGTCGGTAGGCAACGCGGAACTCCCGGTGTGGCGAATGCCAGCCATGGCCGGGGTGGCGTGGTTGGTTCGGCCAGGACAGGCGCGGTAGTCAGAGTTGGTTGAAGAGATGTGGCCGTGGGGGTGGGGCCAGTTGTCTCACAGCCGATCGCCAGGGCCAGAACGAACAGGATAGCGACGGTCAGGTGGACGATGCGTCCGATGCAACGGATAGACATGATCACACTCCTAGCGGGGCACACCCCATAGATATACTACCGGATTGCTAAAGCCACAGGAGGCCAACAGCGTGCCATCCGGCGCAAAGACCGCCGCCATCACGTCGCCGCCGTGGCGCAGGGAGCGCACCTGTCGCCCGCTGGCCACGTCCCACAGCGTGACTGTGCCGCCGTCGCCGGCCGAGGCCAGCAGGCGGCCGTCCGGCGAAAAGGTCGCACTATACAGGCCGCCCTCATGTCTCATGGTACGTACCACCTGTCCGCTGGCTAGGTCCCACAGTCGTATCGTGGCGTCGGGACTACTCGACGCCAGCATGCTGCTGTCTGGTGAAAAGGCTATATCATGGAGGCCCACGTTGCCGTGTTCCAGCGTGCCCACGACGTGCCCGCTCGCCACATCCCACAATCTCGCCACGCCGCCCGTGTCGCTGTTTCCAGCGGCGGCTACCCGTGTGCCATCGGGTGAAAATGCGATGCCGCGGGTGATGTTATCGCCCTGCGCGTCCAAGGTACGCACCAAGCGTCCACTGGCCACGTCCCACAACTCGATCGGCTTTTCGATCGGGGCGACGGCGAGGGTGGATCCGTCGGGGGAGAATGCCACGGGGGCATACCGGCCTCGCTCGAGTGTATGGACCACCTGCTTGCTGGCTACGTCCCAGATCGTCTCCGCACAAGCCAGCAAGCGCCCGTCCGGTGAAAAGGCAATGCCATTCCTGGTCGCCTGGCCCACACTTTTCTGAAAGACGTGCACCTCCTGCCCGCTCCTGACGTCCCATAGCTTGATCGTCTTGTCCACACTGGACGAGGCGACGTACGCCCCATCCGCCGAAAAGGCCAGGGCCGTGATTGCATCGCTGTGCCCATCCAGGGTATGCAGGCGCTCTACCTGGTCAGCCGTGTCGACCGAGATCACAGCCGGGGCCGATGCGTCTGCCGGGGTTGGCAACGCGGTGGCGCTGGTCGGGGAAGCCGGGATGGCCGTCGGCGAGACCGGCGTACTGGTTGCAGGGATCGGTTCCTGGGTGGCAGCCGGCCCGCACGCGCCGACCAGGATGACCAATGCGATCAAGATGAAGGTTTGGATGATGGGTTTGCACATGAGTTTCTTCCTCCTGTTGGTTATCGGGGCACGCCCCATAGATAGATTAGTTGATCATAACCGCCAGAGACCAATAACCTGCCGTCCGGCGCAAAGGCCACCGACATCACTTCGTCGTCGTGGGGCAGGGAGCGTACCAACTGCCCGCTGGTGACGTCCCACAGCTTGACCGTGCGATCGCAGCCGGCCGTAGCCAGTAGGCTGCCGTCGGGCGAAAAGGTCACAGCATAACAACCACTCCTTCGCGGCAAGGTGAGCACCAGCTGTCCACTGGCGACATCCCATACTTTTGCCGTGCCTTCGGTAGCCGCCGAGGCCAGAAGCTGGCCGTCGGGGGAAAAGGCCACGCGATGAAAGTTGCTTTTTGTGTCGTGGACCAACGTGCGCACGATTTGCTCGTTCTCCACATCCCACAGCGTCACCGTACCATCTAGGTGTCCACCAACGGCCAACAGCCCGCCATTGGGTGAAAAGTCGAGGCTGAGGGCAAAGTTGCCCGCCTGGTTGTCTAGCGTGCGCACCACTTGTTCGCTGGCGACATCCCACAGTTTGATCGGTTGGCTGAAATAGGCAATAGCCAGGGTTGAGCCGTCGGGAGAGAAAGTTACGGGAGCATATTTGTCTCGACCGAGCGTATGGGCCACCTGCTTGCTTGCCACATCCCAGATCGCTTCCGAAGACGCCAACAAACTCCCATCGGGTGAAAAGGCAATATCGTTCATACCCACCTCGCTGATGCCAAAGGTATGCACTTCTCGCCCGCTTGCCACCTCCCACAACTTGATTGTCTTGTCCAGACTGACGGAGGCGATGTGAGAACCATCCCCCGAAAAGACCAAGGTAAACACTTTGTCACTGTGTCCGCTGAGGGTGCGCAAGACTTCTACCTGATCGGCTGTGTCCGGGGAGATGGTCGCCTGGCTTGCCTGACTCGATGTTGAGGGCAGGGGACTCAAATCTTCGATGATTTGAGCATCGACCCAGAAGGGATTGTAACCCTGATCATCCGCTCTGCGGGTGATGAAGAAAAAGTATTTCCCGTCTGGAGAGACATAAGGTGTCGTATCCCCGGCGCTTGAATTGATCGTATCTCCCATATTGTGAGGCTGCGTCCAGGAACCATCGGGGTTTTGAAAACTGATATAAAGATCGTTTCCGCCAAATCCACCCGGACGGTCGGACACAAAAATGAGAAAATCTCCGTCCGGGTCGATGAATGGGGCATATTCATGATAATCGTCGATATTGATGGCTGCGCCGAGATTCTCGGGTTCGCCGTATTCACCATTCACCAGCCTCGAGCGATAAAGATCATAGGGCGTATCGTAGGTTGCACTGTCGCTTATCTCAAAGTAGATCATTCCATCTCTGGTGATGGAGAATTGATTTCCCACCCCACCAGACAAATTGGGAATATCCACGGGTACAGGATCAGACCAGCGATCGCCGTCCTTCGTCACGAAAAAGAATCGTTTTCCTGACCTGTCCGAAAGGAAAAATAGCTTACACCATCTATCGAGAAGGCTGCATGACAGTCGTCGGATCCGATTTCGGCATGAAAGGGAACCTCTTGAGGGGATGCCCAGTGACCATTGGCAGTCCTCTGCATAGCGTAAAAATGTTTCGTATCCGGATTTCCATTGACGTATTTGGTAAAGATCATCTCTCGTCCATCGGGCGAGAATTTAGGTGAACTGATCCAGCACCAGACGTTGTTGGCCAGAAGGATGTCAGGCGCGAACCGCACCGGCGATGCTCCCGGTGGATTCTGCCCCAAATATGCGCCTGTCAAGGGAGTGAGGCTGGTAGGGTCTGGGGCATCGGGCACTGGCGTGTGGGTGGGAGGGAGTGCTGCCGGTGGAACCAGTGTATCGGTCGGCGGCAGCGATGTCAAGGTAGCGGTCGGCAATATCGGGGTCTGTGTCGAGGAAGGCGGGGACTGCGCCAGCGTTCCAATGGGTGGAATTGGCCTGGCTGAAGGGTCAGCTTGGCCACAGCCGGCGGTCAGGCCGAGAATCGTTGTTACCACGACAAGTATAAGGCAACGGTTGAGTATGTGCTCTTTATTCACTGGACATTCCTTTCTCAAGGCACAGACAAAACTTTTTTCCCATCCTGGGCGATTCGCTCTTCCAGGTGGGCGATCGACGGTACAGAGTGCGCCTAGACAGACGACGAACACCAGCAGCCCGCCGCCGATGTACCACGTGCGCAGCCCGATCAGGCTGACTGCGGGACCGCGAATCGCCAGGCTGAGTGGATAAACCCCCTGCGAGGTCCGCCACAGGCGCAGGGGGTGCTCAATCCCCACAAGCCATTATAGCCGAGTCCGTCCAGTGGCGCATCGGCCAACTGGGGGATATTGGATTGGCCACCGGCCCTATCTTTCCCCCGGCTGCCTGATCTGCAATATCCGTCCCTGGCATTGCCCGCGTCCTGGCTGAAAACTCCCATCCGTCAACCGAACTGCGAATCAGGACCCAATAGCCCATTGGGATTGTTGATATATTGATATGAATTGAGCACTCACGTGCCGGATTCAGCAGGGAAAGCGTCTTGTGGTAGAAGCCTGGTCACCACACTCTTGCTCGAAGGTAGGCCATGGGACTCAGGCTCTCTGGTTCCATCAGCCTGTTTGATGTTGAGATCACAGTGGCGACACGGGATTCGAGATCCCTTGGGGGCATGTGTCGCCACTTATGGTAAAGTATACACGAGCGAGGGACCGCTTCTGGTATAGAAGCGGTCCCTCGCTGTCATTGAGCCAGCGCTGGTGTAGTTGAAATATGCTGCAATCGCCTGATTACGTCAAGAATAGGCCGTGTTGCGCTCTAGACGAACACCCGGTTCACCAGGATTCTTCCTTTGCCAGACACCAGTCTGGCGACATGGCGTGCCCCGAATCTGACTTGAATCACCAGTCGCCACTGAAGCCGCAATGTCAAACAGAGGCCGAATGCGCTGGTATCGCATCGGATGTGCTTGTCGGCCAGCACACCGCATTTGGAATTGGTGGCTTGAGCACAAACCAGTTGACAGTCGACGAGACCTCTGGTAGAATACAATTGCTTGTGACATAGCTCAGCCTGGCAGCATCCTTCAAATGTAGTCAGGCATCGTGCATACCTTCTAAAGGGTGAGGAGAAAGGATACCCGATGAGCGATTCACGGCCGGCGTGAACTCGGGCGCGATTCCGGGTGCGCCGGTCGTTTGCTTTCTGAAGATCCTCGGATGAGCGTCAGACTTGTAGCCTCGCAGAAACTCCAAGCACTCATTGCAGGGCTTCAATGCCAGGTTGGACGGGGGTCAACGGCACGGGCCTAGCCGTGCAAGGAGCTATTATGGCCGAACAGGTTTTCGTAGCACGCGAACAGGAACTGGGGCAGTTGTGGCGATTCCTCGATCGTTCCCTCGGCAGCCAGGGCCAGGTCTGTTTTGTGACCGGCGAAGCTGGCGGCGGCAAGACCGCCCTGGTCACCGAGTTCGCGCGGCGCGCCCAGAAGAGGCACCGTGATCTCGTCGCCGCCATTGGCCAGTGCGACGCCCATACGGGCATCGGCGACCCCTACCTACCCTTTCGCGAGGTGCTCTGCCAACTGACCGGGGACGTAGATGCCAAGCTGGCGCGGGGGGCCATCACCAAGGAGAATGCCGGCCGGCTGCGCAAGCTCATGGCCTTTTCCGGCCAGATCCTGGTCGAAGTAGCGCCCGACCTAATCGGCCTCTTTGTGCCGGGGGC
>Ga0180437_10007549_pt1 | contig 14080 bp, 17 predicted proteins | sample SS_ome_4_FD_132410 | JGI IMG/M metagenome (GOLD analysis project Ga0180437, IMG submission 132410) | Hypersaline lake sediment archaeal communities from the Salton Sea, California, USA - SS_3_D_1 metaG | ecosystem: Environmental > Aquatic > Non-marine Saline and Alkaline > Hypersaline >...
CCACAGAGAGTTGGACATCTAGCTCTAGCTGCAAAAACATTCGGTCAATGGTCAAATGAGGCAATTGATCTTGCAGATCAGAACCGAGTTGAGTTGCAATAACTACCTTGAGCCCAAAATCGAAGAAGTGATAATGACTAAATGTCTGTATGATTTTGGAGGTTGGAGTAAATGGAAGACTATTCGGAAGTGTCCGAACCTGAGAAACCACTTGCGATACGAGCCTATGGTATATCTGGTAAAACTCTCAAGAAAGAGATTGGAACCATCACTGGTGTGAATCCAGGAAATAATGCAGTATATACCAAAGAAACCGGTCGTGTTTCAGTGACATCAGAAGTGTTTGGCGACTGTTGTGGAGACGGAGGTGGTGTTTGTTCTTGCAATGGTGGAGGTGGAGATGAGGGCGCTGCTATCTGCCTCATAATCATTCTTGCACTTGCCATCGCTCTTGCCGCTGTATGGTTAATCGTGATGTTTGCCTTCTCAATTATGACATTAGGTGGCTTTTTCAAAAGACGGTTTCGAACGCTTGTTATTGTTGAAAAAGAAAACAAGGAGTTCATTGGCAAGCTTGCAGTGATTACAGTTCAGAACCAAGGAGTTCTGGAGTATCTTTTTGGACATCTGGAGTACGATGAGTGGATGACCCGAGCTTTTGGATTTTATAACAGGTTGAAACTTATTAGACAAGTCAGTATGTTCGTTGGGTTTTGGTGGGGGTTCATTGAAATTGCGTTTAAGTTGAATGAGTATATTATGCATGTAGGCGGCTATGACCTTTGGCCACTTCGTTATGTGATGATAGCGTTTTTTGTCCCTCTTCTAATCTACAGTCCAATAATGGAGATGCAATTCAGGGGGCTCTTTGAAACAGGGAACGAGATGGTCATGAGACTGACCAGTCATGAGCCATCATATTCTCCAACTCAACCTATGATGTTCTCTGAAGCACCAATTGAGGTAGGAAGAATCTCTGAAAAGGGTTCAAAGAAAGACTGACTACTTGAACAGGTCATAGAGGTGAATCTGGTACTCTCCAAGTTTTCCTCCATAGTTGCCAGCAGTCATCTTTGTGATGCCAGGATGCTCACAGACCATTTCAATTGCCACTTTCATTGCGTTTGCAACAGCAGACTCGGTGAGACCATTTATGACGATCTCTTGGACAAACTCACTGCCCTTTGGAATATATGTGTCAGGAACTAGAGCGCGTAGAGTTGGACAAAACTTCTCGTTTGTGGAGGCAAAGAGGACCTTGTATCTGGATGAGGGCTTAGAACCCGATCCGACCAGACCACCTGGAAATGGTGTATAGGCACCCTCAACCTTTTCGATAGCTTTCACCGCGGCCATTCCACTGGTCATTCCACTCTCAACATCCTCACAGCAGTAGATGATATTGCCACCTGCAACACCCTTCACGCGTCCAAACATGTTTTCCATCACGCAGGTACCACTCATTCGTGGGATAAGCCAAAGAACCCTTCCGTCAATCGGTCCTTTCTTTGTTTGAAACCCATCGCCAAACATGGATACCTTCTTCCCAATCTCATACTGCTCTTGTGCATCTGGAGTGTCATCAAAGGCAGATGCAGTTGGACTAGTTAAGACACACTGTCCAAGACGCGCTAAAAGCTGGGGCTCAAGTGCCTTCTTTGATCCCACAGCAAAGACAACACGTACACCAGGACGCCCATCGGGTGTGTCGTCAGGTGACATGATGTATTCAATACCAGCTTCAGCAGGAGCCATAATCACAGAGGTGCCAAAGCCTGTGGCTTCTGTGGCTGTTACTCGTGCCCATTCTTCTGTATAAGCGGTGATAATAGTACGATTCATGTGCATGCCAAATGCTTCTGCAAATGTGTCTTCGATTGGAACTCCATTTATCTCCATTTCATTCCACCAGCTGAGTAACAATCCAAAACAATGGCACCTTTTTTCTTTTCCGTCAGACTTGAGTACTGCAAAAGGTTTTATCAGTGGGATTAACTTCACAGAAATTCTAAGGTGGTTGGGCTCATGACTGTGATCTTGTCACTTAGAAAAGCTCCCGATGTTCCTCTAGAAGCAGAAACAATGACTCCTACTCATTTTGCTGGAAAGACTGTGAAAGAGATTGGGGAGATTACTCTCCATCAAGGCAACATGGTTGTTTCACTCAAAGACTTCTTCGATATCAGTGGTGAAAGTGGACCAACTCCAGATGAAACTGAGATATTGATCAAGGGCGACCTCAGAAAGGTGAAGATGATTGGAAAAGGAATGAGTGGGGGCAGAATCATTGTTGAAGGAGATGCTGGAATGTATCTTGGCGCAGAGATGATTGCTGGCCGGATTCATGTCAAAGGATCAGTCGGACCTTGGGCGGCAGCAGAGATGGAGGGAGGTAACATCCAGATAGAGGGAGATGCTGGAGATTACCTCTGTGCTGGATATCGTGGAACCCCTGAGGGAATGAAGGGAGGACGTGTCTATGTGGCAGGTAATGTTGGACGAGAGATGGCTGCTCATATGCGAAAAGGATTCCTTGCTGTGAAAGGCAACGTTGGGCCCCAGTCGGCAATTCGTATGATGGGAGGCACTATAATCGTCGTTGGGGATATGGCTGAGCGTGTCGGCGTCCAGGCAACAAAGGGGATGCTCTTCTGTCTTGGAAAGATGGACTCGTTGTTCCCAACCTACAAGTTCAGTGGTAGTTCACAGAGAGAGTTCATTGACTATTATCTCCGATATTTGAAGAAACGTAGACCCGATTTTCTGTCTGAGGATATTCCTGTTTCAGAGAAATGGGTCAAATACATGGGTGATTTCTCAGAAGCAAATCCAAGACAGGAGATATACATTCGTGCTTCAAAGAACCAACACTTGATTTGAGGTGAATCAAAATGAAACTTAGTGTGAATGAAGGTGCACTAGAGATTGTAAAGGATATAATGAATCAAAGGGACGATCTGAACTGTACTGTTAGCGAATTAGCAAATGGTACAACCATAATTGATGCTGGTATCGATGTGGCAGGAGGAGATGAGCTTGGAAGACTGGTTGGTGAAGTCTGTCTTGGAGGCTTGGGAGTCGTCAGACTCACCAAAATGCACATCGGTGACATGGACCTTCCAGCTGTCGTCGTGAGTTCGGACCATCCGAAGATAGCTTGTATGGCCTCACAGTATGCAGGATGGACCATCAATGTTGACAAGTACTTCGCGATGGGGTCTGGTCCGGCAAGAGCACTGGCTCGTGTTGAGAAGAAGCTCTATGAAGAACTTGATTACGAAGATGATGCAAAGGTTGGTGTGATACTGCTTGAAACAAGAGAAGTGCCTTCTGATGATGTCACACAGTATATAGCAGACAAGTGTAACATATCACCATCGGATCTTTATTGCATTCTGGCGCCTACTGCTTGTATAGTTGGCTCGGTGCAGGTTTCTGCAAGAGTTGTTGAAGTAGGAATGCACAAGTTGCATGAGCTGGGATTTGACCTTGATCGAGTAAGGTCAGGCTATGGGGTGGCACCTGTAGCACCTGTGGCCAAGAAAGATGCTAAAGCAATGGGTATAACAAATGATTGTATCCTGTATGGGGGTCGAACGTTCTATTTTGTCAAGTCTGATGATAAGGACTTGAAGGAGGTCATTGAGAAGGTTCCCTCGTCCTCCTCGAAGCAGTATGGACAGCCATTCTATGACCTGTTTAAGAGTGTCGAGTTCGACTTCTATAAGGTTGATCCGCATCTCTTCAGTCCAGCTGAGATTACGTTCAATCACATTGAGAGTGGAAAGGTCTACCATGCAGGTAGTCTCAATGCAGACATCCTGAGGCAGTCAATAGAGAGCGCTAAATAGAGGTCCTATGTGACTTCCAGTTCTTGGACCTCTTTCTGTTCTTTTCTTGTTGCAGGTATCAACTCCTCAGCCTTTGGTATTGGGTTCTTGAAGGCAGCCCAAATCATCACGACTGCAAGTAGAGAGATGAATGCACAAATGATGAATGTCAACAGAAATCCTCCTGTGAATGGAATGAACCATCCAAAGAAGGCTATGAGTGGCATTGAAACAAGCATCATAAGGGTGGGTTGGAGGGAATACATTGAGTTACGAATGCGGTTGGGAATGACGTCTAACATCACCCTCTGAGTCAAAATGTCTGCAATCGCACCAAACATGTTTAGGCTTACAAAGAGTAGGAAGAGGAGAACTACAGGAATAACCGTCTGAACAGGAACCTCAATCAATGGGAGGTTTGTGAAGGGAATCAGTATTGTATGGAACTCAATCGTTGCTGGGTCTGTCCCTGGAGGTATACCCGGAAAGACATAGACTATGGTTGCAAGTATCAAGTAAAAGATAAAGCCTGTGAACTGAAGCAGCCTGAAACGGGGAATCCATTTCTGTGGCTCAAATCGCTTTGCCAGCACACCACTTCGCTCATTCGCAACAGCTTGTGGAAGAAAAACTAGCGTCCGGAAGGCAGACACTGCAACCTGAGTCACAAGGAAACTGAAGTATAGCGGGAACAAAATTAGATTCCACCAAACTGGACCAATACTCCACATCACAACGCCTCCGAGCATAATGAGTGTGACAAATCTACTGGACCAGAGAAAGCGAAAACCATCCTTGAGAAGAGACATGTACTCTCCAAGTGCAGGTCGTTCTTCTCGTTCATCCCTAACTCCTGGGAGGTCTCTGACAAGTCTAAACACAGCCATGGACAGGAAAACGGAAAATACAGCCTGTAGGCTGAAGACCCACGTTTCTCCGTATAAATAGGCAAGCCAAGACCCAGGAAGTAGAACCAAGGTCCCTGAAACCTGCCATACCATTCCAAGTCGTCCCTGAAAGACTCCATATTGTTTGCGGTCCTTGTCATGTGGCATTGCAACGCGATAGTTATTGTCAAACCATGCGCCAAACGCTCCGCTCTCCTGAGATGACCCAAGTCCAAAGAGCGCATAGATAGCGATGTAGATCCAGAGTGGAGCGGGAGTGTTCTTTACAATTAATGATGAGAGTCCAAAGGCTGCTGCATAACAGAGAAGAGCGGAGGATATAACATATCGTTGCCCAATCCAGTCTCCAAGGGCACCTGTGGGATAATCGAGTACTGTCTGGATTGCCATCTGGATGACAACTAGAAATCCAACAAAGGTGAGACCTGCAATGTAATCACCGTTGCCTAGGGACTCGGCAATGTAGATCATCCAGAATGTTGTGCTTATCTGAAAGCTTGCTGCAAAGGCTGGAAGAAGCACTGATATTATCTTGATAAAGCGGACTACATGCTCTGTCGGTTCTGCAATGCCAAAGATTCTGGCATACCTGCTTGACACAACCACAGAATCTTCCTGCTCGCCTTCCACAGCCATAACCGCGATTAACAATCATCCCATATAGAGCTTCATACTTGAGCATGAAACATGCACTTTATCAAGCGTTCACTCACCCATAGCGAGTGGCGGTGCATCATGAAGGTCACACTTCAGTTCAGAGGACCACTTTCTAAGAAGTTCCAAAAGGGAACAGTCGAGGTAGATGTAGAGAAGAATGCGCATCTCTCAGACGTGTTAAACAAGGTAATTGAGAGAGAGGAATTGGTCAGAGAAGTGTGGAATAGCCCGGAGGCTCTTGACCGAGATGCTCTGATTCTGTGTAATGAAACAGACATCGGCCTCAGCGGAGGACTGAGTACATTGCTGAGTGAAGGTGATGTTATCGTTATCCTACCATTGATACATGGAGGTTAGACGAGTTCTGCCCCAGCCCGAATTGCCTTGATGTCTGTTTCCAGGGCTTTTGTACTGATCAAGTCAGCAATTGCCTTCTCAAGGGTTTCGAGGGGGAACAGACCCGACTTCTTCACAAGGGCTCCCAGCATCACCATGTTGGAAACAAGTCGTAGACCAATCTCATCAGCAGTCTTCATCGCTGGAATCTCCACTATATCATAACCCTTGATATCCTTGGTATCCACCAAATCAGGATCTACAATAATCACACTGCCTTTTTTCGCACTAGAAATATACATCTCAAGCGCCTTCTGTGACATCGCAATGAGATAATCAGACTCCCGGACCTTTGGATAATTGATTGGTTGGTCGCTTACAATCACTTCACTCTTTGCTGAAGTTCCTCTGGCTTCTGAACCATAGCTCTGGCTTTGTACAGCCTCGAAACCCCCATAGACCACAGCAGCATGACCAAGGATTACACCAGCAAGGACTACACCCATTCCGCCAGTGCCAGCGATCCGTATCTCTGTCTTCATGAGTTATTACTCTCCTAGATTGCTGTAGGTTGAGCGAAGTACATCTGTGAATGGAGGTTCATGTCTGTCAGCAAAGACACCAAGGTCCATTCCATCCTTCGTGGGAATTCGTTGGTCGACAGGCTCTCCCTTCTTTCGGACGGGTAGTTTCTTGAACCACTGTAACATCTCTGGCGGATCTCCCGCATGTGTTCTCCTGCCATATGCAGTGGGACATTGGGAGATCATCTCAACAAAGGAGAATCCTTCTCTCTCAAGAGCGGTTCTCATAGCCCTTGAGGCTTGGATAGGATGAGCTGTGGTCCATCGCGCAACATAGTTTGCACCTGCAGCTGCGACAAGGCGTGCAAGATCAAATGGACGCTCCGGATTTCCATGTGGTGTTGTAGTGGTTCGGTCTCCGGTGAATGTTGTGGGCCCAACTTGGCCTCCGGTCATTCCATAGATGTAGTTGTTCACGCAGATGACTGTCATGTCCATGTTCCGTCGGGCTGCGTGTATCAGATGGTTCCCACCGATTGCTGCAAGATCACCGTCACCACTTATCACCACCACCTTCAACTCAGGGCGAGCAAGTTTCAGTCCTGTCGCGAATGCGATAGCGCGACCATGAGTGGTGTGTAATGTATCAGCCTGATAGTGTGGAGAAGGAATCCATGCACTGCATCCAATACCAGACACGAAGGCAAATCCCTCAAGGGTTTCATGACCCAAGTCTTTGGCAGCCTTTAGGAACGCATTAGATACTTGTCCTGCTCCACATCCAGGACAGAACGGGGTTGCCAAAGTTTCCTCTCTTAGATACTGTCGCGCAAAGTGTTTTTGAGAGACCATCAGACCTGCACCAGCTCAAGCTGCAGAACGGGAGACTAATAACACATTCTCTAGGGCATCATCATAATCATCCAGGGTTGAGAACTCTACATCAATAGAGCGACAATAAAAAAGGGATTACAGCAAGGCTCGGGAGTCCTGGTCTGTGCTGTATTGCTGTTGTCCACTATCAAGGCACTGTGACGATATGGCGAGGTTCCTCCGGTCGGGTTTTTACCCCTCTGTGATACCACGGATTGGCAAACGCAATTGCCGTCAGGACCATTGAGATAGTCAAGAGGACATCTGGGAGATAGAACAGAGTTGTCGTGAGGAGTGGAACTCTGAGAATCTGACTTGCCATGCCAAATAGGACTGATATAATCATGAGTTCACTTCTTACTTCCTTGAGTCGACCAGTCCTCCAGGTTATGATGAAGGTAAACATCATCATAGTTCCAAGTATGATTAACACTGGAATCAGCAGGGTCATGATCAATGTTTCAGTTGCCACGAAGAAGTCTATCACCAACCAATAAAGCGCAAGGGCGTAGACCATCCGGTTGTGGTATCTCTGGATGGAGGGCGCCCAGATTTGAAGAATGGCACCGAAGATTGGAATGATTGACCCGCCAATTCCCACAGTCCGGATTCGGAAGAAGAGCATTGTGGGTGGCAATAACCCAGTGTGTTGTAGTGTGACTATCATGATGTTGAAGGCTTGGCCCACAAACGCGATTGCAAATACCAAGGGAAGGTCAGTGATGAGTCGGACCTCCTGAGACAACCACTTTCGGCTCAGGTAGGTTGTAAGAAAGAGGGCGATGACTACTGTTGTCATACTCGACAACAATACTAAGTCTGTACCAATTTGCATTTTCTAAACCTCACTATCAGTTTTGACTGCCATATTTTCATCATCAGAGTGTAATTGTTCTCCGTGGTTTTCTCTACCAATCAATCGATACCATATGGCTGAGACTTGTTCAATTTTGAACCTCCAAAGGATGACACCTAATGGGATGAATATCAAGAAGAACATCAGAAGTGTAGCAGTCATGAGTCCAGAGTTTAGGAAGATAAGGTCTGGACCCTGAATAACGGGTTCGGGACCAATCTTGAAGCATTCGCTGATATAGTTGAACATCGTGTGAACTACTATTGGACCTGTAAGCGATCGACCAGAGCTAAACCGTTCATAGTATATACCAAGGAATATACCAAGAATTGTTGTGAAGAAGACCATGGAGGCAACTTGGTTCAGTGCATCAGAACCAGCAGCTTCATTCACCAGTGGCCATCCTGCATGCCAGATTCCGAATATAATGGCAGAGAAGAGGATTGCTCTGTTTGTGGTTTGACGAGTCTTCAAGGCGTTAATTAGGAGACCTCGAAATAGTGTTTCTTCGAGAAAAGCGTTTGTTAGAAAGAACACCAGCATATATCCGAGAAGCTGCTCGTTCACAATGTGGAGTTGCAGGGGGTATGTTGTGTCAATAAGAAGACCGTATAGAATAGTCCCACCAAAGTCAATGCCAAAGGAGATTGCGATACCAATCAGCAGGCCAACCACTAACTGGGCTTGAAAGTTCTCCCTTGATAGACCCAAAATGGGTTGAATGTCCCTTGGTCGATATTTCAAGAAAAAGGCTGTGATGATCAAGAATGGAAACAGCTTTGACGGCATGATGTTCAGCCAAGTATCACCAAGGCCGAGTACAAACTGATCCACTACTCGCCATACTGCAGCAATCGCTAGCATGATTCCTCCTATCTTCAGGAGGCTAGCTGATGACCATGAGAAGGGTTCCAACTGCGCAGAACCAGCCATTTCTTGAACTTGTGTTGTTGCCATGGATTTGGCCTCTACCCTGTTAAGAACTGCCATGATGTGGCTGTCGGGATAATTTAAGCACCGATAGATAAAATTCCAAAAGTGGAGGGGAGAAAAACGTGATAACATCAATTTTAAAACTGGATGACTGCGCCCTGCACTCTGATTTCAATCACTTTAGTGGTGAAACTACATGTCCGAAGTCGCAGCAATGAGAGCCTTCAACCGCGAGCTTGCCGCAGTTGTTGGTGCAACAGTTGAAGTAGTGATTAACACAGGCAAGACATATGCAGGTACCTTAAAGGGTATTGACCAGAACACTCTGAGCATTGTACTCTCCGATGTTGTGGCTGATGGTGAAACTAACATCCCGAAGATCTTCATCTACGGAAGTAGTATAGTATCATTCTCAGTAGCAGAGAGAGAGATTAGTCTTGAGGGACTTGCGAAGGAGTTAGAGAAGACATTCCCACCAGGTGGTGTGCAGTTCTATCCTGACACAGGAATAATTCTCGTCATGAACAAGATTCGTATCTCGAAAGACGGTATCGAAGGGAGTGGTCCCCTTTACGAGCGAGTCGCAGTAATTGCAGATGACTGGTTGAAGGAACACGGTCTAGCATAGAAATCACTGTGACCATATGAGCATATGATTAAGGTACATCTCTGAGTCAAGACTAGGCAGGACCATATCTCACGCTGCGACTACTGATAGTTCTGGACTAGAGAAGTCTGCGGAGACCCAGCTCTTCAATCTCTCGTTTCTGTGGTTCTTTCTCCTTTGGTGGCTTTCTTGTGAGCGTTCTCTCCAATGGTTTTAGACGATCCTCCCAAGATCTCTCTGGTGAATCCGGTAACTTCCCAGAGGCTCTTGCTCTTGCATCTTTAGAACCAAATGTCGTCTGAGAACTAATTACTCCATATTCTGCAAGACGCCTTGTTGTTGAAGAAAGTGTGTCTTCTTCTTTGGATCGAGCCAACAGCTGAGGACTCTTTACTCCCGTGAGAATGAGCATCACACGAAGAATACCACCAAGCCGTGGGTCAACACGAGCACCCCAGATAACATTGGCATCAGAACTCATCTTCTCAGACACAAGTTCCCCGACCTTGTTGGCTTCTGCCAAGCTCATGTCTGGGCCTCCAGTGATGTGAATCAACGCTCCTGTTGCACCACTCCATTCAACTTCCAGAAGAGGACTGTTTAGAGCGTTTTTGATGGCGTCATTTGCACGGTCAGAACCGGTGGCTTCTCCGAGACCCACAAGAGCCACACCACCATTACAGATGATTGAGCGGACATCAGCATAGTCCAGATTGATTAGACTGGGCATTGTAATTGTTTCAGTGATGCCTTTCACCATGTTTGCGAGAACCTCGTCTGCAACTCCGAAGGCTTCCTCCAGGGGCAAATCAGGGACTAGCTCCATGAGCTTTTGATTATCAATCACAACTGCAGTATCCACATTTTCCTGCAAACGGGCAAGGCCAGCTTTTGCCTTGTCGATTCGGGTTCTTTCGAGATTGAAAGGCATCGTGATGACTCCAACTACGATTGCATCACTGTTCTTTGCAATCTCAGCCACAACTGGTGCACTCCCGGTGCCAGTACCACCACCCATACCTGCAGCAATGAAGACCAAATCAGCATCTCGAAGAAGTTCGGTAAGTTGCCCAGTCGACTCTTCTGCGGCGGCTCTTCCAACATGCGGATAACCACCAGCCCCAAGTCCTCGGGTTATTCGTTCGCCAATCAGGAGTTTTCTATGGGCAGTTGTGACTGCTAGGTGTTGCCGATCTGTGTTTATTGCTATGCATTCGGCACCTTGTATACCAATAGTCATGAGTCGTTTCACAGTGTTATTTCCAGCGCCACCGCAACCCACTACCACAATGCGAGCTTGGCCCATATCGCGAACCGAAGACATACCACGTTCGCCACGGCTGTGCTCACGTGCAGAATCAATCAACGACTTCATTGTCCCACTACCTCACTCAGTTTTCCACGTGTGTGAATGGTTCCGTCCCATAACTCTCGTTTCAATAAATCACGAATAGCATTACGGATTGCTTCTGACCTGTTTGGATAGAGACCATTCTCAACAAGACGTTGAATATCTTCAACAATCTTCTCTGGCAAATGAACAGCTATGAGACGCATGTCTAGTCCTCTCAGATACTGGGAACTTAGGGGGATATGGGTTCTTGTAATACTCTGATACGTGTGTTATTCAAGTGCAAAAAGAAGAGGATGAGAGAGAGGATCATCTCTCATCTCGATCAATATCTTACTTTGTCTTCCTTCCAGTTCGTCTGGCTGCAATGTTACCAACCTTGCGACCAGGTGGTGCGTTTCTACTGACAGTGGATGGTCTTCCAGGAGACTGATGAGAACCACCACCGTGTGGGTGTGATGCCGCATTCATTGCCGCACCTCGAACTACCGGCCACTTTCGGGCTTTTCCACGGGTGTGATGCCAGACTGTACCAGCCTTCAGGAATGGTTTCTCTTGACGGCCACCACCTGCGACTATACCAATAGTTGCTCGACATCTTGGGCTGAACGCTTTTTGAATACCAGAAGGCAATCGGACCATGGCCTTGGTCTTGTCAATCGACACTATTGTGGCAGCAAGTCCTGATGACTTCACGTACTTACCACCATCCCCAGGACTTCCTTCTATGTTATACACAGGAGTACCTTCAGGGATGTGTTCAAGTATCAATGTATTTCCATTTGCCAATGGAGCTTCCTCACCACATTCGACTATCTGGCCAACCTGAGCACCCTCAGGCGCGACCATAAAGTGAATCTTGGTTTCGCCTTCATACTTGATCTCTGCAAGAGGGGCACCCCTGCCTGATTCATGATGAAGGTTCACAATGGTGCCTATGTAGGTCTTGTTTGGGGCCCATTTTGGATGTCTTGCTGGTGCAATCTTCTTGTGACGTGGAGACTTCCACTGAGTAGTCCCGCGACCTTTTCTCTGTACAAGAACTCGTTTACCCATCTTCAAGCCCCCTTAGAATATCCCGAGGTTGGTTGCAACCTCTGCGGCACTATACTCGGGTGCCAGTCTCACTAGTGCCTTCTTCCTTCCATTAGGCATTATGAGTGTGTTGACTTTCTCGACCACAACTTCGTAGAGTGTTTCAACTGCCCACTTGATTGTGTTCTTGTTTGCGGTTCGAACGACGTAGAAGATGAGCTTGTTGTCCTTCTCCACAGCTTCAAGACTGGACTCTGTGACAACAGGACTGATGATTATTTCATTTGGGTCCATCATTTTCTCACCTCAGACGAACAAATTCTCCTTCTCTAGCTTTTCAATGGCGGACTTTGTCCAGACCACAAGGCGTCCAGGATGTGTTCCAGGAGCAAGAAGTTCTGCATTTAGTCCTTGAACCTCTACGATATCGACTCCAGGAAGATTTCTCGCGGCCATTGAAATGCCTGAATCTTCTCCTACGACAATGAGTAATGATTTGGGGGTCTTCATCTTGCGACCACGCATCTTACCTTTGCCGGCTCGAATGCTTCGGCCATCTCTGGCTCTGTCTAGGTCATCCCCTAGGCCAAGGAATACCAATGCCTCAAAGGCCTCTTTGGTGGTGGACAAAGACTCCAGCTTGTCATCAACTATTAGTGGAATCTGAGGGACATTGTCAATCTTGTGTCCTCGTGCCTTGACAAAGTCAGAATTCGCAGAAGCCGCGATGGCTGATCGAATTGCCAGTCTGTTCTCCTTTGTGTTTATTCGTTCAACGAGGACCTTTCTGGACTCTGGGGGATGTGCGACTCGCCCGCCAACAGTTCCAGGAGCGAATCCAGCCTTGTTTGCTGCACCTGTACCACTTCCCTTGATTCGAGGCATTCGTGATCTGCCATGGCCAGTCTGCCAGCTCTGAGCTGTGTTCCGCTTTCCAGCCAAATCGTCAACGCCATGAGGCTGATATCTCCGTGATTGGACCGCTAGAACAGCCCGCTTAATCACATCTGGACGATAGGGTGTGTCAAAGTGAGAGGGAAGACTGACTGTTTCTTTTGTAGCCTTGCCCTTCAATGAATAGGTCTTTACGCTTGCCATAATTATCAACCTCCATTACTGTTTCGAAGCTGTGCTGATGTAGCTCACCTGAGCAGGCGCATCTACGTGTCCCTTCTTTGGACGAATGGCGAATCTCAATCGCACTGGTCTCTTTACTGTACCAGGGACAGATCCATGAAGCATTACATAGTCACCGCGAATCACACCATAGTTCACAAAACCACCGGAGGGAGTAATCTCCTCACCACGCTCTCCCATCTTCAGTATCTTGTTGTTGAAGCTTGTCCGAGTGTGGAATCCAGTCTGTCCGGGACGTGGCACTGTGTATCTAATGTTGGTTGGAGTCCATGGACCAATGCAGCCTATTCCACGCTTTGTCTTGCGAGACTTGTGTTGAAGTATTCTTACTCCCCAGCGGCGTACAGGACCTTGAAATCCATGACCTTTTGTCACTGCGATACTATCGACAAGTACTCCTTCATTGAGGATATCTGCGACTCTGACATCAGTTCCGAGAATGCTCTGGGCATACTCAAAAGCTTCTCTAACGCTCGGAGCACCCACTTTGTACTCTGTTATGTCAGGCTTCTTCTTGGGCACTCCAGCAAGTCTTGGTTGGGTGTGAATTACCATTCGAATCTCAGCTAGTGAGTCGAGTTTCTCCTCGAACTCTTTCAGCTTGGTTCCATGGTCATACTCTTTGGGAAAAGGCATGGTTTTCCGAAGGTCCTCTGATAGATTTTCAGCAAGAACCTCAACCGCTAACTTCAGACCATAAGGTGTTGCTTCATAGCCACGGATTGAGAACGGTCTGATTGGGGGAGTGTCTATGACTGTGACAGGAATCACTGTTTCCTGTCCCTTGAATGGGCTATTCGGGCTATCTATTGTCATAACCGCATGTGTCATACCAGCCTTGTAACCAACGAACCCAAGTAACCTAGCGGAATCACCTTCGTAGGAGGGCCAGTTTTTGATTCTGGGTACAAACTTTGAAGCTCTTCCTCGAGGGAGATAGGCAAGACTACCTCGTCTGGGAGCATTCTTCTTTCTATGGGCCATTTCATGTCACCTTGTAGTTTTGCAGCCTCTGTGGTATCAAAATCATCTC
>Ga0180437_10007550_pt1 | contig 14078 bp, 6 predicted proteins | sample SS_ome_4_FD_132410 | JGI IMG/M metagenome (GOLD analysis project Ga0180437, IMG submission 132410) | Hypersaline lake sediment archaeal communities from the Salton Sea, California, USA - SS_3_D_1 metaG | ecosystem: Environmental > Aquatic > Non-marine Saline and Alkaline > Hypersaline > Sediment...
CGCTTCAACCTGATCAAATCCAGGAGAATTCGTCGGGACAGCCCGACGACCGCTGGGTATTTACCGAGATCAATCCGGAGCGGGAACTGAAAGTTGCTGCGGCGCTGGCAGCGGCTGCGCGGGTACTACCGTCGTACGATGACTCGCTGGCGCGGGAATGCTTGAGAGTGGCGGAGGAATTATGGCAGCAAAATCAGGACAATCCCGAAAATGATCGGGCTAAAATCGAAGCGCTGGTTGAATTGATCCTGGTGGCAGATCAGAATGCTTATAAAACACGTCTGGTGGCATTGTTACCGGCTATTCAAACACAGATTCGTCGGGTAGGCTGGGGCTTAGGTCGGGTGCTTCCCCTGGTGAAAAATCCCCAATTCGAACAGGCCGTTACCGCCGCGCTGCAAGATTATTCTCAAAAACTGACGCAGGAATTACAGGAAAATCCGTTTGGGGTGCCTTACCGACCCCATATCTGGGGCGCTGGCTGGTCGATTCAACGGTTTGCCGTGCATCAGTACTATTTGCACCGACACTGGCCAAACCTCTTTCCCGCGCGACATCTGTTCAACGCGTTGAACTTCATTTTAGGGTGTCACCCCGGCCAGAATACGGCGGCTTTTGTTTCCGGCGTGGGGGCACAATCACTCACGGTCGCTTATGGTTTTAATCGAGCTGACTGGTCTTACATTCCGGGTGGTGTTGCCTCCGGTACGGCCTATATTCGACCTGATTTTCCGGAGCTCAAAGAGTGGCCCTTTTTATGGCAGCAAACCGAATATGTCATTGGTGGCGGTGCCTCGCATTTTATGTTCATGGTGTTAGCCGCCAATCAATTACTGGCGGAAAAGTAATTGACACGGTAATAAATTGAAAACAGCTTGTATTCTCTCCAAAACGTGTGGAAAGACCTTTGAGGTTTTTCCAGCGGAATTTCCGCTTTTCAAATGTTTTCAGGGTATCAAGGATACAAACTTCAACGATCTGAATTCCACAATAAAATAAGAATACAACAGCTTCCGGACTAAAATAATTATATTTTTCATTCAACTACTAAATTTAAAAAAGGAGAACCTGAACATGTTAACCAGACTATGTTCTATTCAATCATTCCGATTGAGCGTGAACCGTTGGCTCATTTTGTTCATCGTACTGACCGTGAGCCTGCTGCTTTTATTTTGCACCCAAGAATCCGCCAGGCAAAATGACAATCAATGGATCAGCCTCTTTAACGGAAAAGATCTGACCGATTGGAAGATTAAATTTGCCGGTCACGAACTGAATGAAAATTACGGGAATACGTTTCGCGTGGAAAATGGCATCCTGAAGGCCGCTTATGATCAGTATGACCAGTTCGAAGATAAATTTGGCCACATCTTTTATAAAGACAAATTTTCACACTACCGGCTGCGCGTAGAATATCGATTCGTCGGCGAACAGACGCCCGGGGCGCCTGAGTGGGCTTTTCGTAACAGTGGCCTCATGCTGCATTGCCCGGCCCCCGAAAGTATGACCCGCGAGCAAAAATTTCCGGTCTCGATTGAAGTCCAGTTGCTAGGCGGCAAGGGTAGTGACGAACGGTCAACGGCGAACTTGTGCACCCCGGGAACGAATGTCGTGATGGACGGCCAGTTGGTTACGCAACACTGCATTAATTCCAATTCACCCACCTTTCACGGTGACCAGTGGGTGACGGTTGAGGTAGAGGTTCACGGCGATTCGTTAATTAAGCACCTGGTGAATGATGAAGTGGTGCTCGTGTATGAACAACCGCAACTGGATGAGACCGACCCGGAGGCACAAAAATTCATTGAGAACGGAAACAAACGGCTGAAGGCTGGTTACATTTCCTTACAGGCGGAAAGCCATCCGGTGGAATTTCGGAAGGTGGAATTGATGGTGTTAGAGGAGTAAAGTGAATTGATTTCACCAATTCAATTACCTAAAAACAGGCTTGTTATTTATTGCCAATATAAATACCGTTTTATGGAGATTCTGGTATCTGCTAAGAAGCGACAGAACCGGAGAAAGACAGGTGAAATATTACCAATTAATTGATTTTAGAGAACATATGTTGAGGTCTGATTTCTGATAACAGGTTGATCCCCTTACTCAATCCCATAATTCTCCTGCTCCCGGATTCGGTTCAATGTTGCGGCTTTAAATGCCTGCGGATCAATTTCATTAAAATAGAGAATTTCCGAATTATAAGCCACCATTCCCAGCCCGGTCACCTCAAAAAAGATTTCAAAATAATCGGGCACCTTGCCATTTAATTGGCTGATTTGGGTTTCCAGGAGGCTTAATCGTTGTTGATTGCTCAGCATCCGTACTAAATCCACCTGGGAGGCGTACTCAAATCCGGCAATGATCAGATAATTTTCATTTCTCAATCCCGGCACCTTGGCCACGAAACCATAATCCACGTTTTTTTCATTGGGACTCCACCCCGGTGAAATGCGATAAGTTTGTTTGTTTTGGGGATCATTTGAAGGCTCAATCGTAAACTCAACCGGTTTACCAATCAGATTTTTTATCTGGAAGGAAGTCTGGGAAAGAATATTGTGGATGATTCTCATGTTCACAAATTCACCGATATAAATAATGTTCTGGTCACTTAAATCGGTAGAGCTGGCCTGCGTGGTCCATTGTAAAGCAAACTTTTGGTTAAACGAATAGAACACATGAATAAGATCAATAATATTCGCTGAAAGATTATGCGGTACTTCCCCGAAAAATTCGGGCTGCGACTTCCGTTCAGGAAAGCTCTCTTTATACTGCTGAAACAAATGTTGATTATAAATTTTATAATCCAGATTCCGGCGTGAATAGCCCAAATCCGTATCCAACTCATGAAACACAAAAAAATCACCAATCATCAAGGTGGTTGGCAGGCCATTGGCAAAAAATTGAGACCAGACGGGATCCTCCCGGGAAATGGGCTGCTGAATGATGACATTTGATTTAATATAATAAAGGTGATAGATCAGTATCAGGAAGGCTGCCAGAATACCCGGCAAGCTGAAACGAAGATATTGCTTCAGCTTTTTTTCAGGCGACGCCGACGGTGGCGAAATGGATTGCCGGGAGAAACTGACATCATAATGCCCTTTGGGAATATCAATTCGAAGCGGGTCCTGTTTCCCTTCAGAGTTATAATAGCGTTGGAGTTTTTCTCGTAATTTATAAATCCGGTAACGTACGGAATTATCTTCAGCCGGGTCGAAATGATCGGTTTTATGAAAGAAATCGATGGCAATAGAATATTCCTTCAAATTCTGTCCGGCCAGCGTACTTTCCACCAAAAAACAGAGCAAATCCTGATAAATCGTGTCCCGCTCAAATTCATTACTCGCTAATATGCTTTCCAACGCCTGCTTTTTTTCTACATCATTTTGCTTGACCATCGCTTGTGTCATTTTTGGATTCGAATTGAAGACGCAATAACATTTACATGGTCAAATATAAACAATTTTATCAATGTTGACAACAGTTTTCTCACGTTGCAACGTTGAATTGGTTCCGGATTTCGGATATACTATTCCTAATCTATAGTTATTACATTAATAATTATCTTGTTCCCATATCAAGCTTATTGGTAATGGAATTGTAGTCTGGTAAATTTTTGCGTTGTTTTTATTCCCCCTTTAAATCCCTCTTTAAAAGAAAGGGTGACTTACCAATCCCCCCCTTTTCAAAATAGAAGGGGGGGATTTATAATTTTAGCCAGATTACTGACTTTTAATAAAATTTGCTGCAATATCATTCACTAATTTTTTTTCGGAGTTTGGCTATGAAAAAAAATCTTCTCCTTTTCATGTTGTCCCTTTTTCTATTATCCCTATGTTTCACTAATCACTCTCGGGCTGCCACCACCGGTAAACTCCGTGGTCAGGTATTGGATTTAAGGACACAAAATCCCTTAGCCGGGGTCAATGTGTATCTGGAAAATACCACCTTCGGTGCCGCCACCGACCAGAATGGTGCTTTTTTTATCCTGAACGTACCTCCTGGTAAATATGTGATGCGGAGCCGAATGATGGGTTACAAAGAAGTCCGCGTTGAAAATGTGCAGGTGAAAATTGATCTCACCACGGAAGTAAATATTAAAATGGAAGAGACGGTATTGGATGCGGGCGAAACTGTCACCATTGTTGCTGAAAAGCCATTGATTCAAAAGGATATGACCGGTTCACTGGTTTCGATGGCGGCCGAGGACATTGAAAAGCTGCCGGTTCAGGAAGTCGGTGATGTGCTGCGGTTGCAAGCCGGGATCGTAGATGCCGGGGGTTTTCATATCCGTGGGGGCCGTTCCGGTGAAATCGCCTATTGGGTCGATGGTATTGCCGCTACTGATGTTTATTCCGGTGGCATGGGTGTCCAGGTCGAAAATTCAGCGATTAAAGAATTACAGGTGATCAGTGGCACCTTTAATGCCGAATACGGCCAGGCGATGTCTGGCATTGTCAACATTATCACCAAGGAAGGAAGTCCCACCTACCGGGGGAGCATCGAAGGTTTCGTCGGTGATTATTACAGCACGGATGATGTTTACCAGGTCGTTGAAAAGGTGAATGTTGAAAAAGATAGAAATGGAATGATCACGACCAGCAGTGAAAATATCAATCCCCTGACGAAATTTAATCCGGTTTACAATCTACAAGGCAACCTGAGTGGCCCGGTTCCGTTACTTAAAAATCGAGCTAGCTTTTTTATTAATGCACGATATATTACGGATTGTGGATATTTGTACGGGAACCGCTGGTTTCTTCCGCATGGTGTTGCTGGAGACAGCAGTCTGGTACCACTAAATCCTTATCAACGCCTGACGACAAACGTTAAATTAACGATTCACCCTTTGAGAAGCCTCAAATTGAGTTATACACTTTTTTATTATGATGAATTGCGTGAACGGACCTATAACAACGCTTACAAATATAATCCCGACGGTACGCCGCGTTATTGTTCCAACGGTCTTACCCAATTGTTGTCGATAAATCACGTGCTATCACCCGCCACTTTTTATGAAATTAAAATAAGTCATCTTTCGCGTGAGCTCGAGTCCTATGTTTACGAGGATCCGTACAAGAAACCTGATTATCTGATCAAGGTTTTTGCAGATGAGGAACTCGGACGAAAAGAATACACTTTTGATCCCAACACAGAGGAAGGTCAAAAACGTTTGGAGCAGATCCGTCAGCAGCGTCTGGTCTATTTTGATGAGTGGCGCTACGTTACCGATCCGAATGGACCGGAAGGATACATCGATCCGGATTATAGTGGCAGCTTGCCCCCTTACAGCTTTAATCGCGACGGTATGAGCCACGATCATTTGTACCGGACGACGTCCTACTGGATTGGGAAGTTAGATTTAACCAGTCAACTTAACACAACCCACCAGATGAAGCTTGGCTTTGAAGTTCGCTTGCATGACCTTGACTATCACTCTTTTACGATTCGTCCCAGGGTGGTGCAAGGTGAAGAGGTTGTGCCCTACGAACCGGACATACAGTCTCCATCCAGTATTTATAATTTTCAATACGATCGCTCACCACGTGAATTTTCAGCGTATCTTCAGGATAAGATCGAGCTGAAATCGTTAATATTGAACATCGGTTTAAGGTACGATTATTTTGACGGGAACCACGTGGTGCCCACCGATCCAACTGATCCAAATATTTATGATCCGATTAAAGATGAACATATTTACAAAGATTGGGTTGCCCCGGAAGGGAAGCTTGCCCCCAAGGAATTAGAGGCTTATAAAGCCAAATTTGAGGAATACACTCCAGAGGAACGCCGGGCTTTTATGCACACCAGCGTTGATCCAAAATGGCAGTTATCCCCCCGTATCGGTTTGGCGTATCCGATAACCGAGCGCGGTGTCATTCACCTTTCTTACGGCCACTTTTTTCAGATGCCTGAATTTCGTTACCTGTACGCCCGGCCGGATTTTAAAATCTTAAATTCCGGCTCCCAAACTGTTTTCGGTAACGCCGACCTTGAAGCGCAAGGCACGGTGCAGTACGAAATTGGTTTGCAGCAGCAGTTGTCGGATAATCTGGCGATTGATGTGACCCTGTTTTATCGCGATATACGAAATTGGGTGGGGACTTCGACGTTCATTTCCACCCCAATTCCGGGTGTCGAATATGTGGTATACGAGAACAAGGATTATTCGAATGTGCGCGGGATAACGCTGAAAATGGAACGTCGATATGCTAATAATTTTTCAGCCGGTCTGGATTACAGTGTCCAATTTGCCGAGGGCAGCTATTCGAATCCCCAGGATGCGTTCAATGCGGCCATCGCGCAAAAAGAGCCCCATCTGGCGCTTATTCCACTCAACTGGGATCAGCGGCACACCTTGAATACACGTTTTACATATAATTTAAGGGACTGGATGATTTCCCTGATTGCCACTTACGAATCCGGTTTGCCTTATACACCAACCATTGCCCAGGGTCAGGAAGTGGGCAGCAGCGCGGCTATTGGGTGGCGCGAAAACAGTGGTCGCCGCCCAAACAATAAAAACGTCGATATGCTGATCAGTCGCGATTTCAAATTACATCAGTTGAAATACACCCTGTTTGCCAACATTTACAATGTTTTTGATATTCGCGATGAACTGGTGGTGTGGAGCGACACCGGCTCGGCAGGTTACACAACCACGATCGATCCAAAAAGAATTTCTTATGATGAAGAAAGGGTGAGTACAGTCGAAGATTATATCAGGCGTCCGAGTTGGTTTACAAATCCGCGTGAAATCCAAGTCGGTTTACGTGTTTCATTTTAATTGATATTTAGGAGATAAATTATGAATCGATTTTTAATAACGTTAACAGTGCTTACGATGCTGATGCCTCAGGTGGTTTTGGCCCAGGTCGATGAATTATATGGCGATTTTCGTGAAATAAGGCGAGGCACCCACGCCGGAAATCTGTTCAGAACCACTTTTTACAACGATGGGGAGTGGGGAGTTCAGGGAAACGATCCAACGTCCATATCAGGGGAGTGGCCGATTAACTCGGGTAATGCTTACCTGCTGGATGGTCATCAGCATATCGGTTCGGAAATCATCGATGCGAACGGTGATCTGAAACATATCTTCAGTGAAGCCATCGGCGGTGGAGGTGAGGAAGGTGGCGGTGTTGCTTCAGGAGATAAAAATGCAGTGGGTGAGTGGATCACATTCCTGCCTCTACCGGGTTTTGCCAATCCCTCAAATAATAAAATTGCCATGGTTAAAGGCACTCTGGAATGGTCGGATTCATGGCCAAATTTCTGGCCGGACAAGATTGATGATACGGTCGATCCGGGGTGGATCGGTAGCTGGAACGGCTATTTCGGCAAAAATCAGTTTAATGCCGACGAAGAAAGCTACTATGTCGCCGACGATGACAAAAATAACGAGTTTTATTTTTTCCCGGATGCGGCAGACAGCAGCCGGCGTGGATTGGGCTTGCGGATGTATGTCCGTGGGCTACAATGGTCCAATCCGCTGGTCGAAGACGGCATATTCACACTTTACGATATTGAAAATGCCGGGACTTGTCTTCATGACAAGATGGTTTTCGGTTTCAAAATCGGCAATCAAAACGGTGGACGTCTTTATCAACGTGGTGACGGTCAGGATGATTGTGGTGCCTTTATAAGAGAGCTCAATTTGGCGTATTTATGGGATAACGATTGGGTCGGTGTGGCCGGTCAGACCGACCACGGCTATTTTGGCGGGGCTTTCTTAGAAAGTCCCGGCAACGCCGTCGACGGTATCGATAACGACGGTGATGCCAATGGAGTGGGTCCCGTCATTACAGAGGCGATGTTCGAACCATTTACGCTGGAGGTCGGGCAACCCATCATTCTTATTGATTATGACACCTTTGAACGCACCGTAACCGACATGCCCAACGATACGATAAAAATCGCCTATCAAGACCTTTGGGTCAAATTTTGGCCGGGAAAGCTTTTGGAGGAAGATCCGTTCAATTTAATTGATGACAATTTAAACGGCCTGATTGATGAAAATAAAGGGGCGACCATTGGTGAAGGCGCCACTGCAATTACCCGCTATCTGTACGTTGGCGCAGCTTATGTCGATTATTTCACAGGTGCTGGAAAAGAGAATTTATTAATCGATGAAGCCCGCGACGACGGCATCGATAATGACGGGGATTGGAATCCGGAGACCGATGATGTCGGACTCGATGGCGCGCCCTTTACCGGTGACCCGGGAGAAAATGACGGCCTGCCCACCAGTGGCGCCGGTACAGAATTTCCCGGTGAGCCGCATATTGACAAAACCGATATTAATGAAACCGATATGCTCGGTTTGACCAGTTTCATGTTGTCGCAGGATTTTGATTTTGCCGATGACGAGAAAACCTGGAGCCAACTCAAACCCGGTATCCTCGACGACATCCAGCAAAATGCACCCACCGATCTTTTGTACGGTTCCGGGTATTTCCCAATGATGCCCGGGCAAATCGAACGCTTTTCCATGGCATTTATCATTGGGGATCAAGGTGATAAAAATCCGGATAATCCGGTTGACCTGATTGAGAATAAAAAATGGTTTTCCTACGCGTATGAAGCAAATTATCAATTTGCCAAAGCGCCAAACCTGCCCACCGTCCGCGCGGTGGTCGGTAACAAAAAAGTGACCCTGGTTTGGGATGACGCTGCGGAAAAATCGGTTGATCCGATTCTCGGAAAGGATTTTGAAGGCTATCGAATTTATCGCTCAACCGATCCGAGCTTTCGAGAAATGGCACCCATCACAGACGGAAAAGGATCGATAACCTACCGCCGACCGCTTGCACAGTTCGATCTCGATAATGAATACGTGGGCTATGCTGAAATAGATATTAAAGGCGTAAAGTTCTGGTTAGGAGAAAACAACGGCATCGTTCACAGTTGGACGGATACCAATGTTGTCAACGGATATGATTATTTTTATGCGGTTACGGCTTATGACCACGGCGATCCTTCTCAAAACATCCCACCGTCCGAAACCCAAAAATCGGTCGCCATCAGCAGTGACGGCAGCATTATTAAAGGCAATAATGTTGTTATTGTTCGGCCGGAAGCACCAACCACCGGTTATCAGCCAGCCACATCCGATAGCGTTGTCCGTTCGGTGGGTAGCCTCTCGGATGGCTATGTCACTTGTAAAGTCATTTTTCCGCAAGACATCCAGGACGGTCATCTGTATCGCGTCACATTTGAAGATACTTTGGTGGAGCGACAGGAATATCCGGCCTCCCTTAATTTCTCTTTGATTGATGTCACTGACGGCGATACGTTAATTAAAAAAAGCCAATATTTTTCTGAGAAAGATGAGCAGCCAATAATCGAAGGCTTTCAAATTGCCTTCCATGACGTTGTCGATGTTTTAAGTGTGAATGAGGAAAGGACTGGCTGGAATAATCCGAATGTTTATCCGCTAGATGTAGGGTACTACAAGTATTATCACAATGTGGAGGACTACCAGCTACACGTTGGAGATCTGGAACTCATTATCGGAGATGTCGGTATCGATTCGTCAACTGCTTTTAAAGAAAGACGAGGAACACTTCCGGCAATTCCGGTTAATTTCAAAATATGGAATCGATCGTTGAATCGAGAGATGAATTTTGCTTTTCGAGAAGAGGATGTTAATGCGGGTGAAGAAGGAATGTTTACAGGTTACGTAGCGGATCGTAGAAATCGTTCTGATGAAATTATTATTCTGGATGATTCGCTGCGAGCGGGATGGCAAATTAAGCTTTCAAAAACAGGTCCAGACACTTTGCAACCCTCCTTCGGGGACGAGGCAGTGATCACATTTAACAAACCATTTCTGTCCAATGATGTGTTCGAATTTGCCCTGCACGCCGAAACCTCTGATATTGAAAAAGCAAAGCAAGACCTGGATCAAATTCGTGTCGTACCCAATCCTTATATCGTATCGAATACGTGGGAGCCGGTTAACCAATATACCACCGGGCGTGGCCCCCGTGAGCTTCATTTTACACACTTACCCCCGCGGTGTACAATTCGTATTTTTAACATGGGCGGACAGCTTGTCGATATGATTGAACATGATATGATCAGCGTTTCAAATGACGAATCCGGTCTGTGGAACGGGACGGCAATCTGGGATATGCGCTCCAAAGATGATCTGGATATTGCCTACGGTATCTATTTTTACCACGTTGAAGCCGAGGGTATTGGAGAAAAAGTCGGTAAATTTGCCATTATCAAGTAATGGATACATCTTCCAATTATGGAGAATTGTAACATGAAAAAAGTCATTTTACTAGTTGCAATGTTGGTCAGCATTTCAACGCTGACGGCCAAAGAGGTCAGCAAAGTGGGAACAACTGCTGCTCGCTTTTTAAATATTGATGTCGGGGCCCGAGGTGTCGGTATGGGAGGCGCCTACGTCTCTGTTGTGGATGATGCTTCGGCCATATATTGGAATCCATCCTGTCTGGGATTAATTGAAAAGCCACAGGGCTATTTTAACCATACCCGGTGGATCATGGATGTAGTTATTAATTGTGTCGCTGTTGCTATTCCAGTTCAGGATATTGGAAACTTTGGGTTTAGTGCTAAATTTATGTCCATGGGTGAAATGGAACGTACCACCATCAATCAGCCCGACGGAACCGGAGAACTATTTGATGCCGCCAGTTATGCAGTTGGTATCAGTTACGCCCGAAGTTTGACCGATCGCTTCGCCATCGGTATTACCGGTAAATATATTAATGAACGAATTTATCACTCCTCGGCTCACGGTCTCGCAATTGATGTGGGTACTATTTATACGACGACGTTTAACAATCTTAAAATAGGAATGTCGATTACAAATTATGGTACCAAAATGAGTATGAGTGGTCGCGATTTATTAGTCCAACATGACATCAGTGATTTGGTAGAAGGCAATAATCCCAATATAAATGCCACGCTAAATACAGGCGCTTATGATATTCCGCTCCTGTTCCGCTTCGGCATTTCAATGGACTTGCTGCAAAATATGCAAAACAACAGTCTGGTTCTGGCGCTGGACGCCCTGCATCCGAATGATGATAAGGAAAGTCTAAACTGGGGTGTTGAATACGGTTTTCACAAGCTGTTTTTTCTTCGTCTTGGCTATAAATCGCTCTTTTTACCGGATAGTCAGGAAGGTCTCACGGCCGGGGCTGGATTCAATTTTAAATGGCCCGGCTTGGGAGCTTTACGATTGGATTATGCCTATCAAAATACCGAGTGGCTTGATTCCTTTCAGCATTTTACCTTTTCGATTATGTTTTGAGTTCGGAAATGAGGGTAAGGGCTGAATTGCATTCGACAATGAATAATCACACTGACAATCTTCTTGTTCTCGAGGAAAATTCATGATTAAATTTAGACCTAATTGGCTGGTATTAGCCTTGTTTTGCGTGGTGCATTACCCGACATCAGGCTTTGCATCAAAAATCATTGAGATATTACCGGTTACCGAACAGATTCTAATGGTTCATTTTGATGATGGCTATCTGGATTATTCATTACATGATTATGTCGGTGGGAGCGGTCGCGATGTCAAGATTATAAATAATCCCCTCGATCTCGAACAGGCTCTGCTCAAAAAGTCATACCGCCTTTTCAGTCAACAGGATGAAAATTATGCATCCGGTCTGCATCCAGTTGACATCGGACGCAAAAGTAAAACCGAGGGAATGCCCAACTGGCCGCCCCACACTTACATTTACGAACACTGGGTTTACCTCAAATTGCCCCGACCGCTTCGCCGGAACGCTACTTATACTTTGAAGCTGGAAAATCTGGCCGAAAATGAAAATGAATATTCATTCCGATTCGATGAATTCTCCTTGCGTTCAGAAACGATTCATGTCAATCAAGTGGGTTACGCGCCCGATGCCCCGTTGAAAATTGCCTATTTGTTTCATTATATGGGCAGCCTGGGTTCACTTGATTTGACATTTTGGGAGGGCAAGCCTTTTCATTTAACTGACCTGACCAGCCAAACCATTGTCTACACGGGTACGGTTAAGGCGGGTCGAAAAAATGCACCCGACAACCTCCAGGGGAGTTACTGGATTAATTCAGATGTGTGGGAATGTGATTTTTCCGGATTTAATCAAACCGGTGCTTATCAATTGGTGGTAGAGGGGATTGGCGCGTCCTTTCCCTTTCGAGTGGCCGCAGATATTTACAAGAGGCCTTATGTGACGGCTTTGCGCGGACTTTATCATCAACGCAGCGGGGCCGCACGGAAGGAGCCTTACAGTCGCTGGGCAAAATCTGAGGACCACCTGCCAGGCCGGAATGGGCACCAGGTCTTTTATTCGAATTTCCGCTTAATGGACCTGGAAAAAGACGACAATGTCTTTGAGAAAATAAGCCAACACAAAACAAATCAACCGATGCCTAACGCCTGGGGCGGTTGGTTCCGAGCCGGCGATTTTGACCGGAATATGGAAAATCTGCTGGCCGTGAATTTATTGCTTTTCACGTTTGAATTTAATCCGCACGCTTTTAAAGATGGCGATTTAAATATTCCGGAAAGCGGAAACGGTGTGCCTGATATTTTGGATGAACTCAGGTATGAAATTGATTTTTTTCTTCGTTTAAAAGGCCCCACCGGTGGCATTTCAGGCGGATTGGAGACCTCCGGGGATCCGGTGAGTCACCCGTCTTATGACGATCCTTTCAAGGAATGGTACCAGTTTGCTGAAGAACCCTTTGTCTCCTTCTGGACAGCCGCCGTTTCGGCTCAGTTAAGCCATTGCCTGACGCTTGCCAACCAGAAAAAATTGGGCGCTGAATATTTAAAAGAAGCTGAAAAAATCTATGCCTGGGCTGAGAAAAACCCCACGTCCACGAATTTACAAATTACTCGAATCAAAATGCGGGATGTACGGATGTTAGCAGCCGCCTGGTTATTCAAAACCACGGGAAAGCCAACCTATCTAGAGCAATTTAAAGCGGATAATCAAATACACGACGTGAAAACATCCCCTTATGTTTTTAACAAATATGATCAGCGGCTGGCGGCCTTTACTTATATCACAACGCAACAGGCACGAACGGATACGGCATTGCAAAATTTAATGGAAAATGTGGTGTTAAGATTCGCTCAGAACTATATCCAGGCCGCTGAAAGAAGAACGCTGAGAATTGCCACTCAGTGGGATTTTCCCGCGGTTGTTGGCGGTGTGACCAGTCCACGCCTGTTTCTGCTGATTGTGGCGCACCATCTTGTCAGGAATGCTGATGAAGCCAAATTATTTTTGCAATATTTATACACCTCGGCGGATTATTATCTGGGCACCAATCCACTAAATATGCCCTGGATGACGGGGATTGGCCAGCGACAGATTAAAGAGCTTTTTAATCTGGATTCCTGGTACGACGGGAATACCGAACCCATTCCCGGGCTGGTACCTTACGGCCCCCAGGCCCGAAAGTACCTGCTAGGCTGGGATGGTTCCGGTTTTATTGGTGATCACTATTTGTCCTGTTTTCCAAATTGGGAAGAATGGCCATTGGCTGAATTGTGGTTCGACAGCCGTTACCCGAAAGAATCCGCCAACTATAATATTTCGCAGACAATTGGTTATACCGCGGCTCTTTATTGCTATCTCTACAGCCTTTCAGTGGATAGTTCCAGTGTCGTATCGCAGTAACATATTCCCGCCTCATTTTTTTTCGATTTTAATTTCACTCTTCTTAATGGCTTAAAATCATTCTTAAGTGGAGTACCTAAACATGTTAAAAATCAGTTCACTTCTCAGCATACTATTTATCGTGTTCGCTCAATCAGTTATTTACACCCAACCGATTCAAGTCACTTCGAATGGCCGTTTTTTGCAAACAGCCGACGGTCGCCCCTTCTTTTGGCTGGGAGATACCGCCTGGGAGCTGTTTCACCGATTGAGCCGGGAGGAAGCGCTAACCTATCTCGATAATCGGGCGGCCAAGGGATTCAACGTGATCCAGGCAGTGGTTTTGTATGAATTGGAGGCTTTTGAATCTCCCAACGCTTATGGTGATTTTCCCCTCATCGGCGAAGATATTTCCCAAATCAATATCAC
>Ga0180437_10007551_pt1 | contig 14075 bp, 11 predicted proteins | sample SS_ome_4_FD_132410 | JGI IMG/M metagenome (GOLD analysis project Ga0180437, IMG submission 132410) | Hypersaline lake sediment archaeal communities from the Salton Sea, California, USA - SS_3_D_1 metaG | ecosystem: Environmental > Aquatic > Non-marine Saline and Alkaline > Hypersaline >...
GACGGACTTCTTGCGCCGGGTCAACGACGGAGAGCGTCCCGACCTCCCGAAGCGGGTGGCCGTGATCGGCGGCGGAAACACCGCGATGGACGCGGCGCGCTGCGCCCGTCGCCTTGGTGCGGACATCACATTGATCTACCGGCGGACGCAGGATGAGATGCCGGCGTTGGCGCACGAGGTGCAAGAGGCGCTCGACGAGGGGGTCCGCTGCTCCTTCCTGACCCAACCAGTGGAGTTTCTCGCGGACGATCGCGGGCTCCACGGGATCCGCTGCGTCCGCATGGAGCTGGGCCAGCCCGACGAAAGCGGTCGCCGTCGGCCGCTGCCCATCGAAGGTTCGGAGTTCGTGCTGGACGCCGAGAGCGTCTTGTTGGCCGTCGGGCAGGCGGTCGACGCGGCCTGCCTTGGAGGACATGAGATCGACCTCACCGACCGGGGGAGCATCGCCGTCGACGAGGCAACCGGGCAAACGTCGAGGCCCAACGTCTTCGCCGGAGGCGACGCGGTAACGGGACCGAGCATTGCCGTGGAGGCGATCGGCGCGGGACATCGCGCCGCTGATGCCATGGACCGATTCCTTCGCGGAGAGGACGTCGCCGCCTCCGTCGGCAAGTACGTTCACGTCAAGGACAACGTCACCCGCGAGGACATCGGGAACCCGGCGACGGCGCCGCGGATACGGACGCCCGTCCGTCCGGTCGACGAGCGGTTGGGTGACTTCGGCGAGTACGAGACCGCCCTGAGCACCGACCAGGCGGTGTCCGCCGGGCAGCGCTGCCTCGAGTGCGGGTGCATGACGTTCAACGACTGCCGCCTTCGCGACATCGCGACCGATCTCCGAGCGTCGCAGGAGACGTACGCCGGAGAGGTGCCGCGCTCCCTTCGAGACGAGCGGCATCCGTTCATCGTACGGAAGGTCGGCAAGTGCATCTCTTGCGGGCGATGTCTCCGCGTTTGCTCCGACGTTTGCGGCGTCTCGGCGATCGACTTCGTCGGTCGCGGCATGGGGACCGAGGTGCAGGTGCCGTTCAATCGTGCTTGGCAGGACTCCGACTGCGTCGCCTGCGGCGCCTGTGTCGATACGTGCCCGACCGGGGCGCTCTACGACCGCACCGTTCTTGAGAAGCAGGTCCCCCTGGACCTGGAAGCGTCCCGGACGGCGTGTGGGCTGTGCGGGCTGGGGTGCGACATCACGGTCCTGAGCCTGAACGGAGAGTACATGCGGACCGTTCCCGGGCTTCCCTCCGAGGTTCTGTGTGCCCGCGGGCGCTACGGGTGGCACGCGTTGCGGGGGGAGCAGCGGATCGTTTCTCCGATGATCCGACGCGGCAGCTCGCTCGTGGAGGTATCCTGGGACGAGGCGCTGGAGGAGACGACGCAGCGGTTGTCCTCCGTTCGCGGGAATGCCGTCGTCTTTGGAACGGGATGTCTCACGTGCGAGGAGGGATGGATCGCAGCCCAGATCGCCGAGCGGTTGTCCGGAGGGCCGCCGCTGTTGGACGTACACGTCCGGCGATGCCCGGTCGAGATCCGCCCCGATCAAATCCTAGGCCTCTCGGATCTCGAGCCGTCTACGGCGCTCGTGGTGGTCATTGGTCCCCGTGCGTCGTACGAGTCCGTGGCACTCGATGTGAGGCTGCGTCGGGCGATCCGCGATGGTGCCGCACTCGTCAGCGTCGGGGCCGGGGTCCCAGGTGCTCACGCGGAGCTGCCGCTCGACGAACTCCCGTCGCTGCTGGACGGGCTGGTGTTCGTCCGGGAGAACGGGGATGCCAGCATGCTCAATGGGCTTCGGTTGCCGCCGCTGGCCGTCCACACTCCGGACGGCGCTGCCCTTCGCAGGCCGATCCTGATCATCGAGGAGCGCGCGGTCGCTCCCGCGTCACTGGCGCATGCGGCCCGGTTTCTCGCTCGCAGCGACGAGGCACGGCTTGTTGTGATCCCGGCGACGGCGAACGCGATCGGCCTCCGCGCACTCGGGTTTGAGGAGCAGTTCCGGCCCTCGCCGCGAGCTTGGCTCGCCATCGGTGCGGATCCGGTCGCCACGGAAGTGGGGCGACAGCATCTTCCCGAGGTTGAGACGCTGATCGCCGTCAGTGCCGTGCCGACGATGACGACCGCGAAGGCCCACGTTGTCTTCCCGATGCGTCTTCCCCACGAGACGCGGGGCTTGATCGTTACCGCCCTCGGGGAGAAGCGCCTGGCGGCCGCCGGAAGCGCGATGATCGCGGACGAAACGTGGGTTGTCCTGTCGCGACTGGCCGCGACCGTTGGCGTCGGGTCCGTCCCGGACACGTTCGAAGCGCTATCGAAGACGGCATTGGATGCCCTCGGTCGCGGACGACGGGGGATCGTTGGTGCCAACGCGACACCGGCCGGCCTCGCTCGGATCATCGAGTGGCGGCTTGCCGAACTCGGCGTCCAGTAGCGCGTGGCCTCGGCGGACGTCGCGATCTGAACCCGCTCCCCGGCCAGCGAGATGCTTGTCCCCTTGCGAACGAACACATGACCGTGTCCCAGTAGGGAACCTGTGTCATATTCCTGCTGCAGACAGCTAGCACCACCCGGTGCCGACGAGCGGAGAGGCGATGCTTCTCCGCTTGTCCTTTCGCGCCACGCGATTAGAGGGTCTGGAAGCTCTCGGTTTGCGCCTCGGCGAACAACCCCGGAATCCCTCCGGTGTGCAGAAGAACGACGACATCGCGCTCGGTGAATCGCCCGTTTCGAACCAGATCGATCAGGCCGGACATCGCCTTCCCGGTATAGACTGGATCGAGGACGACGCCCTCGGACCGTGCGGTCAAGAGAACGGCTTCCTTCATCGCGTCCGTCGGGATTCCGTACCCGGCTCCGACGTATTCGTCGAGGATCTCGATCGACGATGGAGGAATCTCCAGGTCGAGTTCGAGCCGTCCGATCGCTTCGGCAAGCTGCGCGGCGATGCGCGCCGTGAGCACGTCGGTCGGGTTGGCAACGCTGATCCCGATCACGTCGATCTCCCCTCGCGCGTAGAGGTGAGAACCGAGGATGAGTCCGGTCAGCGTGCTCGACGTCCCGACGGCAGACACGATGGCGTCCGCTGCGAGGTGCGCCGCCCGAAGCTGAGCCACCGTCTCCAGGACGCACCCGGCGTAGCCGAATGCGCCGTGAATCGCTTTGCAGCCGTTGGGGATGATGTAGGGTGTCTCCCCCTCTGTCTCGAGGCGTGCGGCGATCTGCTCGGCCTTTTCCTCGGCGATCCGGTCAAGTTCCCCCTTGCTCGGGTAGTCGTCGGCGCCGACGAAGTGGATCTCGGCTGCGCCGAGGATCCGGTCGATCAGGAGGTTGCCGGTGGCGCGGGCAGGCTCGTCCCCGCGGAGGACGAGGATCGTCTTGAGGCCGAGTCGGTTTGCCGCCGCTGTGGTCAGGCGGACGTGATTGCTCTGCGGGCCGCCGATCGTGATGATCGTCGTCGCCTTGCACGCGAGGGCCTCCGCCATGGCGTACTCGAGTTTGCGGAGCTTGTTGCCGCCGAGCCCAAGCCCGGTCATGTCGTCGCGCTTGACGAACAGGCGCGGTCCGCCGAGGTGCCGGCCGAGGTTCTTCAGCTCTTGCATCGGCGTCGGAAACGTCCCGAGAGGCACCCGATCCAGCTTCCCGATCTGCATGCACCCTCCTTTCGGCGCTGCAGTCTACCCGGAGGGGCGGACGACCGCACGCGTGCGAGCTTCTCCGATGGTAGAGACACAGGGCGGCGATTGAACCGCCGCCTGATCTCCCCTAATCTGTCGGGCATGGATCGGCGGCGGATGGAACGACGGTGCGTCGAATGAAGGCACGCAAGACGGTCGGGGTGCTCGGCGGAATGGGACCGATGGCCACGGTCGAGTTCTTCCGGCGCGTTGTCGCGGCGACGCCGGCGGAGACCGACCAGGAGCATCTTCGCATCCTGATCGACAACGACCCTCGCGTTCCGAACCGGACCGACGCAATCCTTCATCGCGGCCCGAGCCCGGTTCCGCGCTTGCAGGCGATGGCCCGTTGGCTCGAGGCCGCCGGAGCCGATCTCCTCGTCATGCCGTGTAACACGGCACACCTCTACATCGAGGAGGTTCGGGCCTCGGTCTCGATTCCCGTCCTCGACATGATCTTCGAGGCGGTCGCGGCGATCGATCGATCGTCGGTCGGCTTGCTGGCAACGGACGGCACCATTGCGGCGGGGCTCTATCGGGAGGCATGTGAACCCCGTGGGGTCCGCGTCGTCGTCCCGAATCCCGCTGACCAGCGCTCCATCATGGACGCGATTGCGAGCATCAAGCGGGGTGAGAACCCTCGGCGTGTCGAGAAGGAGATCGAGCCGATCGTCTGCCGGCTCGAACGCGGAGGGGCGGAGGCGGTCATCGCCGGGTGCACGGAGATGTCGCTCGTCCCCGGGGACGGGATGCCGCTTCCGTGGATCGACGCGCTCGACTGTCTGGTGGACGCGACGTTGCGGGACGCGTGATCGGGCGCCCGGCTTGGGGGCGGCAAGGAGGCCCAATGAGCGATTGGAAAGCACAGGTCAGCGAAGCGGTCGATCGGATGGAGGAGCGGCTGCGCGAAGTGGCGAAGGACATCTTCGATCATCCGGAGGTCAAGTTTGAGGAGATTCGCGCCTCGAAACTGCTCGCGGGCGAGCTGCAGAAGGCTGGCTTCGAGGTCGAGCTTGGTGTCGCTGGAATGGAGACGGCGATTCGCGCCGTCCATCCCGCCGTGAGTGACGGGCCGACGGTAGCGATCCTCGGCGAGTACGACGCCCTGCCCGGGATCGGCCACGCGTGCGGCCACAACCTGATCGCCGCCGGAGGGCTCGGGGCGGCGCTGGCCGTCGGGACGATCAAGTCCGAGCTGCCTGGGAGGCTGCTGTTTCTCGGGACCCCGGCCGAGGAGGGCGGTGGCGGGAAGGTGCTGATGATCGATGCCGGCCTGTTCGAGGGGGTCGATGCGGCGATCATGTTCCATCCGTCGACGAACACGATGGTCGGCCGAGGCAGTCTTGCGATCACCGAAGTGAAGATCGAGTTCCACGGGAAGCCGTCGCACGCGTCGGGAAGCCCGGAGAAGGGAATCAACGCGCTCGACGCGGTGATCCAGACGTTCAACGGAATCAACGCACTGCGGCAGCACATCGTGGACGGCGCCCGGATCCATGGGATCATCTCGCACGGGGGCCTCAAGCCGAACATCGTACCCGAGTACGCCTCGGCTGAGTTCTACGTCCGCGCGCCGGAGAACGAGTATCGGGACGAGCTGCTGGAGAAGCTGCGCAAGTGCGCCGAGGGGGCCGCGCTTGCTACCGGGGCGAGGCTCGAGTTCAGCCTCGTCGGACACTCGTACAAGGCGATGAAGCCGAACAAGATCCTCGGTGAGAGGTTCCTGAAGTACGTCGAGGCCAACGGGATCCCATACAACCCACCGAAGGACAAGTCGATGGGGTCGACCGACATGGGGGACGTGAGCCAGGCCGTCCCCGGCATCCATCCCTACGTGCAGATCTGCGAGGACGACGTCGCCGGGCACTCCCGCGAATTCACCGAGGCATCCGGCTCCGAGCGCGGCGCCGTGGCGATGCTTGCCGCGGGCAAGGCGATGGCGATGACGGCGGTCGACGTTCTGACCGAGGCCGGTCTCGTCGAGCGGATCCGGGAGGAGTTCAACGCCGGCTGAAGCGCGTTGCGGCTGTCTGTTCATCGCAAACCTGCGGCAGGGTCGATGAGGGGAGGGTGCTGACCCGTCCTCCGGCCTGTGACCGTTCGGGCCCGGTCGCCGAACCTGTTCAGGCGCTTCTGCACACCGGTTGCCTCCCCCAGTGAAGCTGGGTTCGATGGATCTCCCCGGTGCGCTGCGTCGCTCTGCCCCAGTGATGACGCAGCGGAACGCCGCGACGGCAATCGGCCACGGCGTCAAGGGCCGCTCCCCCTCTGTGGTCGCGGCGGATCCAGTGGGGGGTCTTCATTCCATGTCGTCGCCTCGCGGGCATAGGGCGGCCGTCGAGCGGGATTGTTGGGCAGATCCTCAGTACGGGTCCGGGGCCCCGCACCGCCGACGCCATCACGGAAGGGATGGGCCGCCGCTGCTAACGTGAACGGCCTGCCGGATGGAGGGAGGCCCTACGGCACCGGGTCATACCCTCCACGATGGAGGGGATGGCACTTGAGGATTCTGCGGACGGCGAGCCACGAACCGCGCAGGATTCCATGCTTGATGATCGCGGCGATCGCGTACTCCGAGCACGTGGGGGCGAACCGGCATCGTCGTGGGAGAAGCGGCGAGACGAGTCGCCGGTAGGCGACGATGGGCATGACAGCGAGTCGGCGAAACATGCTTCGATTGTAGCGTTTCACCACTGCCTTGACAACTAGCAGTCGGGACGCTATACTGCCAATTAGCAATCTCATAGCGGGACTGCTAGTACTACTGTAGAGGAGGGATTCAGGATGATTAGGAGACTTCCGGCCGTACGACGCGGACCGTTCCTTCTCGAGAGCAATCTTTCGCGGGTGATCGATGAGCTGTTCCGAGACTTCGACCGCGTCGGGTTCGACGTCGCCCCGAGCTTCGGGCGCACCGACGTCTACGAGAAGGACAAGAACCTGATGATCGAGACCGAGCTTCCCGGCGTCAAGAAGGAGGAGATCTCGATCAAGGTCGAGGACGACCAATTGACGATCACCGGCGAGGTGAAGCGAAACGACGAGATCGATCGGGAGAACTACTTCCGCATCGGACGCCGGTACGGACGCTTCCAGCGGTGCTTCCCGCTTCCGTCCGACCTGATCGAGAAGGATCAGATCAAGGCCCGGTTCGAGGACGGGATCCTCATCGTCACCGCACCGATGAAGGAATCGATCAAGGAGAAGGCGAAGCCGATCGAGATCGCAGTCGAGTAGGACGAATTGCCCGTCTGTTTTGCATGGCCCCGGCGATCCTGCCGGGGTCTTCCTCTTGACTACTCCCGGTACGCGTTGGTGATCGGCATCCGGCGCCCGACACCGAATGCCTTGGGGGTCACCTTGATCGCCGGCGGGAGCTGGCGACGCTTGTACTCACTCGCGTAGTAGCGAGGAAGGACCCGATCGACGAGTCGCGGATCGAATCCGGCGGTGATCAGCTCCGTCCGCGACAGGTTGGTTTCGATGATCTTCCCGAGGAGGGGATCGAGCTCGGAATACGGCGGGAGATCGTCCTCGTCGCGATGGTCCGGGCGCAGCTCGGCCGCGGGGGGCTTCTCGATGACACGCCGTGGGATGTGCTCGGCGAGCGACTCGGCGAGGCGGTACACGTCGGTCTTGTATAGGTCGCCGATCGGGGCAAGGGCGCCCGTCGTGTCGCCGTAGAGCGTGCTGTATCCCATGGCGATCTCCGACTTGTTGCCGGCGCAGAGGACGAGGGCGTCTCGCTGGTTGGCGAGAGCCATCCAGATCGTCGCGCGGATGCGCGGCTGAAGGTTCTCGTCGGTCAATCCGGTCGGCGTCTCGGGGAGCGCGTCGCGCAGCGCTTGGTGAACCTCCGCCAGCGGGATCTCCAACAGCTCGATGGACAGGTGGCGGGCGATCTCCTGCGCGTCCTCCCGGCTCTCGTTGGAGGAGAACTCGCTCGGGAGATAGACGGCCGTGACCTGGTTCGGCCCGAGTGCCTCGACGGCAAGGGCTGCAACAAGCGCGGAGTCGATTCCTCCGGAGAGGCCGACGAGGACGGACGTGAAGCCGTTCTTCGATACGTAGTCGCGGATTCCCAGGACCAGGGCCGATCGCAGTTGATCCAGTGCGTCCGGCTCGTCCGGCGCGACGGGGCGGGGGTCGGCGAGGTCGAAGACGTACAGGCCCTCGGCGAACGTCGGGGCTTGAAACAGGAGCCTTCCGTCAGCGTCGACGATGAAGCTCCCTCCATCAAAAACGACGTCGTCCTGTCCGCCGACGAGATTGGCGTAGATGATGCCGACGCCGTTCTCCTTCGCGCGTTGCCGGACCAGCCGGTGCCGAATCGCCTGCTTCCCGACGTAGAATGGGGAAGCCGACAGGTTGATGATCCAATCTGCGCCGAGGTTCGCCTGAAGCTCCGCCGGGCCGCCGTCGACCCAAAGGTCCTCGCAGACGTTGATCCCGATCGTCCGGCCGCGAAATGCGAGGACCTCGGTGCCCGGGCCTGGCGAGAAGTAGCGGCTCTCGTCGTACACGTCGTAGCAGGGGAGATGAATCTTGGAGGCGTGACCGAGAATCCGCCTGTCCTCGATCAGCACGGCCGTGTTGAAGAGCTCACTCTCCGCGTTGTCGGCGAGGGAGGAGAGGTCGTACCGGTTGACCGACTCGCGCCTCGCCCGAGCGGTGATCGAGCCGACGGCGACGCCGATCCCATGTGAGGCGACACGAATCGCTTCGACTGCTTCCTCGCACGTCGCGACGTATCCCGGCCGCCAGATCGAGTCGAGCGGCGAGTACCCGCAGACGGCGAGTTCGGGGAAGACGACGAGGTCGCATTGCAGATCGCGTGCCTCGTCCACGTATGCGAGGATCCGATCCCGATTCCGCTCGATGGCCCCGACGTGGGCGTTGACCTGCCCGATTCCGACGCGCATGGACGGATTATAGGAGCGGCCGCTTCGCCGATTCAATCGGCGTCGGAGCCGTCTGCCGAAGGTGGTCCTCGTCGTCTTCCGAGAGACGTTCGATGTCCCCCGCCGCGAGGTGCCCCAGCTCGATTGGACCGATCGCCACGCGCAACAAGCGGGCGATGGAGAGGTTGAAATGGGCGAACAGCCGCTTGATCTCGTGCTTCTTCCCCTCGGTCAACACGAGCTGCACGTAGGGTGGACGCCCCTCGACCCTGCCGGAGACGATCCGGAGCGTATCGCCTCGATCGGCGATTCCACTCTGCATTTCGGAAAGCCACTGATTCATCACCGGTTTGCGCGGCAACCGGTCGACCCAGACCCGGTAGGTCTTCTCGACCTCGTACCGCGGGTGGCTCAGATGGTGGAGAAGTTCACCGTCGTTGGTCAGGAGGATCAACCCTTCGGCGTCTTGATCGAGTCGCCCGGTCCAGTTGTATCCGATGAACCCCTCAGCGCGGAGGATCCGACCGACCGTCTTCCCGTAGTGGGGATCGTCATGGCTGCACAGCACACCCACCGGCTTGTGGTAGCGGTAGACGCGGGGCTCCGGGGGGTCGATCGAGAGGGGGTGGCCGCGGAGGCTCAACCGCTCGATCGACTCCGCCGCAAGGGAAAGGAACGGATCGGCGACGGATTCGCCGTTCACTGCGACTTCACCGTCCTCGATCAGCTCTTGCGCCTTCCGTCGGGAGAGGCCGCCCTGGCGCTGCACCCACTGCAGCAGCTTCGCTTCTTGCGCTCGTTTCTCCATGTCGCCGTACGAAGTCATCGCGTCACATCATACGCCAACCGGCAGACGGGTCGGCGGGGGGGTTCGTTTCGGCGGATTCTCTGGTGCATAATCGGTGCAACTCCTCCTTGGGCGGTGCCATGAGCTTCACGATCGACCGGATTCCACTCGGTGACAGGCGTCTGCGGGCGTTCGTCGATGTCCCGTGGTCGCTGTTCCAAGGGGATCCGCATTGGACGCCGCCACTCCGTGCCGAGCTCCTCGGAAGTCGCGTCTTAGGGCTTACCGGACTCCTCACTCCGGAGCACCCGTACCATCGGGCGGCCGAGGTCACGCACTTCGTCGTGCGGGACGGTCGTACGCTTCTCGGCCGTGCCTCCGCCGCGGTCAATCGTCGCTACAACGACCATCACGATGTAAAGATCGGCTTCTTCGGGTTCTTCGACGTCTGCGAGGACTTCCGCGTCGCATCGGAGCTTCTCGACCGTTGCCGGGAGTGGCTCGTCGCCCGCGGGATGGAGACGATGCGTGGCCCAGGCGGCTACTCGAACGCCACCCACGAGCCGCACCAGGGGATCCTCGTCGATGGGTTCGACGCGCCTCCGACGGTCGAGCTGACCCACAACCCGCCGTACTACGCCGACTACGCTGAGCGATACGGTCTGAGAAAGGTGAAGGACTACCACGCGTATAGGATCGCGATCGCCCCGGCGAGCGAGCGGCTACTGCGCGTTGCGAGCGCGGTGCGGCGGCGCCGAGGGATTGAGACCCGCCCGATCGACATGCGCCGACTGAGAGACGAGGTCAATCGGATCGTCGCGATCTATAACGAGGCCTGGGCGAACAACTGGGGGTTCCTCCCGTTGATCGATGCGGAAGCCGAGGCGATGGCTGACAGCCTCAGGCTTGTTGCCGATCCCGGGTTGATGCGCTTCGCAACCGTGAACGGTGAGTTGGCCGCCGTTCTTGGCGCGCTCCCCGACCCGAACGTGCCACTTCGGCCGAGATGGAACCGGCTCGCGGACTTGGACATCGCCCGAGCGTTGCGGCTGCTGAGGACTCGAACGCGGATCCCACGAATTCGACTGATGTTCTTCGGCGTCCGGCCGCAGTTCCGCAAGCTGGGGATCGATGCGGTCCTCTATCTGGAGGTCCTTGAGCACGCGCTTCGAAGAGGGTACACGACCTGCGAGCCGTCACTCCTGCTCGAAGACAATGAGCTGATCCTTCGCGCGTCATCGTTCATGGGCGGGATGCACTACAAGACATGGCGGATCTACGAAATGGCGTTGTGACCGGGATCGGTCACGTGGATCGACCTGGCCTGCGCTCATCGAGCGTGGGGTTAAAAGAGAGGGGCCGGCGGCTCGCCGGCCCCGACCGTTGATGCCGAGGAGGCACGGGTCTCAGAGGTCAGCCGCCTCCACCGAAGCGGAAGACGATCCGGAAGTGCCACTTCCCGTCGAAACCGAAGTACCAGTACCACCCGCTGTTCGGGATACCGAAGTGCCACTCACCGTTCTCCCAGTACCACGTCCCGCCCGGGGACCCGAAGAACGGGGGATAGAACGGCGGGTACGAGTAGTAGCCGGGCGGGTAGTAACCGTAGGTCTGTTGGCGGATCGTGAACGACGCCCACGCCGTTGCCCATACGGGCTGCGGGACAATGCCCAAGATCTGGGCCTGGATCTGCGTTGAGGCCGATCCTGGGGTGCTGCCGACCATTGGGTACTGCTCACCGAAGTACGGGGGGGTCAATCCGAGATCGACAGGGCTGGCGAAGATTTGGAGGTGCTCGGTCCCCGTGGGCGGCGCGACGGTGAACTTGTACGGGCCGTCGGGGAGAGCGTGCGTTCCGGCGGAGACGAAGTTCCCTTGCGAGTAGGCGTTCGGGAAGATCAGCCGTACGATCCCGTCCGGCTGAATGTCGTAGATATAGATGAAGGCTGCCTGACTCACGGAGAAGAAGACCGTGAGCGTCTCACCGACGACGTAGTTCGACTTGTCCGTCCAGATGTTGACCGTCAGCGGCTGAGGCGTCGGTTCAGGGATCACCCCGAGCGGGGCCACCTGCCCGTCGGCAACGACAAGGCCCGACGCAGCGATCAGCCCGATGACGAGGAGGATTCCTATGCGAGTCGCGTGGTTTTTCATCTTGATCACCTCGCGCCATGTACACCCTGGGAGTGAAGCAGGTTTCAACCGGCGTCGAGCCCGAAGTGAAGAAGCCCGCGGGCCTATTTCAAGCAGCGGACGACGACGTGGAGGTGCTCGGTGCCATCGCGATACGCAGGGAGCTCACATGTCTCGCCGACGAGGCGGCTGATCGTTTCGTACGCGGAGGGGTCGGCCTCGGCGATCTCAGTGACCTGGGTGAGCGCTCCGGAGGCGAACCCCTCGACACCGACGCGTGTCACGACAGCGAACCCCGCATCCCGGAGCTCGCTCAGCGCCCGAGGCGGGGTGATGAACGCGGCCTCGGTGAACGCCCGTTGCTCGCCCTCCTGAACGTACGTGTCGGTCAGCTGCTTCACCATGTCGTAGCTCGCGTAGAGGTCGCGGAACTCGGTCAAGCCCGACCGCAGGACCCCCCACGGGTTGATGAATCCGACGATCGCCGGCGCGCCAGGCTTCAGGATCCGACGGAGTTCGAGCAGCGCGACCCTCCGATCGTCAGCCGAGACGATGTGATACATCGGGCCGAGATGGAGCGCCGCATCGAAGCTCGACGTCGCGAGGTCGGAAAGATCGCGCGCGTCGGCGCGGAGAACCTCCTCGGCACGGAGGCCCCGTTCCTCGAGCCGCTCGCGTGCAAACGCGACGGCCTTCTCGGACAGGTCGACGAGCGTCACGCGGTAGCCCAGCCCGAGGAGCTCGACCGTGTAACGGCCCGGGCCGCCGCCGATGTCGGCGACGTGGCCGGTGCTCGGGAAGTGCTCGTCGACCAAACGCAAGGTGCTGACCAGCTCGAGTCGCCGGTAGGGTCGCTCCAATCGCTCCCATTCGTCGTCGACCTGTTCGTCGTAGTACCGTCTCACGATCTCGCTCATCGCTGTCTTCCTTGCGCTCCCGTAGCGTAGGGAATCGACAGACGGCCCACAAGCTTGTCGGCGCTGCAGCGGGAGACTAACGTCTAGTCCATGGCGACGAGAGTGATCGGGTTGGCCGGTCGGCCGGGGTGCGGGAAGAGCGCCGTCGCGCGGGCGCTCGCCGGAAGACGGAACGTCGAGGCGATCGACCTCGATCGGGTGGCGTGGGAGACCTACGTTCCCGAGACGCCGACGTACGACCGTCTCGTCACGCGGTTCGGTCACGCGATTCTGTCGGAGGACGGCCGGATCGATCGCGAGAAGCTGGCGTCCTTCTCCCTCTCGGACGCCGCGGCTCGGAGGGATCTCGAAGCGATCGTCCATCCGGCCGTGAGCGATCGGCTGGACGAACTGAAGCGCAGCGCCGACAAGCACGGAACCGAGGTCCTGTTTGTCGAAGGCGCACTCCTCGCGAGTTCGCCGCACGTCGATCGATCGATCTTCGACGCGGTCGTCTGGTTGGAGGCCTCGGACGAGACGCGTCGGAACCGGCTTCGCTCGGACGGCCGCGAGGAACACGCTGATCGGATGGACGGGGTGTGTCCCGACGGCGCAACGATCGTCGTCGACGCGGAGGGAACCCTTTCCGAGGTCGTGGAGAGCGTGTGGCGGTCGATCGAGCGGTGAGCAGTGAATCAGCCGGCGTCTTGCACCTCAACCGTCGTTCTCGTCTGGCACCTCCGCCGGGCCTCGTCCTTGCGCTGACCGCCCTAGCTCGGACGGCAAGTCGAGTCTGCCGTCACACGAGGAGAGAAGGGACTCCAAGCACAGGACGCGGTTGCTGTCTAGCTCTTGCTAGGTCCCGAAGCGTGGAGGCGTGCGGTCGGTGTCACCGTGTGCCTCCGCGTCTGGATCCACGTTGCCCGGCCCGTCGAAGCCACGCCGCCTATAGCACCGGGAGATACCGCTCGACCTCATACCGGTGAACCTGCGATCGGTACGCGTCCCATTCAATCCGCTTGTTCTCGATGAACTTCTCGAAAATGTGATCGCCGAGAGCCGCTCGGACGAGTTCGCTTCTCTCCATCGCTGCGATTGCCTCGTTCAGGCTGCCCGGAAGTGACTCGATCGATCGAGCGGTCCGTTCCTCGTCGGTCAGTGCGTAGACGTCGACCTCGGCCGCCTCCGGGAGGGGGTATTCCCGTTCGATTCCCTCCAGACCCGCGTGGAGCATCACGGCAAACGCGAGATACGGGTTGCACGCCGGGTCCGGTGCACGGAATTCGATCCGCGTCGCTTTCTCCTTCCCCGGCTGGTACATCGGGATGCGGATCATGTTGCTCCGATTGTGCCGCGCCCACGTGATGTAGACTGGGGCCTCGTAACCGGGGACGAGGCGCTTGAACGAGTTGACCCACTGCGCGCAGACCCCGATCAGCTCCTTCGCATGGTGGATGAGCCCCGCGATGTATCCGCGCGCGACCGCGGACAGATGGAGCGGATCATCCGGATCGAAGAACGCGTTCCGGCCGTCGGCGTAGATGAGCGATTGGTGGGCGTGCATACCGGAGCCGTTCTGCCCCTGAAACGGCTTCGGCATGAACGTCGCGTGGACGCCGTTTCGCCGGGCGATCTCCTTGATGGCGTAGCGGCACGTCATCAGATGGTCGGCCATCCGGAGTGCCTC